>FWWL01008203.1_pt1 | contig 13588 bp, 16 predicted proteins | sample 2228331 | NCBI WGS metagenome assembly FWWL01 (sample SAMEA103939775, study PRJEB20133) | metagenome | reverse complement strand
CAGGTAATTACGGATCATATAGTGCCATCAGATACTGTAACAAAAACACAACAATAGGAAGTGGTTATGATGGATATAGCTGGCTTGGTTTTAAAGGAAGAATTTCACAGCCTAGAGTTTTTGCAAGATGTTTATCGCCAGAAGAGGTATATGACTTATATACATGCGATGTGTTTGAGAGTCCTACATTGCCACAGGTAGCCATATTAAGAAAGAGACCTCCACAAATTTTCTCATACGATGCAGTTGTTTCTTTTTACAACGAAAATTCTGGATTTGGGCATATTCAAGGTAATACTTTGGTAAAAGGTGTAACATCAAACGTTGCAAAGGGTAATTGTTTGGTAAGGTTATACAACGAAGAAACTGGTAATCTTGTTGCAACAACAAGAAGTAACAAAGACGGCGTGTATCGTTTCGATAATATTAACCGAAAGAAAAAATATACCGTGGTTTCTTATGATCCAGATGGTGTATATCGAGCTGGAATAACAAACGGAGTTAGTCCAGAGTAGGAGGTGGTTATGAATCTGTCTGCACTAATCAAAAACAATATATATCAAAATATTGTTACACTTGCAAACGATCAATCTGGATCTCTTCCGTATATTCGGTTTTATGCAGGAGATATTCCACAAACACCTGAAACAGCGGTAACAACAGACTATATAGTGAGCATTCCTGTAGAGCTATCGGTGCAACCAAATGGTATTTATATATCTCAATCGTTTGCATTAGCAGAACAAGAAGGAGAGCCAACTTTTGCGAGACTTTTTTCTGCGTCTGGAGTTAGTTTGCTAGATATGGTGATTGGTGTTGATATTGAGATTGATCCAGTTGTTATATATAGAGGCGGCAAGGTATATGTTGAGGGATTGATTAAGTGTCTATAGATATCTTATTTTATAAAACATGGAGTCATACAACAGATGTTGTCCTTAACGATGCGCCTGACGAAGAAGGCCATTGTGTTGCAACTATAAATGGTGTTTTATTTCTAAATGCAAACATCATAGCAATACCAACAGATGTAGTTGCTAACTATTCACAAATAGATTCCAATATTGTTTTATCTTGTGATATATCTTCAATAGCTCAACCATCTGAAAATCTTGTTAACATTAATGGTAGCGTCAAGTTATTTCCTGATTTTGAATATGAGTATGTGTATTATGAGGTTTTTGGCAATGTAAATGGTGGTGTTGCTTGTTTGTCTAATATTAATGCCGAGTATGATTCTAACACAGATCGTCCCTTTGTTGGTGAGTGCGTTTCTACATACCAATTATGTTATAACAGCAATGTTGGCACTGAAGATACAAGTCACAACGGAATTGACCTTGAAAAAGATTTTATTTGCGATTTCCAAAAACCAGAACAGCAAATAAATATTATATACTTTTGGCTAAGAAAAACATTACAAAAGCTTAGGGGTGGTGTTGATGCTACATATGAAGAAGTAGCAAATGTGCAAACGGGCTTATTAAGTGATTGGTATGATCTTGTTCGGGTGCGTTATGAGGGTGTGTCAGCATTTCAAAAGTGCGATTTTGCTCGTGATTTGTTTTATACCAAAAGCGGCGTTGGTGAAACCATAAAAAAGCAAATATACTCACAGCATAGTGTTGCCACGAGTAATAGAATCTACCTAATAGATGCTTCACACTACCCAATTAGAGCCTTCTCTCTTAATTGCCATTATTGGCAAATTGGCACGCAACCAAATGGGTTGATTGTAGTAATAATAATACCACCACGGCCACCAATTGTTGAACCCTGTTTTGATCCAAGTCCAGATATCATATTCTTTGACAGATTTACAATCACTAATGATTTATTGTTGACTTGTGATGATGTATTTAAAGTCTTTGTAATACCGAGAAGGAAGGTATATGAGATGAGGAATGAAATAATAATCTTAAGAAAGAGCGATCTTACAGAAATTCCTGCATACTCAGTCCAAATATCCCTTGACACTAATTCCTGGGTATACGGTTTTAGTGCATTGGTTCCAGCGAGAGACGCAAAACAGAAGCTTAACAACAACCCAACAGAATTAGTTATAAAGATTAACAACAAAAACTGGAACATGTTGGCAGAAAAAATCACTTACAACAGGAGTTTTACCACTAACAATGCAAACGTAGAAGGTAGGGGAATAAACGCGTTGTTGTCAGAGCCTTACTCACCAGAAAAGGTTTTTGTTTTTAATACCGATAAAACCATAAAGCAGATAGTTGATGGTATTCTGACAGAAAACAATGTCCCTATTGGCTGGGATGTTGTTTGGGTGTATAGTGACAATTCAATAGATGACTATATCGTTCCTGGTGGTTCTTATTCTTTTACTGGGACATATGCAAGTGCTATTTCTGATGTTGCCACTGCAATTGGTGCATATATTGTTCCTGATGATGTTTTACAGAAGATGTATATTAAGCCATTGTATATAAAGCCAATTTGGCAAATTAGCGATAGTGATGTGCAAATTGTTTTGCCTGAGGATATTGTGGTTGAGGAGAGCGTTTCATTAGAGAAGCGTCCAGATTATAATCGTGTATATGTTGTTGGTCAACAAAACGGTGTTATTGTTGAAGTTACTAGGAGTGGGACTTCTGGAAATATTTTGGCGCCTCTTTTCACGCACCCACTTATTACATCTGTTGTGGGTGGCCGTTTGAAAGGAACAGAAATTCTGAGCGCTAGTGGTGAGAAAAAATATTATGACTTAAGATTTCCACCTGTAGAAAATGTTTTTTTAAACGTTGGCGATATCATAAGATATACACTTTCTGATATATATGTGATAGGAATTGTTAGAGGAGTTTCTATTTCTGCAACACTAAATGAAGTGTGGCAGCAAGTGAGAGTTGAAGTTGTAAAGGAGGTGCCATTGTGAACCTTTATGTCAGATTTAAGAAGCTATTTAAAACAGATATTATCCAAGCTGGGCATGTTGTGAGTGTTGGTGAATATGCATGTTTAGTGTCGCTTCTGGGTGGTGGCGTTATTCGTGTAAACGGAACAGCAGATTTAGGTAAGTTTGTTATTATAAAAAACGGGAAGATAGATGTTGTCTTAGACGCACTACCAGCATATATAGTTAACATTTAGGAGGTTTAGGAGATGGCTGTCTTCAGACAAAGACTAACACTTGAGTGCTGTGGTTGCAAGAAAAACCCATCTTTTTACGATGTGTATCAATTCTTGATTGATCTAACCAAGGTTACCCAAATGAGAGTCTTAATACCTCCTCTGATCGTTGAAGTTCCAGTTCAAAACGCATCAGAGATGATATATACAGAAAAAGACAAGGGTATTTCTGGCACAATGGTGTGGTTAGAGTCTGGTGTGCAGATACACACATGGCCAGAGGAGAAGCTTGTTGCGATTGATATGTTTTCTTGTAAACCTTATTCAACAAAAGAAGTTATATCTCTTGTTCAAGATTTTTTCGAACCAACAGATATAGACATTGTTCTAAATAACATTAGGGAGAAGACGATATGAGCGAGTTCAATCTTGTTCATGTTGTGGTCATGATTAGCTCCTTTTTTCTGGGATGCTTATCAACTTTTGTTGCGATGGAGAATAAGTTTCAGAGTAAGGAGAGATGCACTCGAGAGATTAATCAGTGCGCACAAATAAGGCGAAACCTAGAAGATCAAATACACGCCACAATGAATACTATTTTGGAAAGAATTGATGTATTGGAAGAAAGAGTATATAATATAGAGAACATACTTAAAATTTTAGTGCTTAAAGCGGAGCAGATTGATAATGGCAAAAAAGAAGAGCTACTAAAAAATATTTGACAGAACAAGGAGAATTAAAATGGAGAAGAAGAGCATCTTTTTGAGCAAGACCTTTTGGGGTGCTGTGTTGGTGCTTATATCTCAAATTTGTGATATCATAGGTGTCAAGGTAAGTGTTGTTGGTTTAGAGAATGACATTGTAGCAATTTTGGGCGCCATTATGGCAATATATGGCAGAATAAAGGCAAGAAAAGAGATATCGTTGTAATGGAGGCCACAATGAAACCAAGCGAGAGGTGTGTTAATGTCGTTAAAATGTTTGAGTCGTTCAGAGCTAGACCATATAAAGATTGTGGGGGGCTTTGGACTGTTGGGTATGGCGAGCTGTTACCAAAAAACATTCCCATGTCTGAAATAAAAAACATGACAATTACACAAGAGGAAGGAGAAGCACGACTCAGAAAAACGCTTGACGACATAGGAAAACAGATAAACTCTGTTTTAAAGGTTAATGTCTCTCAAGAAATGTTTGACGCGCTGTGTAGTTTTGTGTATAATGTGGGTTTTGGCGCATTTAGATCATCAACCATGCTGAAATTAATCAACGAGGGTAAATTTGAATTGGCTGCAGATGAGTTCTTAAAATGGGTATATGTTGGTAACAAGAAGATAGCTGGGTTGGTAGCAAGAAGAACAAGCGAGAGGAATCTGTTTTTGCAAGGTGTTCAAAAGATAAAAATGCATCAAAATTTATCTTAAGGCATGTTTGTGCTTGGGATTGTTATGTCAAAGTGTAGACACGCCGTAAAACGCAATCTGGCGCGAAATAAAGGTTGTAGAAATACACACTTTTTGTAGCAAATAGGGATGTGGAGACGCACACATCCCTATTTGCTACTACTACACACGCTGTTTTCTTTTTCAACAAAGTTTACACTGCAAACCACCTTTCACCGTCTAATGTTTTTGCCACTTTATTTTTCACAAGCAAACTGTCAAGCACTTGTTTTAATTTTATAGGTTGGATGTTTGTCTTTTTTGAAATCTCTTGTGCAGTAAGTGGCTTTCCTTCACGTTTTAATGTCTTGTAAACTCTTTGTGGCGCAGGAATCTTTTGCCAAAACAGGGTCTCATACTGTTGGCCACTCACAACATCAACTTCAAGTTTGTCTGGCAAAAATGAAACCTTGAGAAAGATTGGATCTTGAATTAACGAGGTTTCGTTTGATTTCTTGTGTTGTAATGACAACACCATGCAACCATCCAAAGATTCCTGCGTTAACTCGAAAATATTTCTTGCAGGGTTTTCAAAGTAAATAGTTCCATAGCTTGACTTGTTTTCTACATCTTCTTTGTCTTTTGATGTGTGATGAATTATAAGCGTTGTAATTCCAAGTAATGAAATGTGATTATAGAAATCTGTTGCTGTTGACGCTGAGTTTAATTCCTTCCCTCCACAAGCAAGACCAGCACTATCGATAATTGCAAGATCTATTTTCCCATTGCTTCTCTCATACTCTTCTATTGCACTGATAATGGTGTCAATCTCTTGAGAGATGTGGTTTTTGCAAGACATGTATGGAAGATAAAAACCTTCACCTGCTATTTTGACGAAGGTTGATATTACCTTTCTCTTATTATTTTCCCAGTCAAGATACAACGCTGTTAACCCTTTTTTTGCTAATTCACTGCAAAGCCATGTTGCAAACGTTGTTTTTCCTGTGCCTCCAAATCCATAAACCATGTTTGGCACATTTTCCATGACAAACGGATAATAAAGATAAGTGACTGGCTTTACATCATCTACAGAACACAGCTCTATCCTTCCACTTCTTACGTTCTCTATCACAATGTTGTTAAATGTTCTCATGTGGTTAGACCATTGGATTTCTTCATTGAAGCTTGACAACGTTTTAGTAACAGAGGTAAAGGCAGAGTTTGAGAGAAGATTGTAATTCGTGCGATGTTTAAAACTACTACTGCCATTCTCCAAACAGACTTCTAACTCACATTTTATCCCGTCGTCACTTGCACGAAGCTTATTTGCTCGCAATTTAATAGAATGTGTGACGTCTCTAAATTCTACCTCCCAGCCTCTTTTTAGTTTATTTACAAACACTTCGAGTTCAAATTTATTTGGCTCCGTGGCATTGATAATGTCCCTTAGCTTCTTAGCAACTTCCTCTTTGCTAAGTGACAATAAGTTTCGATCTATCCAATCCGAGATGTCTTCGTGAGGCATAGAGTAGTCAAGTGTTATGATTTTTACCAAAGATGCGACCTTGTGTAAGTTTAACGCAACCTGTTTGGCATGTTGAATTCCAACCTTATCGTTGTCATGAAAGATATATACTTTCTTATTTTTAAAATACTTGTTATAATTTTCTTTCCACTTCAACGCACCAAATGGTGCTGTTGTTGCCACAAAACCAAGTTCTACAAGGTTATCTGCATCCTTTTCTCCCTCAACAATACAAACTTCTTCTTTATCTATAAACTCATTCAACCGATAAGGAATAAGCTCAACACCCTTTAAGCCATACACAAAACGACCCTGCTCAATTTTTCTTGCAACAAACGTTTTTGGCTTGTATCTTACTATCTGGTATGCTAAGTTTCCGTTTTCATCCTTGTAGTCATAAATAGCCTCAATCACTTTCTTGTCTGTTATAGTAAGGTATTTTCTTTTGATTTCAGCCAATGCATCTTCTTTAGATAGTGAATGCAGCCGCATGTAGAATCTGACTGCATTTCCACCAGTCCCATCGTGAAAGTCATACCAAACTCCTGTTTCTGTGTTGAAGCTAAATGAAGGATGTTTGTCTGGTTTGTGAAATGGACAGTTTATTACGACTTCTGGTTTTCCTTTAATCCGCCTAAGACAAGTAGGGTTGGCTTCCGTGAGATAAAAATGTTCATAATCTAGCATCGCTCTCTCCATGCTGTTGTTGGTTGGTTATTCTAAAGATTTCCAACACACAGTAACCTGCAATGTCTATAAGTGTGTCTATGTATTCATTGCCAAGGTCATTGTTTTTTGTTAGGTTTTCTAGACGAAGAATTTTATCTGTTAATCTGATCAAGAGACTCTCTTTAAATTTGTTTCTTGTTATAAAAAAACTTGATCCATACTTCTGGTTTTTCTTAATCAGGACATTGTTGATTTTCGATGTTATCTCCTCCAATTGTGGTTTTGTTATGCATCTCATGCACACCTCCTTTCTCTAATCCTGTATAAACTCTGAGCCGTGTTTAATGCACAGCTCAGCTTTTTGTAGTTGTCTTCCGATGTAGATCGCGTGATTGATGTCAGAAACAATCGCATCTCTTGCAATCTCTGTCTGAAGCTTGGCTGCACTTTTCCCCTTGTAGATCTTGTTAACACAATCTCCGATGTAGTGCGATACGATAATAAAGCCACCATCAACATGTATCCTAAAGCACCCAAGTGGATCAGGCGTGATTGTGAACTCTCTGTGTTTTAGTATGTGCTCTATGCGATCGTTGTCATCGTTGTGTATGGAAATAGAGTGACTAAAGATAGTCAAAGCGCCAGGTGGAATGCTTGTATTAACAGAGACATGCTCCAAGATACCAGCAATACCGAAAGCGTTTAGCAGCCAAGCATCAAGCGCATTGTGCGTTCTAAAGACGGCAGTAACGGTCAGTTTGCCACACACTACACGAAAGAACAAACTCACAAGACAAGGAACACTTTGCGTTGTTGTGATATCTCTTTTTACATCCCACACACACACATAACACTTTCTGTCTTCTTTGTTTTTCTTTAGCTTACTCACAACCTCCTCAATTTGGTTTATGCCGAAATAAGACAGCATCCTCTCCCCATAGGTATATACAACATCTTCCTGTTTGGCACTACGTAGAATCTCCTGCTGGTATGCTAAGACAGCTTCTTTTGTAAAACCGAACATTTCAATGTTTTCCCAAACCACATCGAAAGGCTTATCTACTACAACCTTAAGGTTTTGAATTTCCTTTCTTTTTGTGTTTTTTATTTCGCAAACAACACCGTGAGTATAACATCTATGTATGACTTCGATCCATCCAGAAACAATTGTTTTGCTATAGATGGTGTGTATGAAGGGATTAGACGTATTGTTTTTGATATTGAAAACAGGCATTGGTGCAAACTTTCTGCGCACTGTTATTTTTGGTGGATTGTATTGTTTTAGAAACGCTTTTAACCTGTCGATCGTTGATTTGTTGTTTGGTTCTCCAACGAAATGTAAAAGTGGTTTTCGATCAAAATGTTCTGGAAGCACCAGGTTGTCAAGAATGCGATTTCTTCCCTTAATCCTAATAGGGACTGCGTTCTTGTAACTATCCAAGATCTCGTCATCTTCAACGTATTCAATACCATTCTCAAAAAATGAAGAGATCATCCCAAGAACCGTTTCTGTTTCTTCCAAGTGCAATGATATCTACATGCTGATTAAACAACATGTTTCTCAAAATTTCTCTTAACCCATTTCCGTATAGAGTGCCGATTGCACAAAAATGGTCATGTAAATTGATGCCATTTTGCACAATCAGTCTCTCTATGTAATCCACACTCGACCATAAGGTAACTATCCCTAAGGTCTTGTGTGGATTTATTATTTTTATTTTGCTATTTGTTACGTTAATAAACATACGCTATAATTTACATGTGAAGTAAAAACATCAAGTGGCGAAATTGTATTATAAAACGTCATTTTAATCCCGCCCACCTGTTTATATCTTCTGTGTGACACTTTAGCAAACACCGCACAATGTATTGTTGATTTTCTTTTCAGCTTTACTGTTTTGGGAAGAACAACAAACGACTCCCCAAACTCCATTTGTGCGATTTTGTAGCACAGATCTCTAACGGCATTTTTATACTCATTTTTCATTACTCTTTCTTTGACTATCGCCATCTTTTTCATCTTACACTCCTTGGTTTTTACACACACTGTGTCCATCCACAAGATCTACACAAGATGCAACCACCCTCGATAGACAGCAACCATCCACATTCTGGACAATGTTTTTGTGGTGGTTGATCTCTAGGCTCTCTGTCCACCGTGTTAGTGGAAGTTTGTAAATTTCTTTGTAGCGCAATAGCAATAGCATCCGAACACGACGTTATAAGCCTATTGTTGTGCCACATTGGAGACGGACATCTAATCCCGCGCAATTGCTTGATTACATACTCTACATTTACTCCAGCACGAATAGCTGTTGAGATTAGCCTTCCTATCGCTTCTATTTGTGAGTTAGAACAACCTCCAGCTTTACCCATTTGTGCAAAAACTTCTATTATCCCATACTCATCTCTGTTAATCGTCACATACAATTTTCCACACCCAGTTGGAATCCTTGTGGTAACACCAACCGTTGTCTCTGGTCTCGTTCTTGGAATCCTAGACATAGTAGAAACAGAATGTTGTGCTGTTGCTGTTTTGGTGGAGATGGTGGATAAGACTTGTGCATCTCTGCTTCCATCCCTATAAACAGTAACGCCCTTACAGCCAAGTTTGTATGCTAACAAAAACGCATCTCTTACATCTTCTATGGTTGCATTTTTGGGAAGATTAATGGTTTTACTAACCGCATTATCAGTGTGTCGTTGAAATGCTGCCTGGATTCTCACATGCCAGGTAGGAGCTATATCATGCGCAGAGACAAACAGATTTTTAACATCATCAGGGATTCCGTCTACATCCTTGACTGATCCAGCCTCAGCAACCTTTCGCAAAATGTCCTCAGAAAAAAAACCACGCTTGACTGCAATTGTTTTAAATAACGGATGCACCTCGAAAAATTCTTTACCATCCAGAGATCGCCTAATATACACTGGAGAATAAATTGGCTCTATCCCGCTTGAGCAGTTAGCAAGAATAGAAATGCTTCCTGTTGGTGCAATCGTTGTTACTGTTGCATTCCTCATAAACAAAGTCTCACCGTTATCCCAAATGGACTTATTATAAGCGATGAAGTTACCCTTTTTACTTGCAAGATAAGCCGATGCCTTTCTTGCTTGTTTTGTAATAAAACTCATTATATTTTCTGCTAATTCCTCTGCTTCGGTGGAGTCATATCTAATTCCAAGTAAAATTAACATGTCTGCCCATCCCATTACCCCCAAACCAATCTTTCTTGTCTTGAGTGTAGCATCTTTTATCGCATCTAATGGATAATTGTTGACATCGACAACATTGTCCAAAAAATGAACAGCAGTGTGCACAACGTCTTTTAATTTTACAAAGTCAATTGTGTGTTTGTTTACAAACTTAGACAAATTAATTGACCCAAGGACACACGATTCAAACGGTAACAATGGCTGCTCTCCACAAGGATTTGTGCCTTCAATCTCTCCGAGCTGTGGAGTGGGATTGTATCGGTTAATAGTGTCGATAAAGATAACCCCAGGTTCCCCAGTCTTCCATGCTGATTGGATGATCTTATTAAAGACACTGCGCGCAGGAAGTGTTTTGGTGCAACTACCCGTTAATGGATTGATCAAAGCATAATGCTCGTCTTGATCTACAGCACGCATAAATGCGTCTGTAATAGCAACAGAAATGTTGAAATTGGTAAAACGGCTTGTATCGTCCTTGCATGTGATAAAATCTTCAATATCTGGATGATCCACTCGCAACACCCCCATGTTAGCGCCACGACGCCTTCCACCTTGCTTAATTACCTCAGTTGCAATGTCAAACACAGACATAAAAGATATTGGACCAGATGCAACGCCAGAGGTGGAACCAACAATGTCTCCTTTTGGACGAAGCCGTGAGAAGCTAAAGCCAGTTCCGCCACCAGACTTATTGACAATTGCAGCCCACTTAACAGCATCAAATATGCCTTCTATTGAATCTTCTACTGGGATAACAAAGCAAGCAGAAAGCTGACCAATGCCAGTGCCAGCATTCATGATTGTTGGAGAGTTGGGAAGGAATAGATGCTCCGACATTATTTTGTAATACTTTTGCTCAAGACCATCTCTTAATTCTGGTATTGTCTCTGCTGAGCTAACCACAGAGGCAACCCGTTTCCACATGTCTTCTTCAGTTTCTCCAGGGAGAAGATACCTCTTAGAAAGGACTTCCTCTCGCAGAGACATAATATATTACCTCCCTTATTTGTTTTTCAGTTCCTGCTTGTTATATTGTTGAAAAACCCACGCTCATTCAGATATTCAATAATCCGACAAATCTTCACACCCATTATCTTGCTTAATTTCTTCAGGACCTCATGCGACTTCCTGGTAATTGCCTGATTTACATATTTGTATTCTCTTTTCCCATATTTATAGACAATATTGTTGAACTTCTCTTTGTCTTCATCTTTTATGCAGCTTTTACAGATAATGTTGCCATCCTGCGACATATACACTTTCCCATGTGGCTCTATACCACACACTATACAAGTCTTCATGGCATGCCTCCTTCATGTCGCCCCTTAAAATGGGATATCATCATCAACTTCTTTTTTGCTTTTCTGTAGATTAAAAATATCTTCGTCATCATATTCAACGTTAAAATCGTAGTAATAAAAGCCATTGCCACCTTTCTTTTTACCCAAACAAGAGATCCAAACATAACATCCGCCTGGAACAAACGATAATTTCCTGTTTAGCACAGCACTTCCCCAGATTCCAAATTCTTCCCCATCTTTTTTAGAGAATTTGTGGAATTGTGAATTTGTTGTTTTAACTATGCCTAGATAGTAAGCCTCTACTACTTTTCCAGGCTTGATTTGTGACGGAGAAACAATTCTAAACTCAGAGAAATCTGTAGACTGGACTTCCCTCCTCATCTTTTCCTCCTTACCTTATCAGCTTTTCTATTCTGTTCAAAATGGCTGTAGCCCAGCCTTCACCAACAGCAGAAATTGGCCCATACTCATCTTCCAAAGGAATAAGTGTTCCATCGTGTTGCACAATAAAAACTTCTACCTCAGGTCGCATCCTCATCTCCCTTATCCTATCATAGGCGATAATGATTGTATTTACTGGGAGATCCACCGCGCACCCAGGCTTTAACCAATAGCCCACAAAACTATACTCTGGAGGCGCCAATGGATCAACACCAAAAACAGCCTTTCTCCAACAACTGGCACTAGACTTTGCATCTGGAATCCGCACGGTTACCATAGCACACCTCTCCTAAAAAAAGATTGTTATTTGTTCGCTACTGTGATATTCTATCAACAGATACCACAGCAATACCCTCCCCTAAACCCATTCAAAAAGGGAGTTCGTTTTGACGACTCCCTTTTTGAAGAAGTAAATGCACCCCATACACTTCCTCCTCTTCTCGTGGCTATACAATACACAAACTCATTACTACAGGCCTTTTATCAAAAAGTCAAGTAAAAAAATAAAAAATGTAGACATCACATAAGATTTTTCCAAAACAAACTGGCAGATGTGGTTTGCCTGGAGGTAACCCCAAATAGCAACCGCACACGGTAAGGTGGATTTTTTCAAGGCCAGCTCGATTTATTTGTGCGTTAAGTGCTTACATTGATTTTACTGCTTACAATCTTAGGTTGCACTAAAGATTTATTGTCTTGTTGTATATTTGTTCCACATCAACGCTTACCAGGTTACACCTACCTTAACAAGATAAAACTTGTTTGTCAATTCTTACTTAACCTGCACTTCAAGGTATGTCTAACGCTACAAAAACTAAACACATATTCTAACCTAGTTGTTCTTCAACAACAACATCCATCCAACATCTACCAAAACACCTTTTTCATTCTCACATCTCTTCTCGCCACTTAAGGTAGGATCTTGTAGTTTACAACAACTATCTTGTGGCAATCATTTGAAAAACAGAATGTCAAATAAAAAGAGTTACACAGAAAAGAATGACATTCTACCACATCTTACTTTGTAAACACACAAAGGCAACAGTGCTTGCAAGGACAGATTCCGTGGTTTGCATAGTTATAACAATGGCTTAGATGACAGAACAATGAATAAGAAATGAGTCACTGCACAACAAATCGTGACAACTACACATGGCACTCACTCAGGCCCTTGCTCACATCGAGTAGTCAGCCGATGACAAAACCTGTGTGTGTTTGGCGACAACGATCACCAAACGATCAGTCAGTTTCGGTTTGACCAGGCATCTGTCTAGATTTATTGGCCAATCACTTGGTTAATCAAACACTTGTTTAATTTACTGAACAGCCAATCAGTTTTTCTTTGTCCGATGAGACGATTGTCTGAACCGAGCGATCAATGAGTCAATCAATCTACTGAACGTTCAGTCAATGTTTTCACGCACACTAGCTGACTGATCGGTTGGCAAAATCGCGGGTCCTTCCTGGCCGTCCGCATAACGCATCAGCGAGGCCCGATCGCCGGCTAGTGGCTGCCGTCCTGCAAGAGGGTCCCCCTCCCATGTGCACCTGTTCACGTGTTGCCACATCACTCTCCCTTCTCTCTTTTGGATAACCCCAAAATTGCATTTGCCTCTATTTCGCATCAGGTTGCGCTACAACGCGTTTTCAGCAGTTACCCTATATTACCCTACCACCCCCATCTCAAACGCGCTTTTAAACGAATTCTGGTGCGAATTAGAGGCATATTTTGTGCGCATGATTCCTGTGTCTGTTGCTGTAGTATTATTGTTTATGTTTCTAGTTTCGTGAAACACAAAAAGTGGTCAATTGAAAATGTTTCACCTATTGTGTTACTTGTTCTATACCGGTAGTAAGTTAGAATGGTTGAATGGTTAATGGTTCTACTTTTATTCTATTCTTGTTCTCTTTATCTATACTCTACTTATCTTCTCTTTACTAATTGTCTATCTATTAGATACTTT
>FWWL01008202.1_pt1 | contig 13595 bp, 12 predicted proteins | sample 2228331 | NCBI WGS metagenome assembly FWWL01 (sample SAMEA103939775, study PRJEB20133) | metagenome | reverse complement strand
CTAATAAACATGATTATGCGAACAACAACTGCTACTACTACTATTTGGTACATAAAACTCAAAATTTCATTTGTAAATTATCAAAAAAGTGGTTATAATATTAGTGAGCAGTTTGAAACTGCTACGTCTACGCGGAAGTGGCACTCGCGCGTACCCGCTTGGGGGCACCCTCCTATAAAACGTAAGGGTGAGTAACAATTCCATTCCTATCCCACAGGGAGATGATCTCTGTCGCTTTTATTTATATCCAGAATTGGCCTTGATCCGTCAAGGTCGATTTTTTATTTAGGGAGAATTATGCTATTATCTGTCCGGGATCTTCTAGATTTAAGAGAGGTGCCTGAAGAAGAAGATTTGACCTTACAAACGATTGCCTTGTTCTTTGAGGAATATCTTTGCGGTCGGATTTTTCATTACAAAGTCAGGCACAAAGTACAAGATATAAAACTTCACTTTAAGACAACGGATCTTCCACACCTTCTTGGTATCCACAGTATTAAAACAGGGTCTGAGTACAGAGGAAAAAAGGGATTCCCTGCATTAAAATCGGGAGCGATCACCCTTGAACTCTAATTTAGGTAATTATGAACGAACTATCTATCGTATTTTACACTTCCCTTTTATTCACCAGCTTATGCGTAATACCCAAATCATAATTTTCCGACCGGAATTAGTACAAAGCCTCATCGATGCTGAATTTATGTTTTAAAATGTATTTAGTGGGCGGTACCTTCATCTCGGAATCAAAAAAGAAGAGTCTACGGATTTATTCGTTCCAGCTACTTTTTTGGAGAGAAAGAATCGTTATGAAGGTATGAAGGAGTGACAATCGATAGCATCGACATTTACCCAGACGTGCCGAAGTAATTCCTTGAGTTATCGGTTAGACTAAGGATTTGCTTGTGTTGTCAGCTATCTTTTGATATAGTAATTTAGTGCGAGTTAAAATACTTGCTCCTTGCTCCCTTAATGGGGGCCGCTTAGTCCAAAAGGAGGTGTAACAAAATTATGCGTAAATATGAAGTGATGTATATCATTCGTACGGATGTTGAACAGGAAGTTGTAGATGCAGCGATCGAAAAATTCCAAAACATCATCAACAATGGCGGAGAAATTATCAAACATGAAGTGATGGGTAAACGCCGGCTTGCGTATGAGATCAAGAAGTTTCGGGATGGGATTTATATCCTTGTCCAATTCAATGCAACTTCATCTGTTGTAACGGAACTTGACCGCGTAATGAAGATTTCTGACGAAATCATTCGTTATCTGATCGTACAAGCTGCTGCTTAACTGTTTCATGTTTTTTTAAATTTTCAAAAAAGCATTCTCAAATGTCTGGAGGTATCGGATTGTTAAATCGTGTTATCCTAATAGGAAGACTGACAAGAGACCCTGAATTGCGCTATACGGCATCAGGAACTGCTGTTACTTCATTTACACTGGCTGTAGACCGTGGATTTTCTAATCAACAGAATGAAAAGGAAGCGGATTTTCTTAACATTGTCACGTGGAAACAATTAGCTGAAACGTGTGCAAACTACCTTCGTAAAGGTCGTTTGACGGCAGTGGAAGGAAGAATTCAAATACGCAATTATGACAATAAAGAAGGTATTAAAGTGTATGTTACCGAGATTATTGCTGATAATGTGCGATTCCTTGAATCCAGCGGCGGCAACCGGGAGGAAGGTTCAGGGGCAGGCAGCGGCAGCAAGAACCAAAGCCCAACCCGAAGTCAGGGCAACGACCGAGGCAATCAGGATCCATTTGCAGATGATGGAAAGCCCATTGATATTTCTGATGATGATTTACCATTTTAATTGGAAAGGAATGAAGATCGCATGAATGCAAACTACAAGAGCAATAACAACAGGGACAACGGCAACGATGAACGCAATGACAAGAAGTTTGGCGGACGTAAACCAAGAGGCAACAAACGTCGTAAAGTGTGTTATTTCACTGTGAATAAAGTCACTCACATTGATTATAAAGATTTGGATGTGCTTCGCAAATTCGTCAGTGAGCGCGGGAAGATCCTTCCCCGCCGTGTAACCGGCACCGCTGCAAAGTATCAACGCATGTTGACTATCGCTATCAAACGCGCACGTCAAATCGCCTTACTGCCATATACCACAGAGTAAAACTTGAATAACATCACCATGGGCAGCTGGAGTTTTATCCGGTTGTCTTTTTTTTGATAATATCAGAAAGTATAAATTTGAACCGGAGGTTCACTCTGATATTGCAAGAAAAACTACATTCCTAACGCGGTCGCTCATCTTGAATTACTTCGATAGAAGTTTTTCTTATAGATCATCGTTAATATTGCAGAATTCCTGTTAAGGACAGTCAAGGAGCATTTGTGGTATAATCTTCAAAGGATGCTGATCATAAAACAGGCCAGAGGTGAAGAAGTTGTTTAGAGGCAACAATGCCATAAGAGCGTGGAGCGCAGTGTACTTGTTGCTGCTGTTTACTTTAGTCTTGCCATTGCTCAATGTTCTAACGATCAGTTTCATTATGATTCCGGCTGTTATTCTGTATGTGAAATTAGATAAAGCATCGTTTATCCTATATTATGCGGGAATTCATGCCATCATCTTGCTGCTCATCTCTTTATTATTTGGGGATCTGCTTCTCGGGACGCTGCCCATTATGATGTCTTTGTTTTTTCTGGCTCCCGCCATTGTCATAGGACATTTGTATCAGAAGAAAACCGCAGCAGGAACGGTGTTGACCGCAGGTGTTCTTACGCTGTTAGGTGAACTGCTCTTGTGTTTGGTGATACTGACCGTGTCTGGTACTAATTTCAATGAGTCTTTCACGCAGAGCATTCGTGACAGCCTTGCACTAATGCCGGAATTAAGCCTTCTTGTGCCAGGGGATATAGATCAAATCATTCAATTGACTTTACAAATGATGCCGTTGTTCTTAATAGCCTTCTCCTTATATTACATTATCGTAACCCACGCCATCTCCAGGAAGATCTTGAACAAACAAGGTGGAGGATTGCCCGGCCTTGGTCCAATTAAAGATTGGAGGCTTCCTAAAGCGTTTGTATGGTGTTATTTTGTAGCTGTTATCCTAAGCTTCTTTACAGATCCAGAAGTCGATTCAGGACTTTTTGTGATATTATTGAATTTACTTCCTTTACTGACGTTTGCTCTTGCGGTTCAAGCAGTATCCTTTCTATTCTTTCTGGCTGATGCGAAGAGATGGAATAAGACGCTGCCCGTGATCGGAATCATTATGTGCTTTTTCATGTCGAATATATTAAGTATACTGGGCATCATAGATCTTGTTTTTGATATCCGCAAGCGGTTCAAACCGCAATAATGTTTTCCGGGAGCGAATAGAAATTTATGCCTAAGTTTTTATTAAATCGATGGCACGGCCTTCATATTGTATCCGGACTCATCTTGATGATCCTGCTGATCGTGGCTTTCTTCTTCTATGAGTGGAAGCTCGGAGTAACGGGTTTGATTCTATGCGGTGCGCTAACCTATTACACGTTAATTGCCGAGAAAGCCTTTCGTAAAGAGCTTAACGATTATGTGGCGACGTTATCCCACCGGGTAAAACGTGCGGCCAATGAAGTCATTAATGAGTTGCCCATCGGGATTGTCCTGTATAATGAAGAGCATGTGATTGAATGGCATAATCCGTTTGTCGGGAAGATGCTCGAGCGTGATAGCTTGATTGGCATTGCGCTGATGGAATTGTTGCCCATGCTGCGCAACCTCAAGGATAAAGACGGAAAAATGGATATTACTCTTGGCAACCAGACGTATCAAATCATGATTAAAGCCGAAGAACGGCTGCTTTATTTCACCAATATTACCGCCTACGCCAATTTAGTCAAACAGCATGATGAGGAAAAACCTGCATTAGGCCTTGTGATGATGGATAATATGGATGAGGCGACCCAGGGGATGGATGATCAGAGCCGGTCTATTATGATGGCGAAGGTCACGGGAGAAATTACCGAATGGGCCAGTAAGAACAATTTATATTTAAGGCGGATTACGGCAGATAAATTTCTGATTATTCTGGATCAGAAGTCACTTAGGAGCTTGGAGCAAACCCGATTCGAGATACTTGATGAGGTCCGGGATTTAACCATTGAATATAAACTGCCGCTGACCTTAAGCATCGGGGTAGCTTCCGGGGTAGAAAGCTTGATTAAATTGGGGCATCTGGCCCAAACCAGCTTGGATATTGCCCTCGGGCGGGGCGGGGATCAGGCAGCCGTAAAGGTGGGGCAACGTTTGGCCTTCTATGGAGGTCGGTCCAATGCGGTTGAGAAAAGAACCCGTGTAAGAGCGCGAGTAATCTCGCATGCTCTGAGGGACTTGATCAAAGAAAGCGACCGTGTCGTCATTATGGGGCATTTAAACCCTGATATGGATGCCATCGGGGCAGCCATTGGCGTGCTCAAGGCTACACAGATCAGCAATAAGGATGCCTATATTGTTCTGGATGGGGTGAATCCTTCGATTCATCACTTAATGGAGCAAATCGACGATCATGAAAACTTAACAAAGTGGTTTGTAACGCCGGATCAGGCATTGCATATGACCAACCAACGCACGCTGGTGGTGGTAGTGGATACTCATAGAGCTTCGATGGTAGTGGAACCGAGGATTTTGCAGCAAACCCCCCGGATTGTAGTGGTTGATCATCACCGGCGAGGGGAAGAATTTATTGATGATGCTATCTTAGTCTATCTTGAGCCCTATGCTTCATCTACTTGCGAGCTTGTCACGGAATTGCTGCAATATATCCATGAACGCATTTCCTTGGACGTACTGGAGGCAACGGCGCTGTTGGCGGGCATTGTGGTGGACACCAAAAGCTTTTCTCTCCGAACTGGTGCCCGTACGTTTGAAGCGGCCTCTTTTCTAAGAAGAAATGGCGCAGACTCCAACCTCATCCAAAGGATGCTGAAGGAGGACTTAAAGGACTTTATCAAGAAGGCGGAAGTCATCAAACATGCCGAGGTGATCTATAATAATATCGCCCTGGCTGTTTCCGAACCCAACCGCAAACATTCTCAATTGTTGATTGCCCAGGTTGCCGACACTTTATTGAATATGACGGACATGACGGCCTCGTTCGTAATCAGTGAGCGCACAGACGGGTTAATCAGCATAAGTGCCCGATCCTTGGGCCAGATCAATGTCCAGGTCGTCATGGAGCGGCTTGGCGGCGGCGGACACTTGACCAATGCGGCGGCTCAGTTGGAAGGGACTTTGGAGGAAGCCACAGCAAAGCTCAAGCAGGTATTAAAAGAAATGGATGAAGAAGAGGGGTTATTCGAATGAAATATATATTTCTGAAGGATGTTAAAGGCCAAGGTAAGAAAGGCGATATCAAAGAGCTCTCCGATGGGTATGCGCGAAATTTTCTAATTCCCAGAGGATTGGCGGCCCCAGCTTCGGAGGGAAACGTTAAGAGTCTGGAAAACCAAAAGGCGGCGGAAAAGAACAAAAAGGAGCAAGAGAAGCACCAAGCCCGACAATTGGCGGACCGGATCGAAGCGATCACGTTGAAGATTAAGGTGAAGACGGGCGGCGGCGGCCGATTGTTTGGGGCGATTACCAGCAATCAAGTAGCCAACGAGCTAGAAAGCCACAAAATCAGTATAGATAAACGCAAGATTGTCATGGAAGACCCCATCAAAACCCTCGGCACCAGCGAAATCTCCATCAAGCTCCACCCTGAAGTCAAAGCCAAATTGAAAATCGAGATTGTCGAAGAGTGATCTTGGCTGTAAGCGGTAATTGTCGTCTTAGAGTTTTAAAAGTAATCTATTTTCTGCTCGAAAGTTACTGTAAGAAGAAATAGTCGGCTTAGCGCAGCAACTTCACTCGTCAATGTGGTCTGTAAGCAGGAAAAGTCGTCTTAAGGTGCTGGAAGTAATCCATTTTCTGCTCGAAAGTAACTTTAAGAGGAAAAAGTTAGCTTACAGCAGTTATGCCCACTTGTCCTGACTAAAAGAATGCCGCAACTGTACTTTTAAACTTCCAAAAAGGAGAGTTTCATTTGGATGGCGATATGTTATTTGATCGCGTTCCGCCGCAGAACCTTGAAGCCGAGCAAGCAGTGCTTGGCGCTGTTTTGTTGGACAGCCAAGCCTTAATTACGGCCATGGAACGTATTGGTTACGATGATTTCTATAGAGCGTCGCATAAGCTGATCTTCGAAGCCATGATGAATCTGGCGGAGCAGAATGATCCGGTAGATTTGGTCACGCTCACGGCGCGGCTGCAAAACATGAAGCAGCTGGAAGAGATTGGCGGAGTCAGTTATTTATCTGAATTAGCCCATGCCGTTCCTACTGCAGCGAATATTGATTATTACGCGCAAATTGTCGAGGAGAAATCCATGCTTCGCCGCTTGATTCGTGCGGCCACACAAATTGTCAGCAACGGCTATGCCAGCTCAGACGATGTAGGCGAGCTGATTGACGAAGCGGAAAAACGCATTCTGGAGATTTCCAACCGCCGTCTAAGCAGCGGATTTGTTTCGATTCGTGAAGTGTTGATGGAGGTTTTTGAGCGGGTAGAATTCTTGTCCAAGCACAAGGGAGGAACCACCGGAATCCCTTCCGGATTTGCGGACCTGGATAAGATGACCGCCGGCTTTCAGAAAGGCGATTTAATCATTGTAGCCGCGCGCCCTTCCGTCGGGAAAACCGCATTTGCCTTGAATATTGGCCAGAACATCGGGGTCCGGTCCAAAGAAACTGTAGCGATCTTCAGTCTGGAAATGTCCGCATCCCAGTTGGTTCAGCGGATCATTTGCGCAGAGGCCAATGTAGACGCCGGCCGCATGCGTACAGGGTTTCTGGAAGGGGATGACTGGGAGAAGCTAACGATGGCTATCGGCACCTTGTCCGAGGCCAATATCTATATTGATGATTCTGCAGCCATCACTGTGGCTGAAATTCGGGCCCGCTGCCGCCGATTGAAGAAGGAGAAAGGGCTTGGTATTGTCATCATTGACTATCTTCAATTGATTCACGGCCGGGGCAAAAGCGGGGAAAACCGGCAGCAAGAGGTATCAGAAATCTCACGTACGCTCAAACAAATTGCCCGTGAGCTGGAAGTGCCGGTGATTGCTCTCTCGCAGTTAAGCCGGGGAGTAGAACAACGACAAGATAAAAGACCCATGATGTCGGATTTGCGGGAATCCGGTTCGATTGAGCAAGATGCCGATATTGTTGCTTTTCTATATAGAGATGACTACTATAATCAGGATTCGGAGAAGAAGAATATTATTGAAATTATTATCGCCAAACAGCGGAATGGCCCAGTAGGAAATGTGGAGCTGGTGTTCTTGAAAAATTTCAATAAATTCGTCAACTTGGACCGAAGTCATCAGGAAGCAGCGGCGGGATTTCAATAGAGGATGCTTAATATCCGAACGATTATGAAGTAATTGCGATGATCGTTCGTTTTTATTGACTTTTTGGCAGGGGATTGCTAAAATAAGTGTGCTGTCAGGGATAAACTGCGGCGAAAAATATAAGGTGTATAACACCCGATAGGAGTACTGCTAATGTCAACTGTCGTTGTAGTTGGAACCCAGTGGGGCGATGAAGGTAAAGGTAAAATTACCGATTTTTTAGCTGAAACTGCAGAGGTCGTAGCAAGGTATCAAGGCGGCAATAACGCGGGGCATACGATTCTGATCGATGATAAGAAATATAAACTGCATCTGATTCCTTCGGGAATCTTCTATAAGGATAAATACTGTGTTATTGGTAACGGAATGGTCATCAATCCGGCGGCATTAATAGAAGAAATTAACTATGTGCATGACAATGGCTTCTCCACGGAAAATTTGAAAATAAGTGATAGAGCGCATCTCATCATGCCCTATCACCTATTGCTGGATGTGCTGGAAGAGAAACGCAAGGGTGTTAATAAGATAGGAACCACGGGCAAGGGTATTGGTCCATGTTATATGGATAAGGTCGCCCGCTGCGGGATTCGTATTGCCGATTTAATGGATGCGGAGGAATTTGAGCTTAAGCTTAGGCAGATTGTGGCTGAGAAGAACAATTTAATTGAGCAAGTATTTAATGAGAAGGGTTTCGAAGTTGAGAAAATTCTTCACGATTATCTTGGGTTTGCTGAGGTGCTTCGACCTTATGTAACCGATACTTCGGTTGTACTTAATGAAGCGATCGACTATGGAAAACGGGTATTGTTTGAAGGGGCCCAAGGCGTCATGCTGGATATTGATCAAGGCACTTATCCTTTTGTTACTTCTTCTAATCCTACGGCAGGCGGGGTGTGTATTGGCTCGGGTGTGGGGCCCACGAAAATTCGCCATGTGATAGGCGTTGCCAAAGCATATACTACTAGAGTTGGAGACGGCCCGTTTCCTACCGAGCAGGACAATGAAGTAGGCAGCTATATTCGTGAGAGAGGTTTTGAATACGGCACGACCACAGGAAGAGCCCGCAGGGTGGGTTGGTTCGACAGTGTTGTAGTCAGTCACGCCCGAAGAGTTAGCAGCATTACAGGGTTATCTTTAAATTCTTTAGATGTGTTGACAGGCTTGAAAACTGTAAAAATATGTACGGGTTATATGTACCGCGGTGAGATTATCCATACTTACCCGGCCAGCTTGAAGATGCTCTCTGAATGTGAAGCGGTATACGAAGAGCTTCCGGGTTGGGATGAGGATATTACAGGGGCAAGATCCTTGGAGGACCTTCCCGAAAATGTGCGCCATTATCTGGAGAGAGTCTCGCAATTGACGGGTATTCCGATCACGATCTTCTCTGTCGGACGCAATCGCGCCCAAACTAATTTGGTTCGTCCCATCTATTCAAGATAATTGCCTGCTTAGAATCCATCTTATTCGTCAATACTGTATCTTGAATAACAGATACAGCATAAGGCGGGAAATTGATGAGAACGATAAGATGGATTAGCAGGATGGTTGTTAGCACTATTTTGATTACAGCGGTGTCGATGTTGGTTTCCTGGTTTATGATTAACCTGTATGTAGGCAAACTGTTCGATCAGTTGAATATAGAGGGACAGGTCCAGAAGATTGCGTTCTCTGATTTTGTGGCATCAGCGTCCAATCAATTGAATAGTATGATAGCGGGGGAAGAATCTGTCCCTGTCAAAACCACGAATGAGGTGCAGCCGCAATCAACACCGTCCCCTGCTGCAACGCCGCAAGAGGATGCGGTTCCGGCATGGACCGGGGAATCGGCAACAGAGAAACAAGAGGACAGCACCAAGGATAAGGACAAAGTCATTGTCATGTCTGCAGAAGATTTTAACCGCAAAAAAGATATGCTGTCGGACGAGGATAAGATGGAGGTGTTCTCCATCTTGATTGCCAAGTTGCCTCAGGATGAAATGCAGATGATCTCGCAGTTTGTCGAAGACGGGATCACAACGGAAGAATTACAGCAGGCGGAAACCATCATTGAACAATATGTGGACGATGAAGAATATGCCCGCTTGATGGAGATTCTCAATAAGTACTAACGATTCGTTTGGGTTAATAAGCATTGATTAGGCTGCCTGCCTGTGGTAAACTTAAAAAAGTTTATTAGGGCATGTTTTTTTATTGGGATCATCAGCTCTTTATAAAAAATAAAAGCAGAGGAGACGATTCATGCGAGCTTTCAAGCGGAAGATCCAAGACTTAACGGCAAGAATAAGCCGTATCCCATCGTTACAAACTGCCTATTCCCGGTTCAAAACATACAGAACTCATCTTTATATAACAGTTGGTGCATTAGGGTTAATTGCCGTGGTTGTTGCAGGTGGAAATCAATATGTACATGCGAACATGAACGAAGTTTTTCATGTATTCGTAGATAAGAAGGAAGCAGGGATTGTCAGCGACCCTGAGGTTGTGGAACAATTTGTGATTGATAAGTATGAACAATTAGCACTGGAAAATCCTGACGTTCATAAGGTATTAAATTCCGATTCGGTCAGCTTCAAGAGTGAAAGGGCTTTCAAGATTAAAAGCAATGACAAAGCTGCACTGGAACAATTGGATCGTTTATTAGAGGTTACCACCGTAGGGGTACAATTAAAGGTCGACGGCAAGTTGGTGGCAGTTGTTAAGGATAAAGAGACGGCACAATTGATTTTGAAGCAAATTCAGGATAAATATGTGCCTCCTAATAGCGACAAAGGAGAAGTAACTATCCTGTCAGTCATGCCTGCTGCGGCAAATCAAGAGAAGGTTCCACCCTTGGGTGCGATTATCGAATCAGTAACAATTGATCAAGAGATCGAAATGGATGTAGTGGAAATAGAGCCGGAGGATATTGTTCAACCGGAAGCGGTTGTGCGGAAGCTCGAAACCGGCGATGTACAGCCTACCAAGTACATAGTTAGAGAAGGCGATTGTGTCTCCTGCATAGCCCAGAAATTCAACATAACCACCAAGAAGATTTATGAGTTAAACGCATGGATTGAGGATGATTTCCTCGATGTTGGAGACGAGCTTGACCTGACCATTCTGCAGCCTACACTGAGTGTAAGGACAGTAGAAAAGGTTTGGGATAACGAAGAGATAGAGCATGATACGAACTTCACGAAGGATCCGACCATGCTGGCCGGCCAAACGAAAATCACCAAGCCCGGAAGGAATGGCTTAAAGCGAGTCGCCTTCCAGCTAACTAGAGTGAATGGTGAGGTCATTGGGGAGGAATTCGTCGACGAGTTAATTATTGAAGAACCGGTAGCCGCTGAGGCCATCAAAGGAACAAAAGTGATTCTTGGCGAAGGGACAGGTAAGTTTGCTTGGCCTGTGGTCAGTGCCAGGATAACCAGCAGCTACGGTAAACGTTGGGGTACGACGCATAGAGGGGTTGACCTGATCTCCTCGAACAAGAGTATACTGGCTGCGGATAATGGCAAGGTGATCTTTGCCGGCAAGAAGAACGGGTATGGCAATGTGATCATTATTGATCATAACAACGGGTATGAAACGTTATACGGCCACTTGAGCAAAATCAGCGTGAAGAAGGGGGCTATCGTGGAGAAAGGCCAGAAAATCGGAGTGATGGGCAGTACAGGCCGCTCCACCGGGGTGCATCTGCACTTTGAAGTCGATAAATCGGGCAGCTCCCAGAACCCTATGAAATATCTGCGTAAGTAAACAATATTAAGGCATCCCTTGCACCATGGTGCGGGGATGTCTTTTTTTTCTTGAAAAGGCAAGCGAAAGTTGTGGTAATATAGAAGGAAGGTGGTGTGTGTGATGTTTGGGAAAATATTAGTGGTGGAAGATGAACAGCCGATCTCGGATATTCTAAAATTTAATCTTGAAAAAGAAGGCTACCAGGTCATCTGTGCTTTTGACGGGGGAACCGCAGTGGAGATGGCTTTGGCGGAATTGCCCGATCTAATCTTGCTCGATCTGATGATTCCCGTGAAGGATGGCATGGATGTATGCCGCGAAGTGCGGGCCAAACTGAACACGCCGATCATTATGTTGACCGCCAAGGACACCGAGCTGGATAAGGTATTGGGCTTGGAGATGGGTGCGGACGACTATGTGACGAAGCCTTTCAGCGCGCGGGAGATTCTGGCCAGGGTAAAGGCTCATCTGCGCCGGCAAACGAAGACCATGCAATCTCAACAGGAAACCGCGCAGCAGGGGTTGAGGATCTTAAATCTTCTTATAGACAGTGATATGTATGTCGTTTATAAAGATGGCGCAGCCATAGATTTGACACACCGCGAATTTGAACTGGTGTACTATTTAGCCAAGAACAGCGGCAAGGTGATGACGCGGGAGCATCTGCTCCAGGCGGTGTGGAGCTTTGAGTATTTAGGGGATATGCGGACGGTGGATGTGACCATTCGGCGGCTTCGCGAGAAGATTGAGGATGACCCGAGCAAACCGGAATATATTATTACAAGAAGAGGTTTAGGGTATATGATGCGCAATCCCAAGCTGGGAGGACTGTGACCGATGAAAGGGATTCGTTTTTTTCAAACGATCAAATTAAAGCTGATTATTATTTATGTTCTGCTGATTCTGGTGTCCATGCAGCTGATCGGCGTTTATTTTATAAGAGCTTTGGAGAGCAGCTTTGTGGAAAGCTTTTCCGTGTCGCTGACCAACCAGGTGGATTTACTGGCCACTTTCGCGAAGCCCTACTTGTCTGTGAATCAAGAAGGGGAACAGTCCGAGGTCAAAAAGTATGAGAATTTAAACGACATCGTGAAAAAATTAAATACCATAAGTAATGCGGAGATTCAGATCATTAATGCTAATGGTGTTGTATTAAGCACGTCCTTGTTGTCCCGGCAGTTAATTGTAGGCCAGAAAACAACCCAACCTGAGGTGGGAAGGGCTTTACAGGGGAACCCAATAAATGAAAAAATAGTAATTGATTCTGAGGGTATGCGCAATAAGATCATTGTCAAGCCCATTTTTGAAGGAACCAAGGTGGTTGGCGCCATTTATATGATTGCTTCAATCGAGGATCTGTATGCTACGATTAACAGGATCAACCGGATATTTATAGCCGGGACTTTAATGGCTTTGGCATTAACTGCGCTGTTGGGCGTTATTCTATCAAACACGATAACCAGCCCGATTAAAGATATGACCAAAAAGGCGACGGCGATGGCTGAGGGTGACTTCAACCACCAGGTGAAGGTTTTTGACAACGATGAGATTGGCCAGCTGGGCACGGCCTTTAATTATATGACGAACCGGCTGAAAGAGGCGCTGTCGCTTAATGAAGAAGAGAAGGAGAAGCTTGCTTCCATTCTTTCCAACATGAGTGACGGTGTCATTGCCACGGATAACCGCGGCAAGGTGATTGTGGTCAATCAACGGGCCAAACAAATTCTGCAAATTAGTGAGAAGGATTTGGAAGATCTGGATATCTCCAAACTTCTCGGCATGTCCAATGAGAGAGTAGAGCATTATGTTTCCGTAGAGCAGAATACGGCTATCATTGAATTGTCGCTTCGCGGGGCGGTAGAGGCGATCAAGGTGAAAGTGACTTTTACTCCGATTCATCGAAGAGATACGGGCATCACTGGTACGATTGCGGTACTTCAAGACGTTACTGAACAGGAGAAGGTCGATCAGTCAAGGAGGGAGTTTGTGGCTAACGTTTCCCACGAGCTTCGCACCCCTTTAACTACTATTAAGAGCTATCTGGAAGCACTGGAGGATGGGGCGATTGAAGATACTCCATTGGCGCATCGATTCGTAGGGGTTACCCGGAACGAGACAGAACGTATGATTCGCTTGGTTACAGATTTGCTGCATTTATCTCGGTTGGATTCGAAACAAGCCATTATTACCAAAGAAGCCACCCAGCTTGATAATATGCTTGAGGAGGTCGCCGACCGGTTTTCATTTCAACTGCAGCAGCGGGCTATTGAGATCCTGATCAATGTAGACCCGGGGATTAAACCGATCATGTTGGATCCAGACCAGATTGATCAGGTGCTCGATAATTTGGTGTCCAATGCGATCAAATATACAGGCGAAGGCGGGATGATAGAGATTGCTGCCCGCTATATTGATACGGATTGGTTGGAGGTTTCTGTAAGGGATACAGGTATCGGTAT
>FWWL01008201.1_pt1 | contig 13597 bp, 13 predicted proteins | sample 2228331 | NCBI WGS metagenome assembly FWWL01 (sample SAMEA103939775, study PRJEB20133) | metagenome | reverse complement strand
CTTCCCATCCCGAACAGGACCGTGAAACGACTTTGCGCCGATGATAGTGCTGCAACCAGTGTGAAAGTAGGTTATCGTCAGGCTAGTTATAAGAAAAACCCCCGTTGGCCTGAGCGCCGGCGGGGGTTTTTTGCTTAGGGGGCGCCGTCGCTTGCACGGGCGGGACCCGGAGGGTCTGGAGCCGAAGGTGACGCTGCTATCGTGCCGGCGTTGAAGCTGGGCTCAAGAGCCTAGGCGCCCCCGGCCACCCTGGTGGACAGCCTGTCGAACAGGGTTTGGGCCGCGTCGGCGACCCGGTCGAGGCTGGCCTCGCGCAGCGCCGAGGTATCCACGACGTGCTCGCTGTACAAGCCCGCCCACGCAAGCAGTGCGCTGCACGCGTCCGCATGGTCGAACATGCCGTGCAGGTAGCTTCCAAGAATCTGTCCGTCAGGGGAGCATGCTCCCTCGCCTCGGACGTCCACGAGGAAGGCGGGCCTGTCGAGCGCCGCGCCGGTCGAAACCCCCATGTGGATCTCGTAGCCTTCGACCCGCGCGGTGGCCGCCGAGCCGACGAAGGCGCAGACGCCGTCCACCTGCTCCAGCTTCTTCTCCAGGGTCAGTTCGGTGTCGATCTCGAGCAGGCCCAGACCGGTGCAACTCCCGCTCGCCGCCTCGACCCCATGCGGATCGCTGACGCTTTGTCCCAGCATCTGGAAGCCGCCGCAAATTCCGATCAGCTTTCCCCCGTAACGCAGATGGCGCGACAGATACTCCGGCCAGCCTTGCGCCTTCAGCCAGGCGAGATCGCCGCGGGTGTTCTTGCTGCCCGGCAGGATCACCAGATCCGCCGGCGGTATCGATTCTCCCTGCCGTACGAAACGCAGGTCGACGTCGGGATGCACACGCAGGGCGTCGAAATCGGTATGGTTGCTCATGCGCGGCGTGCTCGGCACGATCACCCGGAACCGTCCCGATGAAGGGCCGGCTGCCTGGACCGCATCTTCCGCATCGAGGTAGAGCCCGTGCAGGTAAGGCAGCACTGCCAGTACAGGCTTGCCGGTTTCGCGTTCCAGCCATTCGAGTCCCGGTTCAAGCAGCTTGATATCCCCCCGGAAGCGGTTGATCACGAAGCCGATGATACGCCGCTGCTCGCTCTCGGAAAGGCAGGCGAGCGTGCCGACGATGTGGGCGAATACGCCGCCGCGGTCGATGTCCGCGACCAGTACGACCGGACAATCCACCGCTTCCGCAAAACCCATGTTGGCGATGTCCCGGTCGCGCAGGTTGATTTCGGCCGGACTACCCGCGCCCTCCACGATCACGTGGTCGAAGCGCTCGCGCAGGCGGCCGTGCGATGCCAGCACCGCTTCCATCGCCACCGTCTTGTACCGGTGGTAGTCGCGTGCATTCATCTCGGCGCGAACGCGGCCGTGGATGATCACCTGGGCGCCGGTGTCGCTCGAGGGCTTGAGCAGCACCGGGTTCATGTCGGTGTGCGGCGCGACGCCCGCGGCGATCGCCTGCAAGGCCTGCGCGCGTCCGATCTCGCCGCCGTCCGCCGTCACGGCGCTGTTGAGTGCCATGTTCTGCGGCTTGAACGGCGCGACGCTGTGTCCTGTGCGTCGCAGAAGCCTGCACAGCGCTGCGACGACGGTACTCTTGCCCGCATCGGACGTCGTCCCCTGGATCATCAGGGTGGAGTAGGGGAAGGCCTTCATTTGGCGCGGTGCTGGCGCGCCAGCTCGATCTTTTCGCATAGGACGGCAGTGCCATCGATCATGCGCGGGCCTGCACGATTGAGCAGGTCGCCATTCACCGTGAACAGGTTGCCATTGCGTACAGCGGTCATCGTCCGGTACGGCTCCCACAGCTTCACCCCGCCGTAGTTCTTCTCCGCCGTGCCGAACACGGCCTCCGGGTCCTCCTGCAGCACGCTTTCGACGCTGACGATGGGTGCCGTGGTCGCGAGCTGGTCGAAGATGTTTTCGGCGCCGCACAGGCGCAAAGCGTCGGTGACGATGTGCTTGCCGCTCAAGGTGTACAGCGGCTTGTCCCAGACCTGGTAGAAGGTGCGCACCGTGGGCCGGCCCGCGTACTGGCTGCGCAAGCTGGACAGCCGCCGTGCCAGCTGCGAGGCAACCGGTTGTGCGACCTGTTCGGTGCCCATCAGCCGCCCGAGCCGCAAGACACTCTCGCCGATGGAAGCGAGCGTTTGCGGATCGCTCTGGAATACGGGGATGCCCAGCTCCCGCACCATCTCGATCTGGCGCTCCGAACTGCCGTGCATCCACGCCACGATCAGGTCCGGCTTCATCGCGATCACCCGTTCGATGTCGATCTGGCGATTCGAGCCGATTCGGGGAATGCGCTTGGCCGCTTCCGGATAGTCGCTGTAGTTGACCGCGCCGACGATCCTGTCGCCACCGCCGGCTGCGAAAAGCAGTTCCGTCACATGCGGCGCCATCGAAATCACGCGCCGCGCCGGCTTTTGCACGGTGACGGCATTGCCGGCGTCGTCCTGGACCGTGATCGCGGCCTGCGCCTGGGCGGCCAGCAAGCCGGCCAGAAGAATCGCTTGTCTCATCCCTTGTCCCATTCCTGTAATGCCTGTTCCAGCCGTAGCCAGCCCAGTTCGTTGGCCGGCAGCCCCAGGCGCACACCACGCGCCGCCTGCGGGAAGAGCCGGCACCAGATCCCGTTCCGGGCTAGATGTTCATGAAACGCTTCGGGCTGGGCGTGCGCCCACCAGTGGAACAGGGGCGTTCCGCCTGCCTCGATGCCGTGCGCGCGCAACAGGACGCGCATACGTTGCCCCCCCGATGCGAGCCGCGCCTGCGTCGCATGCTGCCAGGAGGTGTCGCGCAGCGCGGCCATCGCGATCGACTGCGCCGGTCCGCTCACAGCCCACGGGCCGAGCAGGTCCTGCAGCGCCGCGAGCAGGTCCTGGTGCGCCGCCACGAAGCCGAGCCGAAGGCCGGCGAGGCCGAAGAACTTGCCAACCGAACGCAGCACGATGAGTCCGGGCCGGGAAGCGTGGCGCGCAAGGCTCAGTGCAGGGGCGGTGTCGCCGAAGGCTTCGTCGACCACGAGCCAGCCCCCGCGTGCATGCAGTTGTCCGGCCCATCGCATCAAGGTCTGGGGCGGAATCGCTTCCCCTGTTGGATTGTTCGGATTGCAGACCACCAGCACCTCGCATTCCGCGAGCGCCTGCTCCAGCATGGGGTAGCTCACCTGCTCGAGCGTGTGGCCGTGCCGTCCCCAGTGGTGTGCATGCTCCGCGTAGGACGGTGCTGCCACCACTACCCGGGAGGGCGGTCGCAGGCGCGGAAGCGCCTGGATGGCGGCCTGCGTCCCGGCCACAGCAAGCATACGCGGGGCGCCGTAGTAGGCGCACGCAGCCTCTTCCAGTCGCGGATCGACTTCGGGCAAGCGGTGCCACGCATCGGCGGCCAGGGCTGGCACGGGATAGGGATGCGGGTTGATGCCTGTGGACAGGTCAAGCCAGTCTTCCCGGCCGAAGCGCCGTGCGGCTTCGCGCAGGTTGCCGCCGTGTTCAAGCATGCGAGACTCCCCCAATCGATAACAGCAGGGCCGACGCGCCGGCCATCATCACCCACAGCAGCGTGGTACGTCGGACGAGTCGCCAGGCACGGACGATGTCGGCGGCCGTCGCCGCCTCGCCCACGCCAAGTGGGGGGCGGTGCTCGACCTGTCCGGCGTAGACGGCCGCGCCCCCGAGCGCCACGCCGAGCGCGCCGGCACCGCTTGCCATCACCGGTCCCGCGTTCGGGCTGCTCCACGCGCCGGCCTGTTCGCGCCAGCAGCGCCAGGCACGGCCGCTGCCGCCGGCCGGGGCAAGCAGCACATAGGAGAGCGCCGTAAGCCGGGCCGGGATGTAATTGAGCGCGTCATCGGCCCGTGCCGCTACGCGGCCGAACAGGTTGAAGCGCGCGTTGCGGTAGCCCCACATCGCGTCCAGCGTGTTCGCCAGCCTGTACAGGACGGCACCGGGTCCGCCGGCGACGAGGAACCAGAACAAGGTGCCGAAAACAGCATCATTGCCGTTCTCGAGCAGGGATTCCGCGCCGGCCTTGGCCAGGTCCGGCTCCCCGGCGGAACTGGTGTCGCGGCTCACGATACGCGCGGTCAGCGCACGCGCCCCCGCGAGGTCGCCCGCTTGCAGTGCGGAGAAGATCGGTATCGCATGATCGCGCAGGCTGCGCAGGCCGATGCAGAAGTAAAGGAGTACGGCATGCAGCAGGATGCCAAGGAGCCCGGTGGCGAACCAGGCCAGGACGGACAAGGGAAGCACTGCAAGCGTCCATGCCGCCGCGCCGCGCAGCAGGGGCAGCCGGCCCCGATTGAGACGGCGCTCGATCGTGCCGGCCAGCCAGCCGAAGCCGACCAGCGGATGCCAGCGGCGCACTTCGCCGAAGCCCAGGTCGAGCGCGATCCCGGCCACCAGCAGCCAGGCGAGGGCGACCGGTTCAAGGCCGGTCAGCACGGCGCCCCCTTGAGCACGAGCGGCAATCCGGCGGCTACCAGCACCACCCGATCGGCCAGCGCGGCGACCTGCTGGTTCAGGCGTCCCGCCTCATCGGCGAAGCTGCGCGACACGGCGCCCCAGGGGACGATGCCCATGCCGACTTCGTTCGACACCAGGACGATCTCGCCGGCCGGCCCTTCCTCCAGCAGTGCCAGCAGCGCCGCGCGTTCCCGATGGAAGACCGCCGGCAGTTCGATGTCGCCAATGTCGGGATGCTCGGCACCGTCGGCGAACATCAGATTCGTCAGCCAGAGCGTCAGGCAGTCGACCAGAACCAGCCGGCCCGGCGCGCAGGTGCTGCGCAGCGTTTCCGCCAGGGCGATGCCTTCTTCGATCGTGCGCCAGGTGGACGGACGTCCCGCGCGGTGGTGCGCGATACGTGTCGCCATCTCTCCGTCGCCGGCACGGGCCGTGGCGAGATAGACGACCTCCTTGCAGGATTCGGTTGCGAGCCGCTCGGCGAATGCGCTCTTGCCCGATCGGGCGCCGCCGAAAACCAGGGTAACGCTCATGCCCGCTCCCGGGTGAACATGGCTGCCACCGCCTCCGGGTTGGAGGGAAAGTAGCCGTGGAAGTAGGAGGCGGTCAGCGCCCCGATCCGGTACACCGCTTCCCCCTGCGCGGTGGTGGGATGCTTGACGGTGTGGCAGGGGGCCGGGAGCGGTGACTCCAGCCGGGAATAGTGGAAGGTGTGACCGCGCAAGGGACCGGCCGGGGTCGGCATCGACTGGGGACCCAGCCCGGCCAGCCGGGCCTGCATCGTCACTTCGCCCGGCAGCAGTCCCGCCATCGGCCAGCGCTGCCCATCCTTGCCGGTGATGCCTTGGGCGAGCGCCATCATGCCGCCGCATTCGGCGAGCGTCGGCACGCCGTTACGGTGCGCCGCGCGCACCGACGCCTGCCAGCGATTCGCGCGGGACAGGGCCTGGCCATGCAGCTCGGGATAGCCGCCCGGCAGGTAGATAGCGTCCGCGTCATCTGGCACCTCCTCGTCGGCCAGGGGTGAGAAGAAACGAAGTTCGGCGCCCAGGGCCCGCAGCAGTGCGAGGTTCGCGGGATAGAGGAAGCAGAAGGCGGCGTCGCGTGCGATGGCTATCGTCCTGCCGTGCAGGAGTGGCGCCACCCGCGGCGCCGGCACGTCCGCCGGTGACTGGACGGGCAGCGAGTGCCAGGCCGCCTCGTCCAGCTGGAGCTGGTCCGCAAGTTCGTCCAGCAAGCGGTCGATGTCGCTCACTTCGCCAGGCAGTACCAGCCCCAGGTGGCGCTCGGGTAGCGGCGTCGCCTGGCGCGGCAGGGTAGCTACCAGTGCGATGCCGCGCAGCGATGCCGCGACCATCTTCGCGTGACCTTCGCTGGCAATCCTGTTCGCTACGACCCCGGCCATGCGCACGGGGCCGTAGTCGCGCAGGCCGAGCGCGACCGCACCGGCGCTTTGTGCCATGGCTGAAGCGTCGATCACGGCCAGCACGGGAATGTCGAACTCACGCGACAGGTCGGCGGCCGACGGCGTGCCGTCGTACAGTCCCATCACCCCTTCGACCAGTACCACGTCGGCTTCCGTGGCGGCCTGCGCCAGCCGGCGCCGGCACTCGTCCACGCCGAGCATCCACAGGTCCAGGTTGTACACGGGCGCGCCACAGGCGCGCTCGAGCAGCATGGGATCGATGAAGTCCGGCCCGCATTTGAAGACCCGCACGCGCTGTCCCATGCGCACCAGGCGCCGTGCGAGCGCCGCCGTGACCGTGGTCTTGCCCTGTCCGGATGACACGGCGGCCACCAGGACCATGCGCGCGCCGGCCATCACCACTCCGTACCCGCCTGCGCGGCGATGCCGGCGGCGAAGGCGTGCTTGACGACGTTCATTTCGGTCACGGTGTCGGCGACGGCAACCAGTTCCGGCGGTGCGCCGCGTCCTGTGACGACCACGTGCTGCATGGCCGGCCTGTCGAGCAGGTCGGCGATCACGGTATGCACATCCAGGTAGCGGTACTTCAGCGCGATATTCAGTTCGTCCAGTACCACGAGGCCCACGGCCGGGTCGGCCAGGAATTGGCGCGCCTGTTCCCAGGCCAGCTCCGCCTTGGCGATGTCGCGCTCGCGGTTCTGGGTTTCCCAGGTATAGCCTTCGCCCATCGCGTGGAAGCTCACCTCATCCGGAAAGCGGCGCAGGAACTTCTCTTCGCCGGTGGACATCGCGCCCTTGATGAACTGGACCACGGCGACCTTCATGCCATGGCCGAGGGCGCGCACCGCCATGCCGAAGGCGCTCGAACTCTTGCCCTTGCCATTGCCGGTGTTGACGATGATGATGCCGATTTCCTTGTCTGCTGCCTCGATCTTGGCGTCGATGATGGCCTTCTTGCGCTCCATGCGCGCGCGATGACGCTCGTTCAGCGCGGCGGTTTGTTCCGGTGTCATGTCGTTCATGCGTTGCCTTCCAGAGGTATGAAGATGCGGCGGCCGCCGTGTTCGATCATGTCGATCGGATGGCCGAGGTAGTCGCCCAGCAGGGCGGGTTGCATGGTGGTGTCGGCGGTACCCGCGTGCCAGGTCCCGTCGCCCATCAGCAGCAGCACGTGGCTGGAAATGCTGTGTGCAAGGTTCAGGTCGTGCCCGATCATGACGACGGTCTTGCCCTGCTCGCGGCACAGGCGCGCAAGCAGGCCCATCACGCTGACCTGGTGCGCCAGGTCCAGCGCATTCGCCGGTTCGTCCAGCAGCAGCAGGGGCGTGTCCTGCGCCAGCAGGGCGGCGATGGCAACCCGTTGACGCTCGCCGCCCGAGAGCGTGCGCACATCGCGCGCGGCAAGTTGGTCGACTTCCATTTCGGTCAGCGCGCGCATCGCCGCATGGTGGTCGTCGCTGTCCTCCCAGTAGCGGTTGGCGTGGTAGGGGTGGCGCGCGGAGAGCACCGTCTCGATCACGCTGTAAGCGAAGGCGTCGTGGCGCGACTGCGCAAGGAAGGCGCGGTGGCGCGCCAGGTCTTCCGGCGCCCAGTCCCGCAGGGCGCGCTGCCCGATCAGCACCTGGCCGCTGTCGGGACGATGCAGGCCCGCCAGCGTGCGCAGCAGGGTGCTCTTGCCGGCACCGTTGCGGCCGATCACGCTCCAGCATTCGCCTTCGTGTGCGCGCCAATTCAGGTTGCGGATGAGTGGGCGCGGGCCCATGCTCAGGTTGAGGTCTTGGGTCGCGATCATGTCATTTGCGCAGACGGTGCAGTTGATAGAGGAAGACCGGCGCGCCGATGATCGCGGTGATCGCGCCCACCGGCAGTTGCTGCGGCGCGATCACGGTGCGTGCCAGGGTATCGCACAGCACCAGGAAGCTCCCGCCGGCCAGTACCGCGGCGGGAATCAGGACGCGGTGATCGGGACCGAACGCGAAACGGCAGGCATGCGGAACGATCAGCCCGACGAAGCCCACCGAGCCGGCGCTCGTCACCGCGCTGGCGGTGAGCAGGCCGGACACGAAGAACAGGCCCTTGCGCAGGACGCCGACGCGGATGCCCAGGGTGGCCGCCGCCTCCGCGTGGAGCGCGACGACGTTCATCGCCCTCGCGCTACGCAGCGCGAACAGGAGCGAGGCGCCCAGGACCACCCAGGGCAGCAGGCGCACCGGCGCACCGGCCAGGTCGCCGATCATCCAGAACACCATGCTGCGCAGCCGTCCTTCCGGAGCGATCGACAGCATCAGCGTGACCAGTGCCATGCACGCGGACGAGAGGATGACCCCGGTCAGCAGCAGCATCGAGGTGCCGCCCTCGGCGGCCAGTCCGCCGCGCATGTCGCGCCGCGCCAGCAGGTATAGCAGCATCGAGACCGTGACCGCGCCCGCCAGCGCGGCGGCATCGACCGTGGCGGCGGCAGCCATCAGCAGCAGCGCGGCCAGCGCGCCGACCGACGCGCCGGCCGAAATGCCCAGCACGTAAGGATCGGCCAGCGGGTTGCGCAGCAGGGCCTGCATCATCACCCCGGCCAGCGCCAGCGCGCCGCCGGTGACGAAAGCCGTCAGCGCGCGCCCGGCGCGCAGTTCCAGCAGCGACGCGGCGAGCGACTCCGGCCGCCCCGCCAGCAGCTCGCGCAGCGCCCCCGGCACTTCCGCGAAGCCGACCGTGATCGATCCGGTCATGCCGGCGAACAGCAGGCTGGCGGCGGCGAGCAGCAGTAGCGTGCCGAGGATGAGTGTGGCCCGCTGGCGCAGCGGTCGCAGTGGAGGATGCATGCTTTCCCTTGTTGGCGCCGTGGCGCCGCTTGTTATCGCATACCGTAGCGCAGCGCGGCGTACCAGGTGCGTCCGGCCGTTCCGTAGTTGCGCGCGAGTTCGTAGTGCTTGTCAGTGACGTTATCGGCCCGCACCAGCAGCGAAACGTCTGGTGTGACCCGCCAGATCGCATACAGGTTGAGCAGGCCATAGCCGCCCAGTGTGCGCGCGTTGGCGGCATCGTCGAAGCGCTCGCCCGATACCAGCAGTTCCGCACCCGCCTTCACCGTTCCAAGCACGGTGTCGGCACCGAAGCTGCCGTGTCGGCGGGCGCGGCGCGCCAGTTGCTTGCCGGTGCTGTTGTCGCGCGGGTCTTGCCAGTCCAGGCTCGCGCGCAGGTTCAGCTTCCAGAGTCGCGCGCGCGCGCCCACCGTGACACCTTCCAGCGTCGCGTCGGCGATATTGTAGGCGCAGCTGCCGGTCAGGCTGGTGGGGCAGGGGCGGGCGGTCGCGATCAGGTCCGTGACGCGGTTGCGATAGTAGATGGCGTCGAACTGCACGCGCGCGCGGTCATAGCGCAGGCCCGCTTCGAGGTTGCGTCCCTTTTCGGGCTTGTTGGCGGGATTCCCGTAGCCTGGGTAGTACAGCTCGTTGAAGGTCGGAGCGCGGAAGCTGGTGCCGGCGCTCGCGGTGGCGCGCAGTCCATTGCCGAAGTCGTAGCCATAACCGGCAGCGCCGGTGGTGCGGCCGCCGTACCCCGAACGGTCGTGGCGCGCGCTCAGGTCGAACAGATGGGAGGCGCGCCGCGCGGAATAGGCCGCCGCATAGGAGTTGGTGGTGCGGGTGCGCGACAGGGCGGCGGCGGAGCTCGACATGACCTCTTCTTCGCGGTGGCTGTACAGCAGTTGCAGCGTGTCCCGGCCGAGCGCGATGGTGTTCTGCCAGTTCAGCTCGTCCTGGCGGGTATCGATCTGGCTGGCGCTGCTGGCGCTGGCGTAGCTACCCTGCTTGTCTTCCGAGCGCGACAACTGGACGAGGCTGCGCCAGTTCGGCAGGAAAAGGCTGTCGAGGTACACGGCGGCGGTGTTCAGGTCCTGGATGCTGTGGGTATCGAAGCTGCCGGCCCCGCCGTCATACTGTGCGCGCAGGCGGCTGTGCAGCACTTGCGCGCCGACCCGGTGTCCAGGCGCCAGATCGAGCGAGAGGTTGCCGGTGAGGTTCTGGCGGCGATAGCCGTCGTCGTCCGGATTGTGCCCCCATGCGCCGGGGCGGGTGGCGGAGAAACCGTCGGACTCTTCATGTCCTGCGCTCAGCGCGTAGCGCACCGCGTACTCGCCGCTGGTGCCACCGTGTACGCTCGCCTCGTACTGGCGCGTGCCGTCCGAGCCCAGACCCGCGGCCGCGCCGACTTCCGGCGCACCCGCGCCCTTGCGCGAGAAGATCTGGATCACGCCGCCGATGGCGTCGGCACCGTACAGCGTGGTCAACGGACCGTACACGATCTCGATGCGTTCGATTGCCGTGAGCGGGACCGCGTTCCAGCTCGCGGCGCCGGTGGTGGACGAACCGACGCGTACGCCGTCGAGCAGGACGACCACCTGGTTGCTGTTTGCGCCGCGCAGGTAGACGCTGGTGGCGGCGCCGGCGCTGCCGTTGCGCGTGATCTCGATACCGCGCTGGCGCTGCAGGACGTCGGCGACGGAACCGGCGCCGGAGCGGACGATTTCTTCTGTGTGAATGACGGTGGTGTCGGGGATGATGTCGGTCGCACGCTGGGGCATGCGCGATGCCGTGACGATGACGTTGTCGATCGGGGTGGTTTGGGCCAGCGAGGCCGGCGAGGTGAGCGAGGCAATGGCGAGCGCGAGCGAAACGGCGGCCGCTTGCCGTGATACAGGAAGGTTCATGACGTTCAAAGTAAAGACAACCAGCCGACGTCCCCGTCAGCCAGATTGAACAGAAGCGGGCGACGAGCACGCTTCCACCTTTTGGCCGGTATCCGGGCTGGCAAGTATGGCCGTCCGACCTTCCCATGCAGTCGCACAGTGGTCTGGGGAGACGGTTTGCCGCACGAGGCGGCACTTGCTTACCGTTGCGGGGGCAGCACACCTTGGGCCGATGAGCAGGCTTCGTGTTTCCCGTTTAACTGCGTCCGTGAACACGGGCGCGAGCACCAAAACCCGGTAATTATACGGCGTTGTCAGTCCTTCAGCACCATGACCTGGCCATAATCGATGTGATGCGGGGTCTTCGCGGCGAGCAGCGCCGCTTCCTCGAGCGGGCGGCCACGGTGCAGGGCGGCGATCAGGCGCATGGTGCCGGCGTGGCAAACGACCAGCGCGCGCGAGTGCGCGGCCTGGCGCAGCTCCACGAGGAAGGCATCCACCCGTTGCGCGACCTCGAGCACGGTTTCGCCGCCGCCCGGGCGGTAGCGGACCAGGTCCTCGGTCCAGGCATCGACCTCGGCGCGCGGGATGTCGCTCCAATTGCGCTGTTCCCACTCGCCGAAGTGCATTTCCGCCAGGCGTGCGTCGGTATGGAATCCGTGCGGCGCAAGCAGACGCGCCAGCTGGACGCAGCGCCGCTTGGGGCTCGCGTAGACCGGGGCGCCGCCGGGCAGGCCGGCGGCCAGCAGCGACCGGTGCACGCGGGCGAGGTCCTCGTCACGCGAGGCCGGATCCGCGCTGCCATAACAGATGCCTGGTGCAATGTCGGGCCGGGCGTGGCGTACCAGCAGCAGTTCCATGCCTAGGCGAGGGCGCCCTGGCCGAGGCTGGCCAGGATGAGGAGATAGACGGCGACCTCGGCCAGTTGCTGGACCGCGCCGAGGCAGTCGCCGGTGTAGCCACCTATCCGGCGCTGGAATTTGCGAGCGAGCCAGAGCGCGGCCAGCGTAGCCGCCAGCAGGCAGCCAAGCGCCGTGACCGGATGGAGCCAGCCGGCAGCCACCAGGAGCAAGGCGGGAATGGTGGCGGTGAGGAAGGCAATGCCGAACTCCGCGGTCGTCATCTGCTGCGCGAGCGGCTTGGACTTGCCTTCGTCGCGCGCGTATTCCATGCGCCAGATGAGCGCGGTCGCGGCGAGGCGGGACAGGGGGTGGGCGACAAGCAGCGCGCCGATGGCCGCCAGCGGCGGCAGCATGGCCAGCGCCAGGCACTTGGTGCCGATCATGGCGACGATGCCGATGGCGCCGTAGGCACCGACGCGCGAGTCCTTCATGATCTCGAGCACGCGTTCGCGCGTCAGGCCCCCGCCGAGGCCATCGCAGGCATCGGCGAACCCGTCCTCGTGGAAGGCGCCGGTGACGTAGATCGAAGCCGCCGTGGACAGTACCGCGGCCACGGGTGCCGGCAGTACCAGCGCGCACAAGGCGTAGATGCCGGCTGCGATGGCGCCGACGACCAGCCCGACCAGGGGGAAGTACCGTGAGGCGTGCTGCAGCCAGGCCGCTTCAAAGCCGACCCAGCCCGGGACCGGCAGGCGGGTGAAGAACTGCAGGGCGATGAAGAACAGCCTTAGCTGATGCATGGATCAGTCGTCCTTGTTCGATACCTGCGCCGATGCGAAGGTCGCCATCTCGCCGAGGAAGTTGACAGCCGCATGCAGCAGCGGCAGCGCCAGCGCGCTTCCCGTACCCTCGCCCAGGCGGAGGCCAAGCCGCAGCAGGGGCTTGGCGCCGAGGTGTTCGAGCATCTGGCGGTGGCCATTCTCGTCGGAGCAGTGGGCGAACACGCAGTAGTCGAGGATGGCCGGTTGCAACCTCGCTGCCACCAGCAGGGCGCTGGTGACGATGAACCCATCGATCAGCAGGATCTTGCGCTGTTCCGCGCCCTTTAGCATGGCACCGACCATCATCGCGATCTCGAACCCACCCAGGCAAGCGAGCACTTCGAGTGGTTCGCTAGCATTGGCGTGGCGCCGCATGGCGCGTGCCAGGACCTGCGCCTTGTGCGCGATGCCTTGCGCCGACAGGCCGGTGCCGGCGCCGACGCATGCCGCCAGGGGCGCGCCGGTGAGCTTGTGCATGAGTGCGGCGGCGGCGGTGGTGTTACCGATGCCCATTTCGCCAAAGCCAAGGACGTTTCCCTGCATTTCGGCGGCGAGGGCGATACCGTGTTCGACTGCGCGGGCGCACTCGTCCTGCGACATCGCCTGGTCCAGCGTGAAATTGCGTGTACCGGGAGCGACCTTCCGGTCCAGTAGTCCATCCCGGCTTCCAAACATATGGTTGACCCCCGCATCGACCACGTGCAGCGCGCAGCCATTCGTGCGTGCGAAGACGTTGATGGCGGCGCCCCCGGACAGGAAGTTCTCGACCATCTGCCAGGTGACATCCTGCGGGAAGGCCGAGACCCCTTCCGCCACCACGCCATGGTCGCCGGCGAACACAAGAATTGCCGGATGTTCGATTCGCGGTTGCAGCGTGCGCTGCACGAGGCCTATCTGGCGCGCCAGCGACTCGAGGGTGCCAAGGCTCCCGATGGGCTTGGTCTTGTTATTGATGGCGTCGTCGAGTCGGGCGGCCAGTTCGGCGTCGGAGGTGGAGGCGATGGAAGGGAGGCGCATGATTGAAATGATAAGGTCGAGGCGGCGCTACGATAGCACAGGCAAAAGGCCTTGCAACCGGCCATAGGCTTTGCTATAGTTCGCCTCCGCTTCGACGTGGCTGTAAAACATCAACGAAATCAAGTAGTTGAGTTGATAACGGCAACGTAGGTAGTTCAGCGAAGCAAAAAAAGGGGTTGACGAGAAAAACGAAACGCTTCATACTCTCGCTCCTCTGCTGCTGACGAACAAAACGATTCGCAGAACGCGGCAAGGCAGTACCAGACACGGTTCTTTAAAAATTAACAGTCGATAAGTGTGGGC
>FWWL01005296.1_pt1 | contig 13599 bp, 12 predicted proteins | sample 2228331 | NCBI WGS metagenome assembly FWWL01 (sample SAMEA103939775, study PRJEB20133) | metagenome | reverse complement strand
GGCCCAGAGCCTGAGAGAACTTCATGCGGAAGAGATACAGCGGGAGAGATCGCGGAAACAAGACGATGACGGCCTCCTCCTCAAGTCTTTTGCACGGCGGCTGTTGAGGTGGCAAGAAGACGGACTCCGGGTGCTCATCGTGTGCGGAGAACCACACCGGGCCTCTCGACTTTGTGAGATACTTAAACACTACGATATTTCGGTTGCGGAGATAAAGGAGGGGTTTTCGTACGACCTCCTCACCTCGTGGAGGAAGGGGAGGCCGAATGAGGTGCTCGTCTTTTCGGGGACGGTAGGGGAGAGTGTGCTACTGCCAGACGAACATCTTGTGGTGCTTAGTGAGCGAGAGCTGTTCGGAGGTGGAGTACCGTGGCTGTCGAGAGCGAGAAGACCGATCAAGGGACTCTCGCTCAACTCGTTTCAAGATCTCAAAGAAGGCGATTATGTGGTCCATGTCCACCATGGGATAGGGGTATACCAAGGGTTGACCCACCTCCATGTCGGTGGCTACGAGAGTGATTTCTTACTTATCGAGTATCAAGACGGCGATCGTCTCTACGTACCGGTAGACCGTCTCCAGCGGGTACAAAAGTACGTTGGAGTCGAAGAGGGCGTACCACGCATTGACAAACTTGGAGGGAAGCGTTGGGAAGCCCTCAAGCAGAAGGCACGAGAGTCGGCCGGGAGGGTTGCTGGGGAGTTGCTTCGGGTGTACGCCCTCCGTCAGGTGAAGGAAGGCTATGCCTTCTCCCCACCCGATCAGCTTTACCGTGAGTTCGAGGCGACCTTTCCTTTTGACGAAACACCTGACCAACGGAAAGCCATCGAAGAGGTACTCCATGATATGATGATGCCACGGCCGATGGATCGTCTCGTGTGCGGTGACGTTGGCTTCGGAAAAACAGAAGTAGCGCTTCGCGCGGCTTTCAAAGCGGTGATGGACGGCAAACAGGTGGCAATCCTCGTACCGACGACGGTTCTCGCCGAACAGCACTACCGGACCTTTACGGAACGTTTTGCCCATTTCCCTGTGAGAATCGAGATGTTAAGCCGTTTTAGAAGTCAACCTCAGCAGCAACGCATACTCAGCGAGCTTCGATCGGGCGCGCTCGACATTATCATCGGCACCCACCGCCTCCTCCAGCAGGATGTTCAGTTCCACCGCCTCGGCCTTCTCATCGTTGACGAGGAACATCGTTTCGGGGTGAAGCACAAGGAGCGGCTTAAGCAGTTAAGGGTATCGGTGGATGTCCTTACCCTCACGGCGACCCCTATTCCACGCACGCTCCATATGGCACTTTCGGGCATTCGTGACATGACGGTCATCGAAACGCCACCGGCGGATCGAAAAGCTGTAGAAACCTACGTCACCGCCTTTGATCTCTCGCTAATTCGTGAAGCGATCGCGAGAGAACTCGCGCGGAAAGGACAGGTGTTTTTCGTCCACAATGTGGTACAGACGATCGAAGGGATGGCGCAACGCTTGAGAGAGCTTGTTCCGGAGGCAAGGGTTGCCGTTGCGCATGGGCAGATGCCGGAGCGAGAGCTGGAGAAAGTCATGCTCGGCTTTGTTCGCCAGGAGGTTGATGTGCTGGTGTGTACCACTATTATCGAGTCTGGCCTCGACATTCCGAGGGCGAACACCATTATCATCAACGATGCACATCGTCTGGGTCTCGCGCAGATGTACCAGATTCGGGGGCGTGTGGGACGATCGGGTGAGCAAGCCTATGCCTACCTTCTCGTACCGAGCGAGGAGTTGCTCTCGAGCGATGCGAAGAAACGCCTGAGGGCACTTACGGACTTCAGCGCCTTGGGAAGCGGCTTTAGGATCGCGATGAATGACCTACAGATCCGCGGAGGTGGTGCTATCCTCGGCGCTGCGCAGTCGGGACACATCGCAGCAGTTGGGTATGAGCTCTACCTGGAGCTTGTGCAAGAGATGATTAAGAAGCTGAGGCAGGAAGGGGTGGAAGAGGAGGAGGACTACGATCCGGAGATTACGATATCTGCCTCTGCGTACATTCCTGAGGCGTATATCACCGACACATCCCAACGGCTGATTGCCTACAAGAAGCTTGCTTCCGCGGCGGATAATGGAGAGATTAACGAGATAGTACGGGAGTGGCGGGATCGCTACGGTTCCCTTCCTCTGGAAGCGAAGATCCTTATCCTTCTTACCAAGATCCGTCGGTTCATGAAGGTGCTGAGGGTGCTCCGAGTAGAGGAACTACCCGATGGCTGGAAGCTCCTGTTTCGTCGTCAAGAGGATGCCGAAACCTGTGTGAAGAAATTTTCACTTTACCATACTGCGGCTTTGACTTCTCCCGAGACGCATGGTGTAATAATAGCGGCCCGCTCGCAGGGAGTACTTCAAAAGCTTCTCATGTTGAAACGAGCGTTGCAAGGTGCCTGTGGATCCAACGAGAGGGAGAGTGCCGTCGAGAAGGAGGGGCCTTCGGGATTCGCATTGGAGGAACAAAGAACACACGAGGAGGATACATGAGGAGTTGCTCCCGCATCATTATGGTGGTGGGGATGTGCATCGCCTGTATAGGGGGGGGTGCGGCAAAGGCTGAGGTGGTAGATCGCATTGTTGCGGTAATCAATGATGATATAGTGCTCTATAGCAACCTTCGGGAACGTGTGAGAGAGACTCAAGAGAAGGTAAAAACTCCGGTGCCGGCGTCGGTGCTGGAGAAGCAGGTGCTCGAACAGATGATCCAAGAGAAACTCGTCGAGCAGGAGATGAAGCGGCTGAAGGTTCGCGTTGACGATCAAGGTATAACGCGAGCTATCGAGAAGATTAAGCGTGATCAAGGTTTGAGCGACGATCAGTTCATGGCCATGATCCAACAGGAAGGCCTTACCATGGCGCAGTTCCGGGAGGTGATTAAGAAGGAGTTGGAGCGGTCGGCGCTCATCGAGAAGGTGTTTCAGTCGAAGACCGTCGTGACCGATGCCGACGTTGAGCAGTACGTGAAGGATCATCCGGAAGAGGTAGTACATCGGGTTCTGCTCTCGATCATCGTTGTCCCACGAGGTACAACCGCTCTCTCCGCCGAGGAGATACTAAAGAGGATCCGTGCAGGGGTTGACTTTGCCGAGCTTGCCAGGAAGTATTCGCAGGGTCCCAATGCCTCTGAGGGGGGGCGCATCGGCTGGGTGAACCTGGGTGATCTCTCAGAAGTGCTACGGCACACGGTAGAGCAACTCTCTCCTGGCGAGGTTTCCCCCGTGATTTCGGGGGGATCTAGTGATGTGATCGTCAAGCTTGAGGACAAGGTAGTAGAACGGAAGCAGATTAACCTCCAGGATGCAAAGGAACGAGAGCGGATCCGTCGTTTCTTGTTCCAACAAGAGGTAGACCGAAAGTTTCGTGAGTGGATGAAAGGATTGATAGAGAAGTCGTATATTCGTGTCTCTCTATAGGTTGCTATACGATGGAAGAACAATACTTCGAGGCTGCGAGGGAAGTCGGACACCACCTTAGGCGGGTTCGCTCGGAAAAAGGGATAGATCTTCAGCATATAGCAAAGACAACGAATATCTCGCTATTTCTGCTTCAATCGTTAGAGGATGGGAAGTGGGAGCGGGTCTATTCGCCCTTTTTCGTGGTGAGTTTTCTTAAGGCTTACTGCGAGGCGATCGGTGAGCCCTGGGAGTCTATTGCCTCTTCGGTGAAAAGTATTACCTGCGCAATGGATCGCTCTCTCTCTCAATCCGGCAGCTACAGGAAGCTCCTCACCCAACGTTCGCCCTTTCTCCCTCGGAAACGTTCCTTCTTCTTCTACGCGATGATCATTGTGTTAGGTGTTGCGATGGCATCGGGGGGGTTGTTCATCGCGAAACATCAGACACGGCTCGTATTGCGGGATCATCAGGTGCTGACGGGCGGCGAGGGCACTCCACTGCCTCAAGAGGTGGTCAACACCCTACGGACGTTCTCACAACACCCCGATCAACTTAAGAATAGATTGGAAGAGGCGCAACGTCCGCCTGTCACTCTCCCAGGGAATTCCCCTGGCGCATCTGGTATGACGAGAGAACGTGGGAACGCGACCTCTCCTCTTCAGGTTGAGGCGGGAAGTCTCTCGAAAGGCCACCGTCTCACTATTGAGGCGAAGGGAGAGAGCTGGATCCGTCTCTGGATTGACGATGGTAAGCCGATCAGCAAGCTGATGAGCGAGGGGGACAGCATAGAGTTTACGGTGGTGGAACGGGCAAAGGTGTCCATAGGAAACGCGCAGGCGGTGAAACTCTGGTGGGATGATAAGGTCTTTGATCAGCTGGGTCGGAAGGGAAGGGTCGTTACCCTCGTGTTCCCTGATGCACTCAAGAAGCTTAAGACGCGCGTACAGGGGGATGCGGTACAGTAGCTCGGCGCGAACGAGTGAGACGACGGAAGCGATCGTTCTCAAAGTGCGGGAAGTTCGAGAGGCGGATGTAGTGGTGTGGTTCCTGGGGGAGGGGGGTAGCCTCTCGCGTGGCTTGGCGATCAATGCACGCAAGAGCAGCAGGCGCTTTCTGAACTGCCTTGAACCCCTGAGTCTGGTGACGTTCTCGTTGGTGAGGTATCCCTCCCGGATTGTACTGAAGGAGGGGAGGCTCCAGGAAGCTTTCCTGCACCTCAAAGAAGATCATCTCCTCCTCGGCTTTGGTAATGTTGTGAGCGAAACCATCGTGCGCTGTATGCCGGAGGACGATCCTCACGCAGCGCGTTTTCCTCTCGCCGTCGAGGCGCTCCAGTGGTTGAGTGCCGGCCGTCTCGACCCAATGCTCATTACGACGATTTTCCTCGTTCGTTTCATGACCGTTGAGGGGTACTGTCCTTCCTTCGATCGCTGTGCGATCTGTGGGTCGTTGCTCGGTGCCCAGGAGCGGTGGGTGTGGCAACTTGCACCGTTGCGGTGTGTCTGCGCAACGCACCACCTGACAGGATCACTCAAGTGGGAGTGGGATAGAGAGGTACTGAGGTTTCTCCAGAGTGTACGCCTCATGCATCTTGAAAAAACGTGGCATCTCGGTCTCTCTTCATCTAAACGGCAACCACTCTTCATGAGTCTGTGTCGGTGGGTTGAGACCATCATTGGCGGAGAGCTCAAGAGTTATCGGTGGCTTCAAAAGATGGCAATGTCACAGAGGCGATGAGTGAGAGCGCATGGAGGGGTGTTGAAGGAGGGGTGGTAGGTGGAGTGGACAACTGAACTCGCTATGTGGGTACGGCAAGGGTCTGTTGTTGCGGTAGTAGGCGCCTTTCTCGGAGGACTACTCGCGAGTCTTACGCCGTGTACGTACCCCCTGATCCCACTCACCGTGTCGTTCTTTGGTCACCAGGCTGCGAAACGCCGTATGAGAGTGGTAGGTCTTTCGGTTCTCTATATCTCAGGGATGTCCATCACCTACACTACACTAGGACTTTTCGTAGCCATTAGCGGCAAGGTTTTCGGTTTTTGGGTCGGCAGTGCCTGGCTCCATATCGTCGCAGGAAATATCTGTCTCATCTCATCGCTGGTGATGGCCGGGTGGATACATCTGTCCCTCCCGAAACTTCCCTCTGGGAGGGTTCCCTCGCAAAGTTCAATGGTGGGAGCCTTCTTCATGGGGATAGTCTCATCGTTCCTGTTAGGCCCTTGCACGACGCCTATCTTAGGGGTGGTCCTCGCAACCGCTGCGGTAGGGGCTGACATGGTGCGCGGTGCGATACTGCTGGTGAGCTTCTCCCTGGGCTTAGGATTCTTTGTGGTTGTGCTGAGTGTCTTTTTCGGACTACTCGCCTCGCTTCCACGGTCAGGTCCTTGGCTCCGTTGGGTTCAGCACGGATGTGCCTTCCTGATGCTAGTACTTGCCCAGTACTTTTTCGTCAAAGCGGGTACCCTCTGGTAGGTGCTCCGACAGGAGGAGGGAACGAGGTGAGGAGAGGTGTGTTACTCGTAAGCGTACTCGCATGCTTTGCGTTGCTGGTGTTGGTGGTGTGGTGGCGACTGCCGACCTTCGAGGAGATTGTGCTGTCACCGCCTTCGATGCCGAACAAAGGTGAGGAGGCGCCAGATTTTTCCCTTCCGCTCTTGGATGGGAGTGCTGACGTGCATCTCTCTCAGCTCACAGCCGAGAAAGCCGTGATGCTCTACTTTTGGGCCACATGGTGTTCTTCCTGTGCCGAGGTGAAACCCCAGGTGGAGCAACTCCGGCGGCGTATCGGTCCCGATCGTCTGACGATCCTCGCCATTAACATAGGATCAGGTGACTCCTTAGAGAAGGTACGCGCCTTCCAACGGCGTTATCCCCTCTCTGTCCCTGTGCTCTACGATACCCATGGCCACGTGAGTGCCCGCTATGGAGTGCGAGGTATTCCCCTATTCGTCCTCATTCATCGAGGTGGCCGTATTGCCTATCGAGGTCATGAGATACCCGATGGTATCGAACAACTACTCTTCTAAAGGAGGCGTGCTCTCATGAAAGATGTGCTCGCGATTATCATGGCAGGAGGTCGTGGAGAGCGGCTCCGCCCCCTCACCGAAGATCGTTGTAAACCGGCGGTTCCTTTCGGTGGTATCTATCGGCTCATTGATATTCCTCTTAGCAACTGTGTTAACTCGGGTATTTACAAGGTACTGGTGTTCCCTCAATACAAATCCCAGTCTCTCGTCGAACACCTCGAGGATGGGTGGGGTCACCTTTTTTCTCGACCATTTGGGCACTATATGCGTGTCGTTGCCCCCCAGCAACGCCTCGGAGAGCAGTGGTATATGGGTACGGCCGACTCCGTCCGTCAAAATATCTACCTTATCGAACGGGAGGCCCCTGCGCACATTCTCATCCTCTCCGGCGATCATGTCTACAAGATGGATTATGCCTCTTTCAGACGGTACCATGAAGAGAAGAACGCCGATATTACCATTAGCCTGCTGGAGGTACCGGTCGAGTCAGCGAGGGAGTTTGGAATCGCACAGGTAGACAGTAATTTCCAGATTGTCGAGTTTGAAGAGAAGCCCTTAAGCCCAAAACCCATGCCTGACGATCCTACCCACGCACTCGCTTCCATGGGTGTATACATCTTCCGCCGCGACGTGTTGGACCGTCTCTTGAGCGACACCTCGGTGCAGGACTTCGGCAAGGAGATTATTCCTCAGGCGGTCAGCCGGTATCGTGTCTTCGCCTATCCCTACCGAAGGACCACATCTACCGTGGAGATCCCGTGGATGGGACGAGGAAGTTGGTGTTTACCGAGAGAACGCGTGACTCCGCGTACTGGCGCGATGTGGGTACGCTCGATGCGTACTGGAACGCCAATATGGATCTCACAGGTGTTGACCCTTTCTTCAACCTTTACGGAAACTTTTGGCCTATCCGCACGTTTTACAAACCCTACCCTCCGGTGAAGTTCGTCTTCAGTGAGCGAGAGCAGTCTCCTCAGCGCCTTGGTGCAGCTTTCGATTCGCTCGTCTCCCCTGGATGTATTATCAGTGGCGGCATTGTTCGCTACTCGGTGCTCTCCTACAACGTCTTCGTCCACAGCTACGCGCAGGTAGACGAGTCGGTGATCTTGGACAACGTGGAGGTAGGCCGTTACTGCCGTATCAAGAAGGCCATCATTGACAAAGACAATAAGATACCACCGAGAACGGAGATTGGTATAAACCCTCAGGAAGACCGCAAGTACTTTACCATCACACCGCGTGGTATTGTCGTTGTGCCGAGACGCTACTTTACATGAAGGCGGTCTTACGTGAACTGACGGCGAAATCGTCTTACCCCGACGAGGAATGCCGTGGAACCGAGTAGGGAAAGCCAGAGGAGAGAGTCCCAGAGGACAGAGAGCCCTGCTCCTCGAAGCAGGATGCCGTAGCACATCTCGATGAAGTAGTAAAGCGGTGAGAGGTGGACGGCACTGCGAAGCCATGGGGGCATTGCCTCGAGGGGCGTCCACGCCCCTGAGAGGAGCACAACTGGCATCGCGACCATCAGGACAAACATCGCTACTTGTGCGATATTTCGAGTAAATGTTGCAATGAACAGCCCTAGGCCCGATACTGCCACCGTGTAGAGCGAAACGGTGAGGAAGAAGAGCGGAAGGTTTCCCTTCACGGGGACATGGAAGATGCCCATGATCACCCCGAAGAGAGATACCGCCGTGCCGAACAGTATGACCAGTGTCATGGAAGAAACCTTGGAAATCATGATCTGTGCGGGAGTGAGAGGGGCAACGAGGAGTTGCTCGATGGTTCCCCGCTCTTTTTCCCTTACTGACGCGGCGGCGGGGAGCATGAGAGAGAGGATGGTAATGACCGTGAGGAGTTCGGAGATGGTGAGGAACCACGCATCGTCTTGATTGGGGTTGTACCACGCCCGGGAGTGGTTTACCACCATGGGAACGCCTTGGATGTCGTCCATCGCTATTCCAAGGCGTTGGATGAGCACCTCCGTTGCATACTCCATAATGATCTGGGCCGCGTAGCTCGAGGCGAGCGTGCCGAGCACCGTGTTGCTCCCGTCCACCATGATCTGCACCTCAGGAGGGACACCCTCGAGGAGGTCCCGCTGGAAGTGAGGAGGTATCTCGAGCAGCAACAAGCTATCCCCTGCATCGAGCATGGGGATGCCTTCTCGCACATCCAGGAGCTCTCGCTCGAGCCAGAAGTGAGGGGGGCGAAAACGGTAGATGAGCTCCCGTGAGAGGGCACTCCCGTCGCCGTCATATACCACCACGTTGCCATGGTGGAGTTCGAGGTGTACATGGCCACTCATCCAGATGTCCACCGTGAAGAGGTACACAATGGCGAGCAGGAGAAAGCCGTCACGGGAGAGCTGGATCAACTCCTTGACCGTGAGGGCGGCAACGCGGGTACACCACCGAGAGAGACGACGATCCATGACGTATCCTCACCGTGCTAGTTAGGGGGGCGTTTTCGAACGAGGAGGAGGCTCGTTGTCCAGAGTACCGCGGCGTATACCACGAGGGCCAGCATACGTCCCCACAACCCTTTCCAGCCAAGGCCTTTGAGAAAACTTCCCAAGGCGATGTCGGTAAAGTACATGGCGGGGAAGAGGTGAGCCAGCAACTGTCCCTCGAACTCCATGGAGGCAACGGGGATGAGGAGGCCGGAGTAGAGAACGGCCGGAACGATCGTGAGCACCACCGTGATCATCATGGCCGCAACTTGCGTGCGTACCATGAGGGATACCAACAACCCGATACCTGTCGTGCAGGTAACGTACACCACCGAAGAGGTGAAGAAACAGAGGGGATCCCCTTTAAAAGGAGCACCGAAGAGAGAAGTTGTGAGAATCCAAAGGATTACACTGTTTATCACGGAGATACCTACGTACGGTGCGAGCTTGCCCACGAGAAACTCTCCTTTCGTGATGGGAGAGGAGTAGATGTGGTAGATCGAGCCGTGTTCTTTCTCCCGTACCACCCCCATTGCGGTGAGAAACGGTGGCGATACCATCAGCACGAACATGATCATGACGGCTGCGACCGACCATGTGCTCCGTAGCTCCTGGTTGTAGAGGTAACGTGTGTGGAGGTGGAGCGGTTCTACGAGAGCCGCCGCACCTTCAACGGAGCGCCCCATCCGTTGCGTAATGAAGGCTTCTCGCCGCTCGCCGTTGAAGGCTTCGTTGATGAGCGCGATGTAACCCTTTGCGGTTGTGGTACGAAAGGGGAAAGATCCTTCGATGAGGCTCTGCACCTCGACGACGCGCCCGGCGATGAGGTCTTCCTCGAAGTGAGGGGGGATGATGAGAGCAACGCGCACCTTGCTGTCTGCGAAGAGGGGCTCTACCGCCCCTTCATGTGGAACCTCGCCCTTGAAGTCGAAGAAACGAGAGCTGATGAAGCGGTGGAGGTACTCTCGGCTGAGCGCACTTTTGTCGTGATCCAGCACGACGAAAGGAATGTGCTCGACGTCGAGAATGAGCCCATAGCCGAAGACGAGGAGCTGGAGGGTAGGAGCGACGAAGGCGAGGGTAAAGAACAGACGATCCCTCACGATCTCTCGCCACTCTTTGAGAGAGAGTGCAGCGATACGGCCGACTATCATAACCTCCTCCTCTGTTCTCGTTCGCTGATACGAACGATGAAGACATCCTCGAGACTTGGGAGCTGAGGACGAAGCGTACGAATGGTGATGCCTCGTGAACCGAGGAGCGATGCGAGGTGGTGTCGTTCCTCGGCGATGTTTCGGACGAATACGTGAATCCGTGTACCGAAGAGCGCAGTACCGGGGTAGCGTTCTCTCAACGCCTCGATGGCCTGGAGAGGTTTGTCCACGGTGAGCTCCACCAGTTCTCCCGCATCACGCCGGAGGGCTTCTTTGAGGCTGTGAGGAGCATCATCTGCGATAATCTTCCCCGCGTCCATGAGCGCTAAACGATCGCAATGTTCGGCCTCACTCATATAGTGGGTTGTCACGAGTATCGCTACCCCTTCGACGCGGGAGAGGTAGGTGAGAATCTCCCAAAAGCGCCGTCTCCCCATGGGATCAACGCCGGAGGTTGGTTCATCGAGGAAGAGCATCCTCGGTCCATGGACGATAGCACAGGCGAGGGCGAGCCGCTGACGAATCCCCATCGGGAGGCTGGCGGTGAGATCACGCTCTCTTCCGTTGAGGCCGCTGAGACGCAAAACATGCGCGAGTCGCTCCTTCTGTCGAGATCGTGGTACCCCATAGACATCGGTGAAGAAACGAAGATTTTCCCACACCGTGAGATCGTGATAGAGTGAGAAAGACTGTGACATATAGCCGATGCGTTCTTTGATGGCATGGCCTGCGTGCCGTATGTCTACCCCGGCGATACTGCCCTCACCGGCGGTCGGCGGGAAGATGCCGGTGAGCATCTTGATAAGGGTGGTCTTCCCCGCCCCGTTCGCACCGAGGAGCCCGAAGATCTCACCTTGTCGTACTTGGAAGCTCACCTTGTCTACCGCCCGGAAGGTCCCAAAGTCTCGGGTAAGCCCTCTCGCCTCAATGGCAATACCGTCGCCGTGGGCATGGTGAGATCTCGCAGGGAAGGTAAGTCCCTCCTCCTCGTTCTCGTTCAGAGAACGTTTGAGGAGCGTGACGAAGGCATCCTCCAGAGAGGGGGGTACCTCTTCGAGGTGATCTACCGAGAGATCACCGAGTATGGTGGAGATGAGCGTGCCTGGAAGGGTATTTCCCTCCTCGATCCAGACGCGTACCTTGTCTCCTACTGCTTCTACCTGGGGAAACCGCTCGCGGAGAGTATCGTAACCTGTGGGGTGCCTACCACCTCAACAACACGCCTTCGTACCTCCGCACGGAGTTCCTCAGGCTCGCCTACGGCGAGCACGCGGCCTTCGTACATGAAGACGAGTCGGTGAAACCGCTCGGCTTCGTCGAGGTAGGCCGTCGAAACGATGGCCGTTACCCCACGGTCGCGGAGCAGCTCTGCGAGGATGGTCCAAAAGTCTCGCCTCGAGACAGGATCAACACCGGTTGTCGCTTCGTCGAGAATGATGAGCTGTGGTTCGTGGATGAGGGTGCAGGCGAGCGCGAGCTTCTGCTTCATGCCTCCCGAGAGGTGTTTCATAGGACGACGAGGAAAACGGTCCAAACGGGTCATGGCGAGGAGTTTCGCCTTTCGTTCGTCGTACTGTCTCCCGCGTATCCCTCGAAGCGATGCGAAGAACGCCATGTTCTCCTCGACGGAGAGCTCAGGATAGAGACTTACCCCTAACCCTTGGGGCATAAATCCAATGCGATCCTTGATGCGTTCCGCCGCTCGCTCGGAGTCGAGACGGACGTCGAACACCTCTACCTCGCCTCTCTCGCAGGCGAGAACCCCCGCGATGGTCTTCATGAGGGTGCTCTTCCCGGCACCGTCAGGACCGATAATCCCGAAGATCTCACCCCTTCTCACCGTGAAGCTCACATCTTCTACCGCATTGCGGCCTCGGTAGGATTTGGATATTCCCGCCAAACGAACGAGCGAAGACTCGTCGCGTACCTCTACCATCGTGGCTTCTCCCATGGAACACCTTCTCGCCATCGGATAAGCGCATCTGCCGGAAGTCCTGGCGTGAGACGGTGGTCGGGATTTTCGTCGAGGTAGAGCCGTACCGCGAACACAAGTTTTACCCGTTCATCGGGAGTTTGTACCTCTTTGGGGGTGAACTGGGCGCGAGAGGCGATGTAGCGGACGGTTGCGGGAAAGGCCTGTCCGGGAAAAGCATCGCTGTAGATCTGGGCCGGAAGACCACGTCGTACCTTGCCGATCTCTCGCTCCGGTACGTACACCTGGAGGTAGAGGCGGTCGAGATTCACGATGGTGAGAAGAGGCGTGCCGGCGGCTACTACCTCTCCTATGTCCGCCATCCGTGTGGTGACTGTGCCGTCGGTAGGAGCGGTGATACTGAACTCCTCGAGGAGTGTTTCGGCTTCGCGAAGGGCCGCCCTCGCCTGAGAAACCTGTGCATGGAGCGCTCGCACCTCTCCTTCCTTGGCACGGATGCGATCGTAGCCGAGCTGTGCCTGGGTGAGTTGTTGCTCCGAAGCGACGACAGCTTCGCGTGCGACGACACGTTGATTCTGAGCGGTATCACGGGCCAATGCCGCCTGCTCGTAGCGGTGACGCTCTACCGCCCCGGTGATGAAGAGGCGTTCCATACGAGCGGCATCTCGCTCGGCCTGTTGTGCGTGTATCTCCGACGAGCGCAGTTGAGCACGGGCATGGGCGAGTGCGGCCTGGGCCGTCGAGATGGCGAGGGGCACCTCTTTTCGTGAGACGGCGAGAGCTTGCTCGGCCGCCTCGCGCTGCGCTTCCAACGCCGCTAAGGCCTGTTTCGCCTGCTCCACTTTGGCGCGTATCTGCTCGTCGTCGAGTCTGGCGAGCACTTGACCGGTCGTTACCGTGTCGCCCTCGCGGACGAGGAGCGCCGTTACCCGTCCCGATACCTTACTCGCAACGGAAACGCGATCACCCTCGATGCGACCGTTTGCCTGAATGAGTCCCTCCGGAAGAGGAGCGCGACGGAGGAAGAACCACCAGACCCACGAGGTTACTGCCACTACTGCTACAACCACCACAACCGACGATACAACCGTACGGCTCGATCGTTCCATGAGAGACTTCCTTCCTGCGCGGTGGTACCTATTTTTTTAGGTGATAGTACAGCGAAAATCCACTATAGCCCAGGAAGTGCGTAGTGAAAAGGCGAAGAGAGGATCTATTCATGGCTACGTCATCGCCCCGGACTGGTGTTATAGCTGCGGTGGTTCTGGCGAGATCGGACATGGAAGGAACGCCCGGAAGGTCTCACCGGCAATGGTGCTGGTTTCATAGCGACCGGTCAACCCGCCTCTCATCTGGTGCCTCCATATTCAACACGCGTTAAATAACGGCGAGAGCTATTTAACGAAATGGCTGTCTCGCTTAGGAGCGAGATGGTTTTCCCCATAGCCCAACTCCTTAAGATCGGAGAAGTGGGAGTATCAGGCATGGAAAACTAAATTGTTAAACAATGTAACTTTTGTAGATAACCTTATCCTGCTGCTTCAAGTCTTTCAAAGTAAAGCTCAAAAGCCCTCACATCGTCGTCGAGAGCAGTTCCACTTGGCCCATAGGGAATGGCAA
>FWWL01004719.1_pt1 | contig 13601 bp, 17 predicted proteins | sample 2228331 | NCBI WGS metagenome assembly FWWL01 (sample SAMEA103939775, study PRJEB20133) | metagenome | reverse complement strand
GGGGTTCACCCTCCCAGCCACCGCTCGGGCAGGGCCAACCCCAGCACGTTCCGCCAGCCCAGGGTCCGGATGACGTTCACCAAGAAGGCGACGAACCCTGCGGCAAGGATCAGCGACCCGATGAGCCCCACCAAGGTGTAGGGCTGGTACAGCGTGCCCTCGTAGAGGGTGCGGCGCAGCATCCCCCGCGCCCCGGCCATGCCCATGGCGTAGGCCATCGTCACCGAGCCGGCCATCCACAGCCAGAAGTGCAAGTCCACCAACCGTCGGCTGCGAAACTCCAGGTTCGTCAGCATGGGCACCAGGGCGTAGATGACGGCGAAGAGGAGCGAGCCCAGCCCCGTGAGGAGGAAGGTGTGGGCATGGAGAGCCACCACCCACTGGGTGTTGTGGAAGATGAGGTTCAGCCCCACGTTGGCCTGGATGAGCCCAGCCGTGCCCCCCATGATGAAGCCGAAGATGGAGCCCAGGATGAACTTGAGGGCCGGGCTGAACTGGACCGGCCGCGCCAGCCAGATGGTCGCGAGCGAGGCGAAGATGGTGAGGCCCATGGTGAAGAACTCGCCCCAGGTAATGAACTGGCCCGAAAGGAGCCGCATGACGAAGGGCTGAGCCTGGTCGCCCAGGAGGTGGTGGCTCCAGACGCCCAAGGAGACCAGGAGGTCGGCCAGGATGACCGTCCGCACCACTTCCTCGCCGAAGAGCCGGCGCCCCACGAGGAGCGGGATGAGGAGGTACCAGACGCCAGCCGTGTACATGAGGACGTTCCCATCGGCCACCATGTCCAGGCCCCACCAGAACCAGTTCTTGTAGACCAGGGCATCCACCGCCGCCGGGTTGAGGGGCGACCGGAGAAGGGCCGCCAAGCCGTAGATGAGGATGAGCGCGCCCGCACTGAGGAGCACTACGGCGTTGATGACCGTGTCAATGGACCCCCGGCCCACGGCCACGAGGAAGACAGGCAGTCCATTGTAGTCCAGGTTGGGCGCGCCCTTGTCCTCCTTCCCCAGCCAGCGCATCAGGCGGGAGATGCCAAAGGCCGCCCGCAGGAACTGCCCGAAACTGTAGGACTGGGGGTTCGCCTTGCTGAGGACAGTGCTGAAGAGGTTGTAGGCAAAGAGGAGGATGTTGACCATGATGATCGCCGCGCCCACCACGAAGACGATGCTCCCGATGAGGGGCACCCGGTCGTAACTCACCGGCAGGGGCCAGTAGAGGGTGTAGAGCGCATTGAACAAGCCGAAGAAACCAGCCCCCCAGCAGAGCATCACCCCCACGATCTGCAGGGCGAAGTTGACCGGCACGAGGGCCTTGTGCCGGACCTCCCTCTGGAGGAGGTAGGGCACCAGGAAATAGAAGGCTCCCATCACGCACAGGTAGGCGAAGCCGTAGATACCCACCACCGGGTGCGCGGTGAGCATGGAATAGTAGAGTTCCGCCGAGGTGGGCTCGCGGCCCACGGGGCGCAGGGCGTTGAGGGCCTGCTCCATCCCATGCAGGGCCCTGGGAGCGTGCAGTTGGATCCGCATGAGGATGCCCTCAAAGCCCGACAGGGCCAGGAAGAGGAGCCCAGCCACTGCATAGCGCAACGTCCACTTGGCCTGCCAACCGATCCGCGCGGTCATCGTTTCCCCTCCTTCAAGGCACCACCCGCAGGGCTCCCGGCAGGAACATCTCCGAGTGTCTGGGGCCGGAGTACTCCGTGGAGCGCACGTCGTAGGTGCCCGGGGTGTCAAACCTCCACACGATGCGGTTCTCGTAGCCGGGGATGACTTGCATCTGGAAGACCATGGTCCCGTCGGGCCGGAAGACGCCGAAACCGTAGGTCACATCGCCCGAGACGGCCACGAACTCCACGTACTCCCCAGCCCGCACCTGGATCCCCTCCGGCGGCAGGCGGAATTGGTAGTCCGCCACCTCAATGCGCACTGTGCGGTCCGGCCTCGGCTTAGACCAGAGGAGCCACTCCTGCCAGGGGACCAGGGGCGAGAGGGTCGCGGCGTTGAAGACGACGAAGACCAGGGCCAGGACGCCCAGCCAGATGCGTTCGCTCCGAGCCATGGTCAACCTCCTTTCGCCCGTACGGTCCAAGCAAAGGCGAGCATGAAGACGGCTACACAGGCGATGAAGGCCGTGTAGCCCCACCAGATGATGTCCGTTGCGTACATGTCCACTTCCCTCCTTGCGAAACGTTCCCACTCCTCCACAGAGATCATCCCCCTACTCGCTGCGACGGCTGTAGGGGTTCAGCCGGTTCCCCTGGGCGGCCAGAGCGGCGAAGAAGGGCGTGTCACCGCTCGCCCCGAACCGCGCCGGGTCGTACCGGGCCAGCCCCAGTTCCGCCCGCTTGCGGTCTATGTGCGCCAGTGCCCGCTGGAGCATCTCCTCCGGATCTGGCACGAACTCCAGCCTGCCTCCCGTGAGGCGTTCCCAGCCCGGTCCGATCTCCTCCGTCACCCGCTGGCTCGCCCCCACAGGCGACCCCACGCCGAAGAGGACGTAGGCCCCTGAGGCCACGAAGTAGGCCCCGATGGCCAACGCTTTCTCGCTCATCCATTCCGGGGCGATCCCCACAGCCGGCAGGTCGGCGATGTCCCCGCCCAAGCCCCCTTCCGTGGCCATCTGGCTCAGAATGGTGAGGATGCGGGAGTTATCTACGCAGGAGCCCAGGTGCAGCACCGGCGGGATGCCGATGGCCTCGCAGACCTCCCTCAGGCCCGGCCCGGCGTGCTCCAGGGCCGCCTCCGGCCGCAGCAGACCGTACTTGGCGCTCCCCAGCGCCCCGCACCCGGTCTGGACCACCAGGACGTCCCGCCGGATCAGTTCCCGCACCAGGTAGGTGTTGGTGGCGTCCTGGGTCACCCGGGGGTTGTTGCACCCCACGATGCCGGCCACGCCGCGGATACGCCCGGCCATCACCGCGTCGTTCAGGGGGCGGAAGGAGCCGCGGTACCGTCCGCCCTGCATGTAGTTCAGGTACTCGTGGGAAAAGCCGCCCACCAGCCATTCGGCCACCTGGGGGATGTGCACCGGACCCCGCTCGGGGAAGGCATCTATGGCGGCATGCACGATCCGGCGCGCCACGTCCAGGGCCCGGCCTTCGTCAAATTCCACGTGCAGCGCGCCTTCTATGCGCACTTTGGGCGAGGTGGTGATGAGCCGGGTGTGGAACTGCCGCGAGAGGGGGACAAGCGCTTGCATGATGCACTGGACGTCCACCACCATGGCCTCCACTGCCCCGGTGAGGATGGCCAGTTCCTGGTTCAAGAAGTTCCCGGCCGAGGGGACGCCCTGGCGCATGAGGACCTCGTTGGCCGTGCAGCAGATGCCGGCCAGGTTGATGCCCGTCGCACCCTTGGACCGGGCGTACTCCAGCAGGTCCGGGTCCTGGGACGCGGCCACGATCATCTCCGAGAGGGTCGGCTCGTGGCCGTGGACGACGATGTTGACCTGGTCTTCCCGCAGGACCCCCAGGTTGACCCGCGCCTGCCCTGGCGCGGGGGTGCCGAAGAGGATGTCCGTCAGGTCCGTGGCCAGCATGGAGCCGCCCCAGCCGTCGGCCAGGGCCGTACGCAGAGATTGGTGCAGGAGGTGCGCCGCGTCCTGGTCGTCGCCGATGTGGGTGCGGTGGAGGGTGTCCACCACCTCTCGGTCAATGCCCCGAGGGATGAGACCGCGCTCCCGCCAGAGGGCCTGGCGCTTGGGCGGGGCACGCCGCACGAGGACGAGTTCCCCTGTCTGCCTTCCAAACTGGTCCAGGGCGGCACGGGCCACGTCGGCGGCGACGGCGTGGGCATCCCGTCCCTGGGTCGGCACGCCCAGGTACGCGGCCACTTTCTGCAGTTTGGCCAGGTCCCGAATGCGGTAGTCCGGTGCGTGACCGGTGGCCGCGGCCAGGAGCGTCAGGGCCACATCGCGCCCGTGGTCGGAGTGGGCAGCCACCCCCACAGCGATGGCCCGCGCCAGGTTCCGAGCCGCCACCGTCTCCAGAGTAGCCCCGCAGATGCCGGTCTGCCCCTCGCCCACCAGCCGGCACGGCCCCATGAAGCAGTTCTTGCAACAGCGGCCGTCGGCCCCGATGGGGCACGGCTTCATGGCCCCAGCCCGGCTGAAGGCCGTGGACCAACCTTGGGCTTCCGCCCGTTCCAGGATTTCCAGCGCCGCTGGGTCAATGCTCACCTTGGCCATGGTGCTTCCCCCATTATGATCCTATCCCCCCTGCCATCTCTCCTGCCCCTTCAATCGCTCCGCGTGCCCGGCACGAAGTAGGAGACCTGCTTGTAAGCCTTCACCTGCTCCCCTACGTTGTCCTTGAGGAGGTTGCCGGAGACATGCATCAGGGTGTCGCCGAAGTCGGCATCCTTGCCCATGCTGGCCAGACAAGGGTAGTGGTGGTGGAGGAGGCCAGCCTTCTCCTCCGCGTCGTCGGCCGAGACCCCCACCAGGCCCTGGGCCACGTAGCGGGCGCAGCCGCAGACCGCGTCCCGCTCCACCTCCGCCGCCACGATGCGCCGCGTCGTCGGGTCCACCACCAGGCGAAGCCTCGGCTGGCCGAAGTACCGGGCGAACTCCGCAATAAGGGGGGACCCGTGCGCCAGGCGCTTGCGGCGCGCCACCAGGTAGTCCGTCTCCGTCAGGGAACAGAGGGGCTTGGGGGTGGCGCAGGCCACGCCCAGGTCCTCCATCCACCCCCGCAGTTGGCGCGCGAGGCCCCGGGGCAGCCAGTTCTCGTTGTCCACCGCCGCCACGGCAGCCTTCGCCCCGGTCATCTTGGCGATGTCCGGCAGGAGTTCCGCCACTCCAGGGTGCTCCGCGAAGGAGAGGATGAGGTCCGCCGGGGGCAGGGCCTCCGGCAGGTAGTCTTCTGGGTAGTCTATAACCGGTGGCAGGAGAGAGGGCGCTTGCCAGACTCCCACCACCCAGTCCCCAGGGCCGTGCCGCCGGATGTTGTCCACGTGCCGCTGTCCGTACTCCCCGGAAATCACCGCCAAGATGCGCATCGTCCCTTCTCCTGCCCCCTTCGGAGGGCCGTCACTGCTCTAGGTCCTGAGCCAGGGCCCGGTTGATGGCCTCCGTCTGCAGGTGCTCCTGGACGATCACCTCCACCCGCTCCACGCCTGGGACCTGGGAGACCTTCTCCCGGATCTCCCGCCCGATGTGCAGGGCGAAGGGCATGGGACAGAAAGGGACCGTCAGATGGTAGCGCACCCGCACAGTGCTCCCGTCAATCTCCACTGCATCCACCAGTTCCCGCTCCATGATGGAACGACCGAACTCCGGGTCCCGCACTTCCCACAGTTTCTCCCGAATCCGCTTCTCCAGGTCTTCCATATGCGTTCCCTCCTCATGCATTGCGCTGCATTTTGGATAATGCAAAGCCCATCCTGAGGCCCCCTTCTCCAGCCCCCTGCGCGAGGAGGCAGTTCGGGGGTGGGCTCTGTCACGCGCCCAGCCGGGCCCGCACCTCGCGGGCGAAGTAGTCCAACTGGCTACTCACCTGCACCGCAGCCAACGGCTCCAGGACCGAGGCCAGCGCCCCCAAGGGGAGGACTTCCAGGGTGCAGGCCACTTCCGTCGTCCCTCCCGGGCCCTCTCCCAGGGTGAAAGCGCCCCGGATGTCCAAGTGACGGCCGCGCCCTTGCCAGCGCACCTCGGCCCCCTCCACCTGGAAAGCCACGTCTAGGTAAGAAGTCTGGGTGATGGCCGACATGGGGGATTTCACCCGCCAGCGAACCCCCTCGGGCGTTCGCTCGGTGTCGGACACGAAGGCCAGGCACCCACCTACCCGGACCGGGTCCCTCAGGAAAGCCAGCACCTCCCCCTTCGGCTTTTCCACCACGAAGCGAGCCTCTGCTCGGGCCATAGGCTTATCCCTCCACCACCAGGATGTCGTCCCGCGGGGCTGTGGTCAGGCGTTCCACGCCCTCCTCGGTGAGGAGGACGGTGTCTTCCACCCGCACGCCGCCCACGCCCGGCACCGATAGGACCGGGTGCCCCACTGCCAAGGTCATCCCCGCCTGGAGGGGCTTCAGGACGTCCTCGGGGAAGATGGTGGGGAAAGGGGTCTCCTCAAACGAGAGGCCCACCCCGTGCAGGAACCCCCTCAGGTAGTGGTCGGCCAGGCCGGCCTCCTTCAGGACGGCCTCGGTGCGGGCCTCCACCTGGTGCACGGCCACGCCAGGCCGGGCCGCTCCCAGGGCCACTTCCTGCATCCGCCGGTAGAGCGCGTAGAGCCGCCGGGCCTCGTCGGAAGGCTCACCCACGGAGAAGGTGCGGCAGATGTCCGCGTGGTACCCGTGGTAGGCCGGGCCGATATCCACGATGATGAGGTCGCCCCGTTCAATGACCTTGCGGGTGGCCATGCCGTGCAGCCAGAGGGAGCGGTGCCCGGAGTTGACGAACATGGGGAAGCCCAGGCCGTCGGCCCCGTTCTTCTTCAGCACGTACTCCACCTCCGTGGCCACCTCGTGCTCGGTGATGCCCGGTCGGATGATCTGGAGCGCCGTCGCGATCCCCAGGTCGGCCAGGCGGGCTGCCTCCCGGATGAGGGCTATCTCCTCCGAGGACTTGACCTGCCGCAAGGGGCTCACCAAAGGCCCGGCCTCCACCACCTCCACGGTCGGGTTGGCCATCTTGAACCGCTCCAGGAGGAAGTAGGGCGTGTGGAACTCCTGCTGGATCGCCACTTTGGGCCGCTCCACCCCCAGGCCTTTGAAGAAGCCCATGATGGTCAGCATCATCTCGTGCAGGCCGCGGTAGGGGCGGATGTCCGCCAAGCCCGTGTTGCGCCGCGCCTCCTCCACCTCGCTGGCGAAGACCAGGAGGATAGGCTCCCCCTCCCGGGGGATGAGGGCCCGTGCCTGCCGCCGCACATCGCCGATGAAGTAGCGGTAGTCGTCCTGAGTCAAGATCAGATAGACATCCACCCCCTGGGCCGCCATGTTGGCCTGCAGGCGGGCGATGCGCTCTCGGTACACCGTTTCCATGTTCCCCCTCTCTCACTCCCTTCTCTGGTTTCGGTTGCAGTTCCCAAGCCGGCGCCACGCGGGAAGGGACCTACAGTTTGCCCCGGATCACCCCATTCCACAGCCTCTCCCCCAGCCATACGGCGAGGGCCACGAGGAAGAGGGCGATCCCCGCCTCAAAGAACGGAACCGTCCATGCCCTGTCCTCCCCGGGGGCGCGGAAGAGGTAGAATTGGATGAAGACGAAGGCCACGGTGGAGCCGGCGAGCACTCCCCACCCCAGGATCTGCCGCAGTGCCCCCCGCACGCCGAGGCGGTCCGCCACCAGGAAGAGGGCCACCACCGCCGAAAGAGTCGCCAGGACGTGCCAGTGCCCCACGGCGAAGGCCCGCTCCACCTCCAGGTAGGCCGGCTGGCGGTAGGTCCTCAGGTGGAAGGCCACGTACACGCCAGGGACAGTGACCACGACGTTCACGAAGACCAGTTCAAAGAGCACCCCGAAACGGAGGGGGTCCCGGAAGACCGCCCGCAGCCATCCGCGCCCCTCCCCTTCCCGCGCCAGCCGGAGGAACCCCCAGGCAGCCACGAGGAGCGCGCCCGGCAGGAGGAGGGCCGACCCCACGTTGATGATCCGGTGGGCGATCTTCTCGGCCACGGTGACGCTCCAGGTGGCGAAGGTGACAATGCTCGTGCCGATGACAGTGAGGGGCATGGCGGCCCTGTAGGCCCATCCCCCCAGCCGGAAGCGCCGCGCCACCAGGAGCAGGAGGGCCACGTCCACCAGGGTCAGCATGATGTGCAGGTGGGCGATGATGGCCCGTTGCCCCAGGTCGTGGGGCTCCCGCAGCACGTCCTCGGCCAGGAAGGCGGTGAAGCCGTTGCCAAAATACGCCCCCGCTGCGCCTCCGATGGCGGCCGAGACGAGGGTGTAGACGGCCACCAGCCAGAAGGCCAGCCGCTCCCACGTGAACCCGCCCTCCAGGTCGGACCGCCACGGGAAGAGCCCCCAGGCCAGGACCACGCCAGCGTAGAAGACGAGGCTCAGCCCCACCAGGAAGAGGCCGTGGGCGATCCAGCCGGCGCCGAAGTAGGCGAAGGCGAGGGCCCCGCCGCTCGCGAGGATGTAGCCGGGGGTGATGGCCGGCCGCACCAGTCGGGGTGTCCGCTCGTCAAAGGGCAGGGCGTCCAGGATCAAGTAGGCCAGGGCCGCCACGAAGGGCACGGCCAGGGCGTGATAGAGCATGATGATGCGGCCGACACGCCCGGCCGGGTCCAGGGCCAGGCCCAGGCGGGCCGGCACGCCCCACTCCGCCACAGGGCCGGAGAAGAGGCTGAGGAAGGCCACCGCCAAGGCCTCCCAACCGGTGACGACCAGGAGCAGCCCCTCGGTGGTGGTGAACAGGTCCCGAACACGTTGCTTCAATGGAGCCACGAGGATCCCTCCTTACCGTGGTGGGTTCCTTCGCCTCCCCAACCCTCAACCTTGGCGGGCACGCTCCAAGAAGGCGCCGATCCGCACCGCCTCCCGGACCATCTGGCTGGCGTAGCCCCACTCGTTGTCGTACCAGGCCAGGACCTTGACCAGGTCTCCATCTACGACCCGAGTCATGCCCAGGTCCACCACGGCGGCCCGGGGGTCTTTGATGATGTCGGAGGAGACAAAGGGATCCTCCGTAACCCCCACAATCCCCCGGTACCTCTCGCTCTCGGCCTCCTCCCGGAAGATGCGGTTGACCTCCTCCACGGTGGTCTCCCGCTCCGTGAGGAACACGATATCGGCCAGGGACCCGACCGGCACAGGGCCACGCACCGCCACCCCGTCAAACTTCCCTTCGTACTGGGGCAAGGCCTTAGCGGTCGCCTTGGCTGCCCCCGTGGAGGTCGGCACAAAGTTGGCCGCCCCCGCCCTCCCCCTCCGAAAGTCCTTGTTGGGCGCGTCCACCAGGGACTGGCCCGCTGTGTAGGCGTGGAGGGTGGTCAGGATAGCCTTGCGGATGCCAATCCTCCGCCCCATGATTTCCACGATGGGGGTGATGCAGTTGGTGGTGCAACTGGCACAGGACACGATGCGGACGGAATCGTCCCCCGGCCGGTTGACCCCGTGGACGACGGTGACTACATCTTCGTTCTTGGACGGGGCGGAGAGGATAGCGTACTTGGCGCCAGCGTGGATGTGCTTCTCCAGGTCCTCCTTGCGGGTGAAGACGCCGGTGCACTCAAAGACGATGTCCACTCCCAGGTCTCCCCAAGGCAGTTCCAGGGGATCTCGCTTCTGGAGGACTCTGACCCGCTTGCCTTCCACCACCAGGTCCCCGTCCCGTACTTCCACGCTCCGCTCGTACCGGCCGTAGACCGTATCGTACCGGAGCAGGTAGGATAGGTTCTCCACTGAGGCAATATCGTTGACGGCGACCAGGTCCAGCCCTGGCGTGTCCAGGACGATCTTGAAGGTCGCCCTTCCGATCCGCCCCAAACCGTTGATCGCTACCTTGGCCACCCCTCACCTCCTGAAATACGACAGGTAGTAGATCGGGGCTCTTGTTGGCCTTCCGCTCCCCTGGCGCGCAGCGCCGTGACCACCAGGTTGCCGCTCTCCCCGGGGTCAAAGGGCGCGCCCTGCATGTCGCCCCAGAACTGGAGGCGGTGGAAGCCAGCCTCCTCCAGGGCCTGGGCCAACTCCCGCTCCCGCCACGGGCGCAGCCGCGTGGCGAGCACGCGCTGTCCCCATGCTCCAGCAAGTCGCTCCAGGACAACCACCTGGAAGGTCAAGAGGCCATCTGGGTCAAACTCGTAGTGGCGAAGGAAGAGCCGCTCATCCTCCCTTTCCCGGTAGGCCTGAAGGGGAAGCCATGCCTCCCGCCGAGCCAGGATGCGGTCGTAGTTCAGGTTCTGCAGGACGAGCAGGCCTCCAGGCCGCAGGCAGGCGGCGAAGTCCATCAGGGCTGCCCTCAGATCGTCCTCCGTGAGGAGGTGCGGGAGGGAGTTCCCCAGGCAGAGCAGAGCGTCAAACCCGGTGCCCAAGGCCTCGGCCAGGGCTCCGAACCCCGCCACCGCAAAGGGGACCGATACCCCGGCTGCCTCCGCGTGGGCGCGCGCTCGGGCGACCATCTCGGGGCTCAGGTCGGCCCCTACCACTTCGTAGCCGCGCTGGGCCAGGGCGATGGCATGCTTCCCGGTACCGCAGGCCGCGTCCAGGACCCGCCGCGCGCCCACGGACCGCAGCGCCTCCTCCAGGAAGGGGAGTTGCAGCGCCAGGCGCGCCTCCCAGTTTACGAAGCGGTCGTAGTCCTCGCTGAAGGCTTCGTACATCACACCACCAGAAGCGCCATGTCCCGCCCGAAGAGGCCCAGGCGGTCCCCATCCCGCACGGGTGCATCGGCCTCCGGGCCCCGGCTGACCTGCCCGGCCCGCACCTGGGGGTATCCCAGGTACGGGGCCATGGAATTGCGCGTCCAGAGGAGTTTTCCGTTCAGGAAGGCGTGGTACACCTCCGCCAGGGGGACGCCCAGCCGGGCGAGCACCTGCCCCACCGTCTCACCTGGCTGCGGCTCCACCTGGACGGCGCAGGCCCCTGTGGGGCCGCATTGAGGGACGTAGCGCCGCAGGCTTCCGTAGAAGTGCACTTCCACCATCGGTTCCTCCTCCACTTTCCTACCCGTGGATGAGCGCTGGCAGACAGCGGACGCAGACCCACAGGCTCCGGCCTCCGTAGCGGATCGGAAGGAGCGGGGCTCCATCCTCCCCGACCTCGCAGCGGAAGCACCGCTGGGCGATGTAGGTGGGACCGCGGGCATGCATCCAGGCTTCGGCCGTGGCTTCGTCAAAGGCCGGGGCCTCCCGTTCCTCAATGCTCAGGGCGCCCGTAGGGCAGATGGGGAGGCAGAACCCCGCCCCATCGCAGAGGGACTCGTCCACCACGCGGGCCTTGCCGTTTACCAAGACGATGGCCCCCTCGGCGCAGGGCGTGACGCACGCCCCACATCCGTTGCACAGTTCCTCGTCAATGCGCACGATCTGTCGGACCGCCACAGCCTTCTCCTCACACATTTCCCCAAGTGATCTCGTACCCCAGGGAGATAGCCCCCTCGGGGCAAATGTCTTCGCACAGGGCACAGTACGTGCAGTCCCGGGGCCGGGCGATGAAGGGCCCGACCGGCCCCATTTCCACAGCGCCCGCGGGGCACCGTTCCACGCAGGTGCCGCAGCGAGTGCAGAGCCTCAGGTTGATCTCGGGCACCACCCATTCTCGCATGTCGGTTTCTCCGTCCTCTTCCGCCTCCCGGGAAGCAGCACCTTCAGGCTGATCCACGGGGTGCGGGCGTGGGGGCAATTCGTGGATCGCCCCTGCTGCTGGCGGCATTGGCGTATCCCCTTCTGCCTTCTGGCGGTCGGCATCTTCAGGCATAGGCCCGTTCCAGCCGCTCCAGGAGGCGGTGGAACTCCTCGTGTCGCCCCGGGCCGATGCGCTCCTCCTCCACCCGGGCGAACCCCTCCAGCAACTGCCGCTGCTGCTCCTCGGTCAGGTGCATGTCGGCGATGGGGTAGAGGATGTTATCTTCCTTGCCAATGTGCTGGCTCAGGAGCGTCACGTAGGACCTGGCGTTGTGGACGAAGGCGGAACGAGCCCGGGCGTCCCCTGCCCGGTAGAGGGCCAGGGCCTCCCGCATGCCCCGGACAAACTGCCTCCCCTGGTCGTGTTCCAGGAGCATCACCCCGATGGGGCCGCCCTCCCGAGGCACCCCAGCCTCCTCCATCGCTTTGAAGAGGAGGTCCTCCTCCTTTCCGTGGTGGCAGCGGTCGGCGAAGACCTGGATGAACTCCAGCATCTGTGCCAGGTCCTCGGGGTCCACAGCCTCTCCGGCTTCCAACCTGCGGCTCGCGCCGGTGAGAATGCCCAGCATGGTCTGGATAGCCCGGTGTTCTTCCATCAGCAGTTCTGTAGGCCGCATCTCCCAACCTCCTTGAGGACGCCGCGACCGAAGAGGAAGCCACGCGTCCTTTTATCTCCAGTGTACCGGGAAAACGGTCGGGGGTCTACGACAAAAGTCGCAATGGCCTCAGGCCTAGGAACAGAGCACGCCTCCTGGCGTGTCGGACTCGTCACACCGCCAGCGTGACCTTCTCTCTGGGGTCAAGCCCATCCCTCCTTTCCCTCCCTGACTCGGGGAGGGAAAGGAGGGATGGGGAAGGGGGTGAGGTCTTGTACAGAGGCCTCAGTAGGCGAAGAGGGGTTGGAGGGACTCGCCCAGCAGGTTGCGGCGGATGGCCTCGGCCAGGATGGGCGCGGCCGAGAGGACGACCATGTTGGGCAGCCTCTTCTCCGGCGGCATGTAGACCGTGTTGGTCAGGACGATCTCCTCCACCTCCGGCAGGGCGGCGAACCGTTCCCGTGCCGGTCCGCAGAAGACGCCGTGGGTAGCGGCCACGTAGAACCGCTCCACCCCCTGCGCCTTCAGCGCCTTGATGGTCTCCAGCACCGTGCCGCCGGTGGCGATTTCATCGTCCAGAATGAGGGCCCGCCGGTTCTTCACCTCACCGATGATCTCCATGACCTCTACTTGCTCGTCCTCCACCCGCTGCTTGTTGGCTGCCACCATGTGGAGGCCCAGGGAACGGGCCAGGTCCCGGGCGCGCTTGGCGTGGCCGATGTCAGGCGAAACCACCACCGTATCCGAGAGGTCCTTCTGACGGAAGTACTCCGCGAAGATGGAGAGCGAACTCAGGTGGTCCGTGGGCACGGAGAAGAAGCCGTGCACCTGGGGCGAGTGGAGGGCCATGGTGAGGACGTGGCTCGCCCCTGCCGTGACCAAGAGGTCGGCGATGAGGCGCGCGGCGATGGAGATGCGCGGTTCATCCTTCTTGTCGGAGCGGGCATAGGAAAAGTAAGGGATGACCGCGGTGATGCGCCGGGCAGAGGCGCTGCGCGCGGCATCCAGGAGGAGCAGGAGTTCCAGGGTGTGGTCGCTCACGGGGGGCGACAGGGACTGGATGATGAAGACCTCCTTCTCCCGCACGCTCGCCTGGAGTTGGACGAAGAGGTTGTCGTTGCGGAAGCGGCGCGTCTCGGAGGGGCTGAGGGGGACTCCCAAATGGGCGCAGATCTCCCTCGCCAGATCGGGATGCGACTGACCGCTGAAGATGCGAACGTGGGCGAAGGGGGCAGGAGTGCGGTCCTCGGCAGCCACGGTTGATCCCTCCTATCGCGCCTCTTGGGCCAGGAACTCCTCCCGGGTGACGAAGGTCCCTCCCCGAACCTCCTTAGAGGTGACCCGTCGGTTGGCGTCAAAGGTCAGGTCCACCTCAATGGGGCGGTAGCATCCCCGGCGGGAGCCGATGAGGGTCTTGTGCAAGTAGAACGCCCGGTCGCCGCCCTCGTAAGTAGGACTGGGGTCGTTGGCCAGGTGGATGCGGCTGGCGATGACCTCGCCGCAGGCATCGCAGCGGACGTAGAGCCAGAGGACGTTGGCCTCGCCACCGCCCGAGAACAGGCTGGAGAGCTTCTTCAGCAGGCCCACCCTATTCCTCCTATTGGGGTTGTCTCCGGGGACCTCCAGGCATAGCCCATTATACCAATCCCTGGCAGGAGGGACAACTCCGGCCGGGAGGGAAGGTGGGCCTCACCCCTACCCCCTACCC
>FWWL01008199.1_pt1 | contig 13606 bp, 15 predicted proteins | sample 2228331 | NCBI WGS metagenome assembly FWWL01 (sample SAMEA103939775, study PRJEB20133) | metagenome | reverse complement strand
CCTCCCCCTGGAGGGCCAATACTGGCTACCGCCCATCGACCCGCCGGTGATGCGGGACTGCCTGGCCTTTGAGGAGCACCTGAAGAACACCCTGGGCCGCCTAGGCCCTGTGCCCGACGTCTACTACCAGCTCCCCATCTACTACAAGGGGAACCCCACCACCCTCATCGGGCACGAGGCGGAGGTGCCCTGGCCAGCGCGCTGCCGGGAGATGGACTTCGAGCTGGAGCTGGGCTTCATCATCGGCAAGGGAGGTAAAGACCTCACCCCCGAGGAGGCCAGGGAATGCATCTTCGGGGTCACCATCTTCAACGACTTCAGCGCCCGCGACCTGCAGCGGCAGGAGATGACCGGCATGCTGGGCCCGGCCAAGGGCAAAGACTTCGCCACCGCCGTGGGCCCCTGGCTTGTCACCACCGACGAGGTGGATCTGATGGACCTGGAAATGGTGGCCAGGGTCAACGGCCAGGAGTGGACGCGCGGCCATTCGGGGTCCATCATGTGGCGGCCAGAGGAGCTGGTGGCCTACATCTCTCAGGACGAGCCCCTGCACCCAGGCGAGCTCATCGGCTCAGGCACGGTGGGGCGGGGCTGCGGCCTGGAGCTGGGACGCCTGCTACAGCCAGGGGATGTGGTGGAGCTGGAGGTCTCGGGCATCGGCGTCCTGCGCAATCGGCTGGGGAGCCCAAGGCCCCCGCGCTGGGAGCCGCCGCCGCGTCCCCGCACGCCCTGAGGAGGTGAGACTATGCGCGGCCTATTGCGCCTTCTCTCCCTGTTCTGGCTCCTGAGGGCAGCGGCCAGGGGCCCCGATGCCCTCATGCGCTATCTGCTGCGCCGCCAGATCCGGCGCGCCGTTCTTCGGGGCCTGCGGCGCCATTAGCCCCTGTCGGAGCCTCAGGTCAGGGCGAACACCCGATAGCGCACGCCCCCTGGCAGGACAAACCCCAGGCCCACGGCCAGCGTCCGGTTCAGCCAGAGATAAGGCTCGGCGGAGGTCTCGAAGAAGGGGGCCACATAGAAGTAATAGCTCTCCCGCGCCGGCTCCCGTCCCTGAGCCAGCTCGGCGGTCACCTGGCTCAGAGGGTGAAGCAACCCGCGGTAGGTGACGTAGATGAGGGCCCCGTCCTCGGTGCGCAGGGTCACCCGCACGTCCAGCTCCCCCGTGTCGTCGGGGCGCACTAAGAACCAGTCGCCTCCCCCGGGCAAGACCTCCCCTCGGAGGCGGGGGCCCTGGAAGCGTCCTCCACGCACATAGAATATGTTGCGCACCCCATGCGGGCCCTGACCGATGCCCTGCGGGGCCTCCAGGTGGGCGTATAACTCATAGAGGAACTCCAAGCGCGGCTCCTGCATGCTAACTTCCCTCCTGGCTGCTGGCTAGTATAGTGGAGGCGCCCTATTCCCCCACCGTGCCCAGCAGCTTTCCGTTCACCAGGACGCGTGTCCCCCTTTGTAACGTCCCCAGGGGCAGAGAGACCCTGAAGGGCTGGAGCATCTGCAGGCAGGGGGTGTCCCGATCGGACACCGAATAGACCTGCACCCATAGGGACCCATCCTGAGGCCCCTGCACCAGGGCCCGCACTTGGTGACAGGGGGTGGGGAGCGCACCCTCCAAGGTCAGGAGATATTGGGGCGGGAAGCTCTCTTGCTCCATGAGCCTAGCCTTCAGGTCGTAGACCGGGCCTCGCACCCTCTCCAGGTCATCGGGGCGGGGCTCGAGGTCCTGCGGGGAGAACACCCGCGGCGTGGGGGCAGGGGTAGCATCAGGGGCAGGAGGTGCCGCCGTGGGGGAAGCTTCCTCGGGCCGCACTTGCTCTGCACAGGCCACCAGGGCCAAGACCAGGAAGACAAAGGCAAGAGGCCTCATCCGCCCCCCCAAGGATACCACGGACCAGGGCCGGGAGCCAGAGATGGGACATCTTCAGCGGCCTCCGCGGCCCAGCGACTTTCGGACCTCCCGCAACTGGGCGATGAGGGCCCTTATGTCCACCTCCTCCACCTCGGCGGCCAAGGTGTGCTCCCGTACTTCCTGGCTGGCCCGGCGGAAGATGTCTAAAAGGCCTCCGTCCAGCTCCTCTTGGGTGTCCAGCCTCTTTTGGGGACCTGGCCCGTCTTGCAGGGGAGGCAGGGCCCCGCCAGACACGCCCGCCCCCTCCTCAGGGGCCGCCCCTTCCCCCATGGCCTCTGCAGGCGGGGCTTCTTCGCCGGGCACCTCCATAGCCATCTGCGGCGGGGGCATGGGCGGGGCCTGCGCCGATGCGGCCTCCTGGGCCACGGGCCGGCGGCGCCCTCGGGCCTGCCAGAGGGCCAGGGCGGCTAGGGCCACCGGGACGCCCAGCAGGGCCTTGGCCCACGGCCGGGAGTCCAGCCCATAGCCCATATAGGGGACCACCACCTCCGCCACCAGGACTGGGCCCCCAGGGGCCAGGGAGAGGGTAGCCCCATCGGCCTCCCGCTGGGCCAGGAGGATGATCCCTTCACCGACCCTCTGCAAGGCCAGCACCCGGAAAAGGCCCTGCTGGGTGAGGACAAGGGCCCCGGCCCCTATCTCCTGGGGAGGCCGAGGCCGGGCCACCACCAGGGCCGTGTTGGGCAGGGGCAGGGGCGAGGCCGCCTCCTCCCCCCGCACCTCCCAGCCCACAAGGGGGCCAGCCAGGGCCAGCGCCATCCCGGGCACCACCATCACGGTCGCCGCGGCCAGACCGACCATCAGGGCCCAAGAGAGCACACGCATGCCTCTCACCTCCTCATATAGGGCCCAGGCTTATGGAGCCGAACATCTTAGAGGCCAGGGGCGGGATGGCCACCAAGGCCAGGCCCGTGGCCCCCAAGTTGAGGGCCCCGAAGAGGGCCAGCTTGTAGTGGGAACCACCAGCCACCATCTGGGCCACCAAGGTGTTTATGGCCGTAAGAGCCAAGGCCACCCAGGTCACGGAGGTGCCAATGTGCTGGGTGTCTATGCTGTGGAAGGCCAGGCCCATGGGCACCCCCAACTCCTGGGGGGAGAAGGAGCTGAGGGTAGCCCCGCTGAGGATCTCCTGGGCCCGCATGAGGCCTTGGTTGAAGGAAGCCACGATCTGGTTGACGAACAGCAGCAGGCCCACCAGCACGGCATGCAAAGGCACGATGACAAAATTGAAGGTGGCCGATACCAGGCGCCTCTTGGAGCGCAAGAGATAGACTTGCAGGCCAAGGTCGGCCGCCAGGTTCCCGGCGGCGGCTGGGTCGCCTCCCATACGCATAGCGTCCCAGAAGGCCCCCACCACCCGGCGCACCAATTCGCTGCCCGTCTCAGCGATGAAGCGGGTCCAGGCCCGCATGCTGTCCACCCCGGCCTCCAGCCGCTGCAACAGGCGCTTAAGCTCCGGCTCCAGGGAGCCGATGGACCGCCGATCCACGTGCCGCAAGCTGTCGGCCACTGTGCTGCCCCGGGCAGCGGTCACGCCCCCCAAGGAGCGCACAAAGTCGGCTATGTCCCGGTCGCGGGCATTCACCTTCTGTTCCAGGAAGAAGACGTACAGGCCCACGGGGGCCAGCAAGAGGGCCATGGTCAACAGGGCCGGCCCTATCTCCCTGGTGCCCATGTAGGCCAGGAGAGCCCCCACCAGGGCCCCAGGCACCAAGAGCCTCCCCATAGCCTGTAGGCGACTAACCTCTTTGGACCCCTCAGCGGCATGCTGGACCATAGGGTCGAAGGGGGCCACGCGGCGGATGAGCCAGGCCCCCAGCACGCTCACCGCCATCACCCCCACCTCGGTGATGACCAGAAAGCCCGCCCCCAAGCGGTAGATAAGGTTAGAGACGATGGCCACCAGCACGATCATGATGGCCGCCGCCTCCAGGGCCACGAAGGCGTCCGTCCATTTGCGGAGGGATTCCAGGTCCCGCTCGTAGGCGTTGACGTAGTCCTCCATGAGCACCTTTAGCTCCCGTTGCAAGAAGGTCCTTTCCGCCTCCCCTGAGGCCAGGGAGTTGCCCAGCCGTAGGAGGAGGTGGCGCATAGTCTCCTCTTGGGCCATGTGGGCCACACGGTGACAGGCATGGGCAAAGTCGTATCCCAGGCCCCGCACCAAGGAGAGGACGCAGGCAAAGAAGGGCGACGCTCGATAGCCCAGGCGGGCCGCCGTCTCAAACAGCTGGTGACGGTCGACGCGGGCTGTGGCCAGGGCTGCCAGATGGGTGAACAGGGACACCAGGTCGAAGCGGTAGGCGCTGGCATCGAACAGCAGCCCCCGCGCATGGGGCAAGGCCCGGACCTCAGAAGAGGCCCTGGCGCTTGGCTTTGGCAAGGACCTGATAAAGATCATGGAAGTCCTTTACCCCCGAGCGGTGCAGCTCCTCCAGCACCCGCGCCCGCCGCTCCAGCTCCAGATAGATCTCCCGCCGCTTGTGGGCCGGGATGCCCCGCCGCACGGCGATCTTGTTCTCCAGGAGATAGCTGTTCATATACCCCATAAACGCGTGCCGGTCGCTTACCGGGTCCCAGTGAAAGGCCTCGGCGAAGGTGAAGGAGTCCGTCACCGAGTCGTACCCGAAGATCTCGCTTACGGACAGCACCCGCCGGGCCAGCTTGCCGCTGCGCAGTCTTACGGCGCTGGTGATCACCACTACGTTCAGGTTGTCCACGTAGGTCTTGGGCACACTAATGGGGGCAGCGGTGATGCGCTGGATGAGCTTCTCCACGGTGGCGGCGTGGAAGGTGGCCATCACCTGGTGACCGGTCTGCATGGCCTGGAAGGCGATGTTGCCCTCCTCGCCCCGGATCTCCCCTACCAGGATGGCGTTAGGCCGCTGACGCAGGGCGGCCTTCAGCAGGTCGAACATGGTCACGGCCGCCCCGTCCTCCGTAGTCCCTCGCACTACTTCCCGCGTCCAGTTGGGGTGGGGCACCTGCAGCTCCGGCGTGTCCTCGATGGTGACGATCTTGGCCTCTGGGGGGATGAAGGTGGTAAGGGCATTGAGTAAGGTGGTCTTGCCGGAGGCCGTCTCCCCGGATACGAACAGGTTCATCCCCTCCTCGATGACGATGGAGAGATAGGCCAGCATGCGGTAATCCAGGCTGCCGCCCTCCACCAGGTCGAGGACGCTCATGGGCTTGGCCGAGAACTTGCGGATGGTGAAGTTGCTCCCCCGCCGGGAGACCTCACTGCCATAGACGATGTTGATGCGTGAGCCATCAGGCAGGGTGGCGTCCACTATGGGCCGACGGTGGGTCACGGGCTTGCCGATGCGCTCCGAGAGGCGGCGCAGGAAGGTGTCCAGGTCGGCCTCCTCCTCGAAGACGATGGCCGATTTGAGGGCCTTGAACACCTTGTGCTCGATAAAGATGGGCCCCAGGCCGCTGCAGCTCACGTCCTCAATGTGGGGGTCGAGGATAAAGGGCTCCAGCACACCCAGGCCCACCTTGTCCCGCAGCACCAGGTAGCGCACGGCCTCGAACTCCTGGGGGGACATGGGCACCTTCTTGCCCCGCAAGGCCTGCAGGTCTTTGGGCTGGTGGGCGCCGTTGACGGTCACCACCCGTCGCAGGGCCTCCTCCAGGAGCTGCCGTCGCTCCTCGGCGGTGGCCGGCTGAGGCAACTTGGTGACCACGTCCACCAGCCGGTCTTCCACCGCCTCCAGAAGAGGCCCTAATCCCTCCCCGGAGAGGACGGGCTCGATGGGTATGTAGTAGTTGCGGGCGTCTTGGGGGTCGCCCAAGACGTGGGCGAAGGTGGCATTTCCCACTGGGTAGATCACGTTGGGCAGGCCCCCTTCCCCCAGCTTACGGTCCAGCCGGCGGTGGAACTGGGGCGGTCCCACCTCCTCCAAGGGCAGGGAGTGGAGGTAGCGGAACAGGTGGGGGTGGGCCTTGGCCTCCTCCCGCAGCCCTTGGGGGAGGGCCTGGCAGGCGGGGCAGACCTCGTGCAGCCCCACTTCCTCCAGCAACGGGAAAGGAAGGCGCACGCTGGGCATGTCCACCCCCTAGGCCCGGGTGCGGGACACAGGCACCCCCTTGATGCCCACCCCCGGCTCCACAGTGAAGCTCACCGTGTTGTCCACCGTGCGCACCGCACCCCGCACTTTCACCACCTCCAGGGTGCGCACCAGCTGTTTGCCCAGCTCCTCGATGCGCACCCGCAGGTGGGCATCGACGATGGAGTTGGCCCGTAGGCGCAAGGACTCGTTGATGGCGTAGGAGTGGAGGGTGACGATGATGGTGCGCCCCATGTCCGCCCTTTCCTTGCACTTGGCCAGGAAGGCCAGCACATGCCATTCGTCGAATCGGAAGACGAGAGGAGTGATAGAGTCGAACACAAATAGGTCGTAGCGCTGGCAGTGCTGCACATAGCGGAGGAAGCGGTCGATGACTGCCTGGGCCCCCTTGCGGTCCAGCCGCAGGTCCACGGGGAAGAGGGCCAGGCGCCCCAGCAAGTAGTAGTCCACCAGGGGCATGCCGAAGCCCTCCATCATGTCCAGGACCTCCCGTGGGGTGGCCTCGGCCAGGAAGACGGCGGCCCGGAACCCCGCCCGCAGGCCCCCGTACACCAGCTGAAGGGCGAACACGCTCTTGCCGGCGTCCGGGTCGCCCTCCACCAGGGTGAGGGAGGCCGGGGGGAGCCCCCCTCCTAGTCGCTTGTCCATCTCCAGGACACCGGGGGCGATGAGGCGGGCCTGCCCCTCTTGCCCTTCCAACACCGCTTCCTCTTGCACCGCCATCACCTCAGAAGTAGAAGGAATAGGCGACACCGGTGGGGGTGACCACCACCAGCCAGCGGACGTCGTTGGCCACATCCACCGGTGGTTGCAGCCGCACAGCCACAGTCATTACTTCCCCGGGGTCTAGAAGGCCAGGGTTACGACGGTCGCCGCCGATGGCTTCTATTGTCCAGGTGTTGTCCCCCAGGGGGCCATCGGCATAGGGGAGCCAACGGGAGTGGGGCTGGCCCTGTGAGTCCTGATAGGTGATGATGACGTCCATGAGGCGAGGGTCGGCGAGGGTCACCCGCCCATTGTTGCGCAAATGGAGGCGCAGGAGCTGGCCATCGGCGCTCAGCTCGCTGCCCACCAGGGAGAGCTGGGTGCCTAGCCGCTCCTCGGCCGTGGCCAGGGTCTGGCGCCAGGCCCCTTCCAGGGAACCCATGGCCCCGGTGGTGATGCCGGCCATCAGCAGGCTCCCCACCACCATTACCGCCGCCAAGATGAGGGCAGGCACGCCCTGCTCCATGGCTCCCCCTAGAGCGAGAAGACGGTGCTGGCCACCACCCCTGTAGGCAACACGAGGGTGACCACATAGTCTCTGCCCATCTGGAGGGGGGCAGCGGTGTAGATGGTGATGCGGGCCGTGGCGTAGGGGGCCCACTCCGTGTCGTTCTCAATGGCCACCTCCCAGCAGGCGGGCTGGCCTCCCGTCTGGGCGCAGGGGGGAATGCGCTGGAAGGCGCCCACCTCCCCGAAAAAGACGTCCAGGCGATCGGGGTTGGCGATGGTCACCGCCCCCACGTTCTTGGCCCACACCTGCACTTGGGCAGTGTTGGGGGCAGCGGCCGTCTCCACGATGCGCACGTCGCTGCGGATGCGCTCGCTCACGCGGGCGCTCACCGCCACCACGTCCCCGCCGGCCCTCTGCACGGAGGGGAGGACGGTGTTGACCACAATGGAAGAGGCCAAGAGGCCAGCCACCACCAGGAGCACAGTGATGAGGACCTTGTCCATCTTGCCCCCCTGGGTTAGGATCCGGCCAGCTGGTCCAGCTCCTTAAGGGCCTGGAGCCAGGAGGGGGCCGGCCCCTCTGACGTGCGCACCAGCTCCTGCAGATGGCCCAAGGCCCGCCCCACGTTGGGGGGCAGGGGCTTGAGGAGCCTATACATGGCCAAAAGATGCTCCACCTGCCGGGGCCCTAAGCGGTCCAGGGCCTTCATCACCCAGGCCACCATGTCCCCCTCGCTCCCTGCCGGCCATTGGGGCTCCCCCCGGGGAGGGATGGAGGTCCCCTTCGGCCCGGCCTGCCCCTCTTCCCAGCGGAGGGGACGGCCCTCCTCGGCTTGGGGGGTGGGGGCGGAGGCCCTTGGCCCCTCCTCCCCAGCCGCCGCTGAGGCCTCCGCCCCGTCGCTTGCACCGTTGCCCACTAGGTCCCCGGCCAGCGGGTTGGACCTGGCCAGCACCACCTCCCGCAGGTCCAGGAGCACGTTTTTTACCTCCGCCTTGAGGAGCTTCAACTCCTCTTCTAGCTCGCGCACCTTGTCGCTGCCCTCCATGGCCTAACCCCCCAGGGCCTGGGGGTGCCCCCACGTGGGGGCACCCCCTAGGCCATTAGTGCAGGTCCATCACCGGGTCGATGGCCGGCGGCATGGTGCGGGCGATGAGCATGGTGCCGCCGCTGGGGGCGATGACCTCAATGGTAAACTGCTCGTTGGGGTCCAGGTTGTTGCCCCCCGGCGTGGGCAGGGTGATGGCGACCTCAGCCAGCTCCCCCGCCTCCAGCAGGGTGTCCCCGTCCCCCCGAATCCAGGTCACGGTGTAAGGGATGTCCGCCTCTCGGGCGTCTTGGTCGATGTAGTTCATGACCACCGTGTTGGTCTGGGCGCTGGGATCGAGGTTGATGGGGAGGCCGCCAGCGGCCAAAGCCAGATCGAAGGTCATGCCGTCGGGAGTAGAAGCAGTGGCGGTGACCACCACCGAGCCGTGGAGCTCCAGGTTGGCCTGGGCCTTCTGGAGCCCGGCGAATACCGTCTCCTTGCCCCGCTCGGCGCTGAATAGACCCGTGGAGAGGACCACGAAGGCGAACACCGAGGCCACAATGACGAAGGCGATGAGGATGATGGCCGTCTCCAGGCCAGTGATGCCCCGCTCGTCCTTCGCCAGCCTCGTTATCCACCTATGTATACGCCTGCTCATCAACAACACCTCCCTTACCCCTTGTTTTGGTTAGGTCCTTGCGCTATCCCCTCTGCCCTTCCCCCCAGCTCTCACCTCCTCCCATTTCCGCCATGATTAGATGACTGGGCCGTGGGCTCCGTTTACGGGGCGGAAAGGGCCAAGCCCTCCCAGCAGGTGGCGTGACGGCAATCGGGCAGGTAGCGGCCCGCTATGGTCAAGGGCAGGGGATGCTCTTGCCCCTCCCGCATGGCGGTGAGGGCGATATGCAGATGGGCACAACCGGGGGCGATGTAGGCCAGGGAGCCCAAATAGGTGCCGGCGGTCACAGGCACAGGGACACTATGGGGCCGCAGGTGCTGGGGCACCGTCTCCCCAGCCAGGTGGACGAGGCGCAGGCGCTTCTCCTGCCCCTCCTCCCAGAAGCGGAGGACGAGCGTGGCGCCCGCCTGCTTCCCATAGACGGGGCCCGTGGGGCAGTGAGCTACCGTCCCGTCCACCACGGCCACCACCTCCCCGTCCACAGGGGAGAAGACGGGCGTCCCCGCTGTGGGCCCGTCCTCCCGCACCAGGTCCAGGGCATAGGTGTGGAGGCCCAGGTGCAGGTTGCACCGGTAGCCGCAGGAAACGCGCCACCGCCCGGGAACGGGCAAGGCCAGGCCTGCAGGCCTGCCCTCATCCGAGGCCCACGGGGCCTCCTCCAGGCTTTGGGGGCGGTGGGCCCGCGGGCGCCCGGCTCGGGCCGCCCGCACCGTGGCCTGTTGGTCATCAGGAGGGGGGGCCAAAGGGCGCACCACCACTCTTTCGGAATTGGCCACCAATACTGGGGGCGCCTGGTCCTTAGGCCATCCTTCCCCTGAAGGGGCCATCGGCATGGGGGCTGGCGTCCCCCCCAACGGCCTAGTCTGGGGCGACACCTCTCTGGCCGCGCTTGGGGCTACAGGGGTAGGACCTGATGCCCCCTTTACCTCATGGGGCAGGGATGCCGCGGCCTGGGCGGCCTGGGCCACCCGCCCCAGGGCCACAGCCAGGACTGTGCCCGCAGCCACCAGCAGCAGGGCCAACGCCAGGGCCTGCCGAACCTCGGCCAGAGCTCGTAGAGGCCCCCTCATCCCAGGAGGGTAGATGTCAGAGGGGGCGCGGACGTTCCGTCCTCAGGCCTCGTGGCCCAGGGGGAATTGGGGGAGCCAACGGAGGAAAGGGGGCAGGTACCAGGCCCAACGGCCCATCATCCTGAGCGCCGCCGGCAACAGCACCAGCCTCACCACGGTAGCATCGATGAATACGGCGGCGGCCAATCCCAGCCCCGCCTGTCGCAACTCCGTCAGGTCACCGGCGGCCATCACCGCGAACACGGTGACCATGATAAGGGCCGCGCCAGTGATGACGCTGCTGGTCGCATCCAGGCCCTGGGCCACCGCGGCCACCGCATCGCCCGTCCGCCCATAAAGCTCCCGCACCCGGCTCAGCAGGAACACCTGGTAATCCATGGACAGGCCGAACACTAGGGCAAAGAGGAAGAGGGGCAACCATACAGCCACCGACTCCACTGGCTGCAGGCCTATGATCTGGCCCCATCCCTTCTGGAAGACGAGGACCAGCACCCCATACGCCGCGCCCACCGAGAGCAGGTTCAGGGCCACGGCCACCACCGGCAACACCACCGAGCGAAAAGCCACCATGAGGAGGACGCCGCTGAGCCCCAGCACGAACCCGTACACTAAGGGGGCGTAGTCACGGCTCACCTCCGCATAGTCCAGGAAGCGAGCGGCGTCCCCAGTGACCAGGGCCTCCGCCGGCGCCCCCTGGAAAGCCTGCGCGACGATGGAGCCCCTTAGCCGCCCGATGGACTGCTGGGCCTCCTCACTGGTGGGGTCGCCGCGCATAGCCGCCGTCACCAGGGCCATCCCCTGTTCGGGGAAGACCTGGACCAAAACAGGTGGGGCGAAGGCAGGGTCGGCCTCCAGGGCCTTGCGCAGGGCATCTATGCCTTGCTGGGTGGCCGGGGCTTTCAAGTCGCCCTTGACCACCACCTCCACCGGCGAGGCCAGGCCATAAGAGAAGTCCTCCTCTAGGGCCAAGAACCCCCGTTTGGCAGGTAGCCAGTCAGGCATAGCCTCGAAGCCAGGGATCCCCGTGCGCATGTTTAGGGCCATAGCCGCCAGGGGCAGGAGGACCAGGAGGCCCACGGCCGCCGATAGAGGGGGCCACTTGAGGACCAGGCGGCTCCACCAGGCCCCTCGCAGGAGGACCTCCACCGCCCGGGGCATGGGCAGCGGCAAGGCCGAGGTCTTGTCCCTCAGTAGGGCCAGCAGGGCGGGTAGGAGGGTGAGACAGGCCAGCACAGCCACCATCACCGCCGCTGCCGCCCCCGCCCCCATCCCCACAAATACGTTGAGGGGGGCGAGCATGACCCCAGCCAAGGAGAGGATCACCACCAGGCCGCTGAAGAAGACGGCCCGCACAGCGGTGGCCCCCACCACGTTTATGGCCCTCTCCGGCACTACCCCTTCCCGCCTTTCGTCCCGATAGCGGGAGAGGACGAACAGGGCATAGTCAATGCCCACCGCCAGCCCCATGGTCACCACGATGTTGGTAGTGAATATGGGGAGAGCGATGACCTTGCCCACCAGGGCCATGATCCCCAGGGCGACAACGATGGCCACCCCAGCCATGGCCAAGGGCAGAAGGATGGCCGCCAGGGCCCCAAACACCACCATGAGGACCAAAGCGGCCACCGGCACCCCCACCAGCTCCGCCCGCCGCAGGTCCCTCTCGGCCAAGGCGTCTAGGTCATGCTCAAAGCTGGCCTCACCGGTCATGGCCACCTGGAAGCCTTCCTTGGTAGCCCTGGCCAGGGCCTCGCGCAGAGGGCCGATGCTGGAGCGGGCCTCCTCCGCCCGCCGGGGGAGCACGGCCACCATCACCGTGGCCTGCCCATCGTCCGAGCGCAGGGCCTCCAGGCCCGTGTCGTAATAGGTGAACACGGAGTCCACCACCTCTGGGCCCAGGGCCAGAATGGCCTCCCGCAAGGCCTCCACCTGCTGGCGGAAGGGAGCATCGTCCACCATATATAAGGGAGAGGATACGACGATGGCCTCCTGGGCTTTGGGGGGGCCCCGCACCTCCTCCAGCCACGCGTCTGCCCGCTGCGAGTCTTTGGGGGTGAGGAGCTCCACCCCTGGGGAAAGGGAGTGAGGAAGGACCGCGAGGGTCAGGGCCAGGCTGGCCACCACCAGGGCCGCCCATAGGGCCAAGATGCGGCGTGGGCGCCTGGCGGCGGCGGCCGCGATCCCGCCTATTGAGGGTTTAAGCATGGCCAGCGCACTCTGTGCCGCCCTATCTACCGCCGGCCTGGCCCCACCCTCTCCCGCCAGGCCTGAGGGTCGATGGCCAGGGCGGCCCGCACCAGGGCCCTGGCCAGCCGGCGGCGCACATCACTGCGCCGCCCATGGCCCCTCCTGCGGGAGGCCTCCATGCGCCGCTCCACGGCGATAGACCAGGCTATCTCCTGCAAGGGGAATGGCAACATGACTACCCCTCCTCCCCTTCCCGCAGTATGCCGTCCAGCATAGCCTCCACCACCGTTCCGAAGGCCCCGCTGTCCACCGCGATGCCCAGGGCCCGCTGCACCATCAGCCCTTGGAAGGTAGCCACCAAGACCTGGGCTATGGCGGTGGGGTCTAGGTCGCGGGCCATCTCCCCCCGCTCCTGGGCCTCCCGCACCAGGGCCACCGCCGCCTCCTGTACCCGCTGCAGGCTCTTGCGCATCATCTCCGCCACCTGGGGGTTGCGGGTGGCCTCGGCCACCAGCTCCACGTCTAGGCAGACCACCTCCGGCCCCCCCTCCTCCAGCCGGCGCAGGAAGGCCCACAAGAGGTTATGGGCTACCTGGCGGGCCCCACCCAGGGAGCGGGCCTCCTCCAACAGGGCCAGGTTGCGCCGCTCCCCCTCCTGAGCCATGGCCCGGATGATGTCTTCCTTACTGGGGAAATAGCGATATAGACCGCCAGGGCTCAGCCCCGCCTCCCGACAGATGTCCTGCACGGTGGTGCGGTGAAAGCCACGCCGGGCAAAACAAGCGGCCGCCGCCTGCAGGATCTGCCGCCGCCGCCCCTCCCACCACGCCGCACTTACCTTCGCATCGCCCCCCCTCCAGATAAGAAAGCGAACGTTCGCTCTCCATGACCTATGATAATGGGTGGGTGGTGGAGGGGCAAGGGGGACGGAGGGTAAGATGGAGGCGTGCGGGGATGGGCATGGGAGAGCGTCTGGGGCCTGGGGTCGCTTTTCACCTGGGCGGCCCTGGCCGGCCTACGGGGGGGTTATTGGCAGGTGGAGCCCCGTCTGCCCCCTCCCCCCGAGGCCAGGTCCTGGCCAGCGGTGGCTGCCGTGGTCCCCGCCCGTAACGAGGCCTCCGTCCTCCCGGCCTCCCTGCCCACCCTCCTGGCCCAGGACTATCCCGGTCCCTTTCAGGTGATCTTGGTAGACGACAATAGCGAGGACGGGACAGGGGAGGTGGCCTTAGAGGTGGCCCGCGCCCTGGGCCTGGCCCATCGCCTACAGGTGGTGCGGGCCAGCCCCACCCCTCCCAATTGGGCGGGCAAAGTGTGGGCCATGGCCCAGGGCCTGCAGGCCCTGGGCCCGGAGGCGGAGTACATCCTGTTCACCGATGCCGATATCTCCCACCCCCCAGACGGCCTGCGGCGCCTAGTGGGCCTGGCCCGGGCCCGCGACCTGGACTTGGCCT
>FWWL01008197.1_pt1 | contig 13608 bp, 12 predicted proteins | sample 2228331 | NCBI WGS metagenome assembly FWWL01 (sample SAMEA103939775, study PRJEB20133) | metagenome | reverse complement strand
CACGCCCTCGGCGTTCAACACCCAGGCGATCCGGTCCCCCTGCGGGGCGGCCGTGAGGTCGGACGGAAAGGGGCTACTCAGGACCTGGGGTAGGGAGAACTTGGGGGCCTTCTGGGCCAGACCGACACCGCCCCCAAGGACCGTCCCGAGGCCGATCCAGACGACCCACGGTCGAAGCCTCATGGGAGCCCTCCTCGTGATCCTCAACGGGTAAGGCCCCCGCGGGTTCGGCCCGGACCGGACGGGCCTGTGCCCTCAGTCGGAAGCCGGTCCCGCCGGCTCCGGGACCGGCCGGATCGCCTCGACGAGGGCCGAAGGGTCCGCGAAGACAAGGCTCAGGTGCGCATAGTAGGCGAGCCGACTCCATAGCCGGACCCACAGCCCGACCGCAAAGGTCATCCACCCGAGGGCGGCGGCCGTCGTCGGATGCAGGGCCATCCAGACCTTGTGGACAAACGCCAGGACCGAGACGGCCCCGAGGGGGACGAGGGCATAGACGACGACCAACCCCGCCGCCGTGTCCCACCGCCGCAGGGCCGTACGCACGGCCCGTCCGGCCGAAAGACCCGGCTTCCGGACGGCCTGAAGGGCCAGGACCCGCGTCAGGTCCCAGTGAAACCCGGCGACCCACAGGCCGACGACGGCGACGGCCAGGCCCCCGTAGAGCGTCGGGACGACCCATCCGTCCCGGTGCGTCCGGACGAGGAAGGCCAGGAGCCCCCGCCAGGCCAGGAACCCGCCGACGGCCGCCCCGACCCAGATGAGAAACCAGAGGGGCCATGCCCGTAACTGGCGGCTTAGGGTGCGGACTCCCAGCAGGAGGCCCGTCCCGACCGGATGCCGTCGGAGGCCCCGGACCCCGACCATGACGAGCCAGCCACTGCTGATGAGGAGGTGGACGACCCACAGGACGAGCCCGACGCCCACGGCCAGGGACGTGAAGGCGTCCCACGCTGTAGAAAAGCCGGGCTGGCGGAGCCATTCCCGCAGGTAGAGAAGCCGCGGCCCCGGGTACAGCTCGGCCGCCGCCGGCCGGTGACGAAAGAACTCATCCAAGCTTTGCGTCAGGGGCGTCCCGACGACCCCGGCCGCCCCGGCGACGGTCAGCCCGTACAGTAAGACCCACGGCCAGTTCCGGTGCGTCCCCTGAAAGGCCCGGACGGACGTGCTCAGAAAGCTCCCCTGCACGTCGATTCCAAGGGGCCGGAAGGGGTCGGGGGATCCCATCATGCCTCCCCCGGCATGTAGACGAGGCCCGGATAGAGGGGAAAGGCCTCCGTCAAACGACGGACGACGGCCCGGGCCTCGGCCTTGACCCTTTCGTCGTCGGGGTGCTTCAGGACCTCGGCGATCCAGTGGCCGATGAGGCGCATCTCGGGCTCCCGCATCCCCCGGGTCGTCACGGCGGGCGTCCCGATGCGGATCCCCGACGTGACCATCGGGGGGTTCGGGTCGAAGGGAATCGTATTCTTGTTGACCGTGATGCCGACCTCCTCCAGGAGGGCTTGGGCCTGCTTGCCCGTCATCCCGAGGGGTCGCAGGTCGACGAGCATGAGGTGGTTGTCCGTCCCCCCGGAGACGAGCCGGAGACCCTCCTCGATGAGTTGCTGGGCCAGGGCCTGGGCGTTACGGACGATCTGGGCCTGGTAGGCCCGGAACTCCGGCGTCATCGCCTGCTGGAAGCAGACGGCCTTGGCGGCGATGACGTGCATGAGGGGCCCGCCCTGGGTGCCGGGAAAGACGGCCCGGTCGACCTCCTTGGCGTAGGCCTCCCGACACAGGATGAGGCCGGCCCGGGGGCCCCGGAGGGTCTTGTGGGTCGTCGTCGTCACGAAGTCGCAGTGGGGGACGGGGTCGGGATAGAGGCCGGCGACGACGAGTCCGGCGACGTGGGCGATGTCGGCCATCATGTAGGCCCCGACGCTCCGGGCGATCTCGGCCAGACGGGCAAAGTCGAGCTTGCGGGGGTAGGCGCTGAAGCCGGCCAAGATGAGCTTGGGGCGGTACTCGTGGGCGAGGGCCTCGACCTGGTCGTAATCGACCGTCTCGGTCTCCCGGGAGACGCCGTAGGGGACGACCCGGAGGTACTTGCCCGAATAGTTCAGGGGGTGGCCGTGGCTGAGGTGGCCGCCGTGGGACAGTTCCATCCCGAGGATCGTGTCGCCCGGCTGGAGGAACGCAAAGTAGACGGCGATGTTGGCCTGCGTGCCCGAATGGGGCTGGACGTTGGCGTGCTCGGCCCCGAAGAGCCGTTTGGCCCGGTCGATGGCGAGTTGCTCGATGCGGTCGTAGAACTCGCACCCGCCGTAGTACCGACGGCCCGGATAGCCCTCGGCGTACTTATTCGTCAGGACCGACCCGGCGGCCTCCAAGACGGCTCGGGTCGTGAAGTTTTCAGAGGCGATGAGCTCCAGGGTCTGCCGCTGACGGTCCAGCTCCCGTTGCATGAGTCGGGCGACCTCGGGGTCGGCCTGCCAGAGGGGCGTCTCCATCATGACGGTCCTCCAGAACGCATAGGAGTCACGGGCGCCTCTCGCTCGCTACGGGGACCTCGAGGGTCCGGGTTCGGTCCCGAGCGCCATCGGGGGCCGAACCCCGAAAGCCCACGGCCATTATATCAAAAGTCGCTCCCCGACGGGAGTGCCGCTCCATCGCCCCGTCCCATGGACCCCTTCGGCATCAAGGAACGGCGGGACCATGAAGCCCCGAGGGGGAAGGGTAAGGGACCCATTTCCCGCATCCCGTACCTCCCGTCCTGGGTCGTGCATCTTGCATCCTGCATCCTGCATCTTGTATCTTGCATCCCGCCTTTCATCTTCCCCGGAGGTCTGGACGAGATGGGGCGAGCCCGTCCGTACTTCATCGCCGGTAACTGGAAGATGCACACGCTTCGGGCGGAAGCCGTGGACCTGGCCCGGCGGGTCGCCGACCACACCCGGTCCGTCCCGGCCGTGCGGGTCATGGTCGCCCCGCCGTTTCCGTGGCTCCTGCCGGTGGCCGAGGCCCTGGCCGGGGGCCCCGTGGCCCTGGGCGCCCAGGACACCCACTGGGAGCGGAAGGGCGCCTACACGGGGGCCGTGTCGCCTGAGATGCTGAGGGACGCCGGCTGTACGTACGTCATCGTCGGCCACTCGGAACGGCGCCAGTACTTTGGGGAGACCGACGAGACGGTCTTTCGGAAGCTTCAGGCGGCCCTCTCGGTCGGACTCCGGCCGGTCCTGTGCGTCGGGGAGACGTTGGACCAGCGGCAGGCCGGTTGGACCCTGAAGGTCATCCGGCGTCAGCTCTGGGGTGCCCTGGAGGGCCTCGCCCCGCCGGAGGCCTTCGTCATCGCCTACGAACCCGTGTGGGCCATCGGGACGGGCGTCCCGGCCCATCCCGAGCAGGCCCAGGAGGTCCATGCCTTCATCCGGGCCGAGGTCGCCCGCCTCTGGGGGGCGTCCGTGGACCTGCACGTCCTGTACGGGGGGAGCGTCACGCCCGACAACGTCGGGGGCTTCCTCCGGGCGCCCGACGTGGACGGGGCCCTCGTCGGCGGGGCCAGTTTGAAGGCCGAGGCGTTCTGCGCTATCTTAGACATCGCCCAAAGCCTCTCCCCGGGACCGCCGGGTTAGCCCCGGCTGACCCGAGGCGTCCGGTCGGGCGGGACCTCGCTGAGGCCCACCCCGATGGGACGGTGAGGAGACGAAACGATGTTGGGACTCGTCATCGCTTTGCACGTCTTTCTGTGCATCTTGATCGTCATCGCCGTCTTACTCCAGCAGGGACAGGGCTCGGACCTCGCCAGCATCTTCGGCGGCGGGGGCGGGGCCTCGCCCATCATGAGCGGCCGGGCCGCCATGTCGCTCCTGAACAAAATCACGGTCGTCTGCTTCATCCTGTTTATCGGGACGTCTCTGGCGATTTCGATTCTCCAGCGCCGGCGGGCCGAGCTCCGGCCCCCCGTCCCGGCCGTCCCGGCCCCGACGGCCCCGGCCGTGCCGCCGTCGGCTCCAGCGCCTCAGAAGTAAGCGTCGTGCCGGCGGGATGACGGGACGTCGTGCGGTGGCCCCTCGTCCCGCCATCCCGGGTCCCGAGGCCGTCATGGTGGACTTCGACTATACCGACGTTCAGCGGATGATCCGGGACACGGTCCGGGCGTTCGCCGAGCGGGAGATTCGGCCCTCCATCCGGGAGTGGGACGAGCACGAGGTGTTCCCCCGGGACGTGTTCCGCAAGATGGGGGAGCTGGGCTTCCTGGGCGTGATGGTCCCGGAGCGGTATGGGGGCGCCGGCTACGGGTATTCCGAGTTCGTCGTCGTCGTCGAGGAGCTCGCCCGGGTCGACCCGGGCATCGCCCTCAGCGTGGCGGCCCATAACTCCCTGTGCACGGGCCACATCTATCGGTTCGGGAATGAGGCCCAACGGGAGCGGTACGTCGGCCCCCTCGCCCGGGGAGAGAAGCTGGGCGCCTGGGCCCTGACGGAGCCCGAAGCCGGGAGCGACGCCGGGAGTCTGCGGACGCAGGCCGTCTGGGACGGGACGGCCTGGGTCCTCCGGGGGACGAAGAACTTCACGACCCACGGGACGGTCGGCGACGTCTACGTCGTCATGGCCGTCACGGACCGGGCCAAGGGTCGGAAGGGCGGCATCACGGCCTTCATCGTCGAGCGGGGCACACCGGGTCTGATTCCCGGCAGGCGGGAAAGCAAGCTGGGGATGCGGACGAGCGACACGGCGTCGGTCATCCTCGAGGACTGCCGGGTCCCGCCGGAGGGCGTCATCGGCGAGGTCGGCCAGGGCTTCGCCCAGGCCCTCCAAGTCCTCGAGGGCGGCCGGGTCGGCATTGGGGCCTTGGCCGTCGGGATCGCTCAGGGTGCCTTCGAGGCGGCCCTCCGGTACGCCCAGGAGCGGCGTCAGTTCGGACGTCCCATCGCCGAATTTCAGGCCGTCCAGTTCATGCTGGCCGACATGGCGACCCAAATCGAGGCGGCCCGGCTCCTGGTCCATCGGGTCGCCTGGCTCCGGGACCAGGGGCGGGCGACGCCCAAGGAGTCCTCGATGGCTAAGCTGTTTGCCTCGGAGGTCGCCGTCCGGGTCGCCGACCGGGCCGTGCAGATATTCGGCGGTTACGGCTTCGTCAAGGACTATCCCGTCGAGAAGTACTATCGGGACGCCAAGCTGTGTACGATCGGGGAGGGGACGTCGGAGATCCAGCGGGTCGTCATCGCCCGCCAGGTCCTTCAGGAAATCGGCTTCCGGCTGTCGGCTTTGTAAATCGGCTTTGTACATCCCGGCCGGCTCGTCTTCGCGTCTTCTCTGGACCCGACGCCGAACTCCCGAGACTGGGCATCCCACGGCCCATAGGGCCCCACCGGGAGGGAAACGTGCAGGCGTCCCGTCGCTGGCCTCGAGCCCGCCGGCTTCGGGGGAGACTCCCTCGACTGGCCGTCGTAGGGGCGAGGTTCCAGGGTCTCGCCCTGACGATGGGCCTTCGGCCCTTGGGTCAAGACCTGTGGCGGCTCGGGGCCCTCAATCGGGTCATCATCACGGCGATCACCCCGTTCATGATCGTCTCCGGTTGGGTCCCGATGGCCTGGCGGGCCTACCTCGGGCTGACGGCGGCCGCCTGGGCGTATGCGGCCTTCGTCTGGTGGGTCAGTCCCCGGGCGGGCATATGGCTGGACGGGCTGAACCTGCTGGCCGACCTGACCCTCTTTGTCCTCGTCCTTCGGGCCTCGGGCGGGTCCCAGAGCCCCCTGACGATCTTCATCTACCTGTGGCTCGTGGCGATGTGCATGGCCAACCTGCGGGATCGGCCGGGCCTGAACCTGGTCGTTCTGAACGGGGCGGCCCTGGCGGCCTTGGCCCTCGGGGGCCTGGGCTTCCCCCGGCTCGGGCCCTTCCTGGGATTTCACGGGGCCGCCATCCTCCTATTCGACGTCGTGGCCCTGGGCTACATCCGGCAACTCCAGTCGTCTCGCCTGGATGCCCTGACCCGGACGTTCCATCGGGGCACCGGTCTGGAGAAGCTTCAGGAGTGGATTCGGTCCGCCCGTCCCTTCCGGTTGGCCTTCGTGGACCTCCGGGACTTTAAGCAGATCAACGATATTTATGGCCACCGGGTCGGGGACGAGGTCCTGCGGGCTGTGGCGAGGCGTCTTTTGAACGCCTTTCGGTCGGAAGACCTCGTCTTCCGTTACGGGGGAGACGAATTCATCGTCGCCACGGCGGCCTCGGACGTTCTGGAGCGGCTCCGACGGGTCTTCGCCGACCCCGTCCGGACGTCCGTCGGGCCCCTACGGGTCGAGGGCGATGCCGGCCTCGTCGAGACCCGGCCGGGAGAAGACCTGGACAGCCTACTGAGCCGAGCCGATGCGGCTATGTATCGGGTCCGGGTGACCAGGGATTCGGGTGAGTGACAGACGGTGGGGTCCCGGGAATCGGCTCGGGCCGGTGGGCATCAGTCAGAACGCTCGCAGGGATGCGGGCGTCTACCCTCCCTCTGGAACGCTTCGGGATCCCAATTTTCTAAGAGGGCCTCGACGACCCGGGGCCACTGCAAGTCCCGGACGGTCGCCCGAGCGGCTTCGCCCTGACGCTCGGCCAGCCGGACGTCCTCGCCCCATCGGTCCAGGTAGCGGGCGATGGCCTCCGGCTTGGGTTCGGCGACGTACCCGTTCTGCCCGTGCCGGACGAGCTCGGTCGCCCCGCCGCCGTCACGACAGACGACGACCGGCTTGCCGGAGGCGAAGGCCTCGACCGTCACGAGGCCGAAGTCTTCCCGCCACGTCGTGAACAGGACGCCCCGGCACTCAGCATATAGCCGGATGAGGTCCTCTTCGGCGACGGCGCCCAGGACCCGGACCCGGCCGTCCAGGCCCCGGTCCCGGACGTACTGACGCACGACGGCGGCCTCGGGTCCGTCGCCGACCATCCAGAGCTGGAGACCGCTCCGGACGTGGGCCATGGCATCGACGGCCAGTCGAGGCCGCTTGAGCTCGGCCATCCGGGAGACCCAGAGGACAAAGGGTCCGTACCGGTCGGTCCGGTACGGTCGCGGGGGCGGCGGCTGGTAGAGGACCCGGGCCTGGAGGCCCAGGCCTCGCTCGAGACGACCGGCGACCTCCCGGGAGATGGCCCACAGGGCCGTCGCCCGCCGGAGGGCCCGGCGGTCCAGACGCCAGATGACCCATCGCCGGAACCGCTCCTTGACCCGCTGGATTGGCGACCACCGGGCCCGGTAGAAGTCCCACAGGTCGTCGTACTCTCGCAGGCGGTGGCACAGCCACACGACGTGCCGGGGATGGCGGACCAGGTAGCAGGGGAAGCGGAGGGAGACGACGACGTCGGGCGGACCGCCGTCGCCGAAGTCGACGTCCGTCAGGGCGGCGGCGGCATACCCGAGGAGTGTCCGTCCGAAGCGATTCTGGGAAAGGATGAGGAGGTCGGCCGTGTGGCCCGCCGCCCGGAGGGCCTGGAGCAGGCCGTAGGCCCGCCGCAGTTCGCCGCCGTCGGCAAAGGGGACGTGGGACGTCAAGACCAGCACGCGCATCGAGGCGCTCCGAGGGCGATGGGGACGGGTTTGCGTCCCGTACCCGCATCTCCCATCCCTATCTTGCATCCTGTATAATGGGGTCTCTTGGCTTCGAGGAGACAGAGCGGGATGGTCCTCCAGCACATGCGTCGGAACATCCACCGCTACAAGTGGGTCCTGTGGGTCGTCATCCTGTCCTTCATCCCCCTCTTCGGGTACTACTACACCGCCAGCCGGCATGAGGCCCAGACCGCCGAGGAGGTCGTCCTCCGCGTCGACGGCCGCCCCGTCACCCGCCTGGAGGTCCTGCGGGAGATGGAGGCCCTCACGTCGGTGTTCCGGCCGACTTCGCCCGAACAGCGGCGTCTCATTTTACAGATGGCCCGGGACCGGGTCATCGAGACGCACCTGTGGCGAGACCTGGCCGACCGGCTCGGCGTCCAGGTCACGTCCGACGAGGTCCAGGCCCAGATTCGCCGGTCCCTGGAGACGCTGGCCCAGCAACTCCGGATGCAGGACCCCAAGCTCAGCGACCGGGAGCTTCAGGGCCGGGTCCAGGCGATCTTTGAAGACTTCTTGCGCCGGCAGGGGTTCGTCCAGTACGCCGATTACGAGCGGGCCGTCGCCGATCAATTGCGCATCCAGAAGCTCCAGAACCTCCTGAGCGGCCCCGTCACCGTGAGTCGGGACGAGGTCGAACGGGCTTACCGCCAGCAGTACGTGACGGCCCGCATCGCCTACGTCGAGGTCCCCCTCTCCCGGTACAAGGACCCGACGCCGACGGAGAAAGACCTCGAGCAGTTCTACCAGGCCCATCCGGACCGTTATCGGACCCCGGAGCGGCGGAAGGCCGGCTACCTGCGGGTCGACGCCGACGCCTTCGTGGCCGACGTGTCGGTCGACCCCGCCGCCGTCGAGAAGTACTACGCCGAACACAAGGACCAGTTCACGGAGCCCGAGAGGGTCCACGCCCGCCACGTCCTCATCTCGACCCAGAAGTGGTCGGAGGAGGAAGCCCGCCGACGGGCCGAAACGGTCCGGGTCCGCCTGAAGGCCGGGGAAGACTTTGCCAAGGTCGCTCAAGAGTACTCCGACGACCCCGGGACCCGGGACCGGGGCGGCGACCTGGGGTGGTTCGAGCGGGGCCGGATGGTCCCCGAATTCGAAGAAGCCGCCTTCTCGTTGGCCGTCGGGCAGGTCAGCGAGCCCGTCCGGACGGCCTACGGCTTTCACGTCATTCAGGTCTTGGAGAAGCGTCCCCCGCGGGTCCGGCCCCTGAGCGAGGTCCGGGAGGAAATCCGTCGGAGCCTGGCCCGACCGGAGGCCATCCGTCGGGCTCGGGCCTTTGCCGAGGAACGGGCCCGGCAGGCGCAGTCGGAGAAGGGCGTTTCGCTGGCCCGGCGGGCCCAGCCCCCGAAGGCCGTTTACGTCGAGACGGACTTCTTCGCCCCCAATGAACTTCGGGCCGACGTGCCGGCCCCCATCCGAGACGCTGTCTTCTCGCTCCCCGCGCCCGGCGAGGTTCAGGGCCCGGTCGCCCTCGGCGAGGGGAGCTACGCCATCGTGGAGTGGACCGGGACGCTCCCCCCGACGCTCCCGCCCCTTACCGAAGTCCGGGACCGGGTCGCTGCCGACTGGAAGGAGGCCCAGAAGATGGCCCTCGCCCGGAAGGAGGCCGAGGACCTGTATCAGCGGGCCTTGAGCGAGGACGGCGACCTAAAGAAGGCCGCCGAGGGGGCCGCCTTGGAAGTCAAGGAGGCCGGGCCTTTCCCGGAAGACGGTCCCGTCGGGGAACTCGGTCGGGCCGCGGACTTGGTCCGGGCCGTCTTTCAGGCCCAGGCCGGTAGGGTCCTCCCGCCCGTCGAGGTCCCCCATCGGGGCGTCGTCGTGGCGAAGGTCCTCGACCGGAAGGCCTTCGACCCCAAAGACTTCGAGGCCCGGTACCATCAGGTCCGGGCCCAGGTCCTCCAGCAGAAACGACAGGCCCTCCTGTTCAGCGTCCTCGAGGCCCTGAAGGCCAATGCCCGGGTCGAGGCCCTCAAGGACGCCCGGGGCCGGGACCGGCTGGAGGGTCTGATGTGATGAGGAGCCCGACATGGCACCCCATCCGCCGCCGTGGACGGCCGGGGAGTTGGCCCGGGCGACGGGCGCCGCGGTCGTCGGAGACCCGGGCCGCCCGTTTTCGGACGTCGCCGAACCGGCGACGGCGGAATCCGAGCACCTGACGGTCCTGCTGGACCCCCGGTACCGGGACGCCGTGGCCGCCACGCGGGCCGGCGTCGTCGTCGCCGTCCCGGGGACCGAGGCCGTCCGGTCGGACGTGACGTGGGTCCTACATCCGGACCCCATCGCCGTCCTGGGGGTCCTGGCCGAGTGGCTGGGCTTGGCCCCGGTCCGGCATGGCCTTCATCCGACGGCCTGGGTCGACCCGGCGGCCGAGGTCCATCCGACGGCCTGGGTCGGCCCCTTCTGCTGGGTCGGTCCCGGGGTCCGGATTCACGAGGGTGCCCAACTGATGGGCCACTGTGTCCTCTACGGGGACGCCGAGGTCGGGGCCGAGAGCGTCCTCCATGCGGGCGTCGTCGTCTACCCCCGGGTCCGGGTCGGACGACGGGTCATCGTCCACGCCGGCGCCGTCCTGGGCGGCGACGGCTTCCGGTTCCTTCCCCATCCGGAGCGGCCCGTCAAGGTGCCCCAGCTTGGGCGGGTCGTCATCGAGGACGACGTGGAAATCGGGGCCAACACGTGCGTCGACCGGGCCTTTTTGGGCGAGACCCGCATCGGGGCCGGTACGAAGATCGACAACCTCGTGCAGGTCGCCCACAACGTCTCCATCGGACAGGCCTGCCTGATCGCGGCCCAGGCCGGTATCGCCGGCAGTTCCCGCATCGGCCATCGGGTCTGGATGGGCGGACAGGCCGGCGTGCCGGACCACGTGACCGTCGGGGATGACGTTCGGCTGGCGGCCCAGACGGGCATCACGGGCGACGTACCGGCCGGGAAGGTCATGGCCGGTTCGCCGGCCGTCGAGCGGGCCCTGTGGCTTCGGATTCACGCCTTCCTGCGGGAGCTTCCCCGGTGGCTGGAGAAGTTCCGCCGGTGGGACCGGATGCTGGGACAGGAGGGCCCAAGGGCCTGACTCCCTTCTCCATCATGCGGATGGTCATCGGCTTGAGTTTCGGGGCATTCCTCGGATGGCTGGCCTGGCTCGGCCTGGCCGTCGGTCAGACCCTCGGATGGACCGACCTGGCCCTCCACGTCCGGGCCGGTCTGAGCGTCGCCCTGTGGAACATCCTGATCCAGTCGATGACCCTCTTCATGTGGATGGCCCTGACCCGGCAGGTCCGAGAGCAGACGGCGGGCCGCCCCGACCTGCATCGAATGACCGAGTCCCTCCGCCGGTGGCGGAACCGGCTGTTTCCGTGGATGGTCCTGGGCCTGCCCCTCTGGATGGTCCCCCTCATCACGGGGATGGCCCGGGCCGTCGGACAGGTCCCGACCGGCCTTCATCGGGCGTCGGCCTGGGCCGTCGTGGGCCTGACGGGCGTCCTGACCGTCGCCGAGCTTCAGGGAGCCGGCCGGCTCGTCCGGGTCCTGGGGGTCGTCGACGCCCATCTGCGGGGGACGCCCCTTGTCACGCATCCGGGTCACGATGGGCCTTCTGCGGGGTCAGTGGATTGAGACCCGACCGGGTCTTCCCTATCGGCCCCTGCCGGCCCGGCTCCGGGAAGCCTTTTTCTCGCACGTCGGGTCGGACATCGGGGACCGCCGCTTCCTGGACGGCTTCGCCGGGACGGGCCTCGTCGGCGTCTACGCTCTCAGCCTGGGGGCTTCCCACGTCGTCTTCATCGAGAAGGACGTCCGGAGCGCCCGCCTGCTGGAGCAAAACCTACGGCGCCTGGGAGTCGCCGACCGGACAGACGTGCGGGTCGGCGACATCCAGCGGGTCCTGACCCGACCCCCGGCCGTCCCGATGGACTGGGTCTTCTTGGGGCCGCCCTACGATTTTCCGACGTCCCGCCTGGAAGTCGTCCTGGACCGGCTCGTTCGGTACGGCTGGACGACGGCCACGACTCGGCTGGCGGTCCAGCGGTTCAAGAAGACGCCGCCGCCGAGGACACCCGGTTGGGAACTCCAGGGGAACCTCGCTCACGGCGACGATGTGATATACTTGTTCCGACGGACGGAGCATGTCCATGTCGCACCCGATGGGTCCCTGGGCGGCGTCGGCGACGGGCCCGGGGGGCGTGACTCGAAGTCTGGCCGAAGCCGCTCGGCAGGCCCTGGACCAGTGGCAGACCCCGGCCGACCTGGAAGAAGCCCGAGACCTCCAGCGGACCCTGGCTCGACGGGTCCGGGCCGAGGACGGGCCGACTCGTTGGCGATGGGTCCTGGGCCTGGACAGCGCCTTCGTCGAGGGCGGCCGGCGCATCTTGGCCGGAGCCGTCCTGTGGGACGCCGTCCGGCGGGCCGTCGTCGGCCGGTGGGTCGCCGTGGCCGACGTGGAGTTCCCTTACGTGCCCGGCTTCCTGTCCTTTCGGGAGACGCCGGGCTACCTCCGGGTGATGACCCAGGTCGACCGCCCCGTGGACGTCCTGATCGTCGACGGCCAGGGGACGGCCCACCCCCGGGGCTTCGGGATCGCATGTCACATCGGGGTCCTCCTGGATTGGCCGACGATCGGCGTCGGCAAGAGCCGACTCTTCGGCCGACACGAGACGCCGGCCCCCGACGCCGGCCAGTGGGTCCCCCTGCGGCATCCCCGGACCGGCGCCGTCATCGGTGCCGTCCTGACGACGCGGCCCCGGACGCGGCCCGTCTACGTCTCGCCGGGCCATCGGGTGTCCCTGGAGCGGGCCGTGGCCGTCGTCCTCGACTGTTGCGACGGCTATCGCCTCCCCGAACCCCAACGGCAGGCTGACCAGTGGGTCAAGCGGATGCGGGGCCGGGTCTCCGGGGGGGACCCCGGACCCATCTCGGAAACCCCATTCTCCTCGTTCTGAGACGAGGCGACCCGGATGGCCACGCCCAAGTCCTGCGTCCCTTTATTAGACCGGTACCGGGACCCGACTCCTGGGACCTGAGACCCGACGAGTGGGGCCATGACCACGAACGGCTCCCCGACCGACGGCCGGACACCCGAAGACTTCGAGACCCGGATGGCCCGCCTCCGGGAAGAAATGGTCCAACGGCAACTCCGTGACCGGGGCATCCGGGACGAGCGGGTCCTGGCCGCTATGCGCAAAGTCCCCCGCCACCGATTCGTCCCGCCCGAGTACGTCTACGCCGCTTACGACGACGGTCCCCTCCCCATCGGGGCCGGCCAGACCATCAGCCAGCCCTACATCGTCGCCCTGATGACCGAACTCCTGCACCTGCAAGGCCCGGAAAGGGTCCTCGAGGTCGGGACGGGCTCGGGCTACCAGACGGCCATCTTGGCCGAGTTGGCCGCCGAGGTCTATACCATCGAACTCGAAGCCGAACTCCTCGAGCGGGCCCGCCGGCGGCTTCAGGCGATGGGCTATACGAATATTTTCTTCCGCCATGGCGACGGCTCCGAGGGGTGGCCCGAGGCGGCCCCCTTCGACGCCATCATCGTGACGGCCGCCCCGCCGGAGGTCCCGCCGGCTTTGGTCGGGCAACTCGGCGTGGGCGGACGGCTCGTCATCCCCGTCGGGACGTGGGACCAGGACCTCCAGCTGATCGTCCGGTACGGGCCCGAGCCGACCGACTATACGGTCCAGTCGGTCACGCCCGTCCGCTTCGTGCCCCTCCGGACCCGTCGGGAGACGCCGTGACGGAAGACCGGTCGTCGAGACCCTTTTCCCGGTGGGGACTCGGGACCCGGCGATTCGGTACGGGACCGGGCCTGTGGCCTCCACGCCGCCCATGATGGCGGCGTCCGTCGATGGGGGAAAATGCCAAAATAACGCGGAATTTTGCGCAGATTTTGAGGCCTTTCCCGAATTGCAGCGGAGGGGCCCGCGCCCTATGATCGGGAGGGGGCTTGGCTTCCCGCAAGAAATCTCGCCTGAAATCTTACGGAGGTCGGAGATGCGGTACGAGGGCGCTTTCCGATACGGGACCGGACT
>FWWL01008196.1_pt1 | contig 13612 bp, 5 predicted proteins | sample 2228331 | NCBI WGS metagenome assembly FWWL01 (sample SAMEA103939775, study PRJEB20133) | metagenome | reverse complement strand
CACGTGGACGGTGCCCGCCGGGTGGCCCTCCTGCCGGTCCGGGCCCGCCACCCCGGTCGTCGCGAGCGCCCAGTCGGCACCCGTGCGCTCCCGCGCCCCCACCGCCATCGCCCGCGCGCACTCCGCGGACACCACGCCGTGCTCGGCCACCACGGACCCCGGCACGCCCAGCAGACGCACCTTGAGCGGCGTCGCGTAGGTCACCAGCCCACCGGCGTACGCCGCGGAGGAGCCGGGGACCGCGGTGACCGCACCGGAGAGCAGCCCGCCGGTCAGGGACTCGGCGGTGCCGAGCACCTCGCCCCGGCCCCGCAGGAGGGCCACGACCTCGCGGGCCAGCACCGCGGGGCCCGGCACCTCGTGGCCCGGCACCTCGGGGTCCAGCACCTTGGGGTCCGACACGTCGGGGTCCGGGCTGTCGTCCACCACGGGGGTGAGACTGGCACACGTACGTTCGGTGCATGGCGCTGCGCATCGAGGACTACGCCCTGATCGGCGACCGGCGCGGCGCCGCTCTCGTGGGCAGGAACGGCTCCATCGACTGGCTGTGCCTGCCACGCTTCGACTCCCCCGCCTGCCTCGCCGCGCTGCTCGGCACCGAGGAGCACGGGTGCTGGCAGCTCGAGCCGGTCGACGACTACACCGTCGAGCGGAGGTACGTCGGGGACACCGCGGTGCTGGAGACCACCTTCCGCACCGAGGACGGTGAAGCGACCCTCACCGACCTGATGCCCCGCCTCCCCGGACGCGCCGACGTGGTGCGGGTGCTGTGGGGCGTGCGGGGCCGGGTGCGCTTCCGGCACACCTGGCGGGTGCGGATGGACTACGGCAGCGTCCGCCCGTGGGTGCGCCGCGACGAGGTGGACGGGGAGCCGGTCATCACGGCGGTCGCCGGCCCGGACCGGCTCGTGCTGCGCGGCCCGGAGCTGCCGGTCGCGGTCGACCACGTGCACGAGGGCGAGGTGGAGGTGCACGAGGGCGAGGAGAAGCGCTTCTCCATGGCCTGGCTCCCCTCGCACCGTCCGCTCGACGACCTGGCCGCCCACGACGACGTGATCAACCGGACCGTCGAGGACGACGAGGACTGGGCCCAGATCTGCCGCGACGACCTGCCGCACCTCGAGGTGGTGCGTCGCTCCCTCATCACGCTGCGGCTGATGACGCACGAGGAGACGGGCGGCATCGTGGCTGCGCCGACCACGTCGCTGCCCGAGTGCTTCGGCGGTGCGCGCAACTGGGACTACCGCTACTGCTGGTTGCGCGACGCGGCCCTCACCCTCGGTTCCCTCCTCGAGGCGGGCTTCACCGAGGAGGCGATGCTCTGGCGCGACTGGCTCCTGCGCGCCGTCGCCGGTGACCCCGAGGACCTGCAGATCATGTACGCCGTCGACGGCGCCCGCCGGCTGCCCGAGGAGGAGCTGGACCACCTCCCCGGCTACGAGGGCTCGCTGCCGGTGCGGATCGGCAACGGCGCGGTCGAGCAGCTCCAGCACGACGTCCTCGGCAGCGTGATGGAGGCCCTCACCCGCGTTCGCGAGCAGGGCGACGACCCTGACGGGAACGCGTGGTCGCTGCAGCGCGCCCTCGTCGACGCCCTCGCCGAGCACTGGGACGAGCCCGACAGCGGCATCTGGGAGATCCGCGGGGAGCCGCAGCACTTCACCCACTCCCAGGTCATGGTGTGGGTCGCCTTCGACCGCGCGGTCCGCGCCGTGGAGGACCACGGCCTGGAGGGCGACGTGCAGCGGTGGCGGCAGATCCGCGACCGGGTGCACGCACAGGTGCTGGAGCGGGGGTACGACGAGGAGCGCGGCACCTTCGTCCAGACCTACGGCGGGTCCGAGCTCGACGCCGCCCTGCTCCAGATCCCCGCGGTCGGGTTCCTGCCCGGGGACGACCCGCGCGTCCTGGGCACCATCGCCGCCGTCGAGGAGGACCTCGACCACGGCGGACTGCTGCTGCGCTACCGCACCGGCTCCGGCGTCGACGGCCTGGACTGCGACGAGCACCCCTTCCTCGCCTGCTCCTTCTGGTTGGTCTCCGCGTACGCCGGCGCCGGCCGCCTCGACGACGCCCACGCCCTCTTCGACCGCCTCGTGGGCCTGGTCAACGACGTCGGACTGCTCTCGGAGGAGTACGACCCAGAGACCGGCCGCATGGCCGGCAACTTCCCCCAGGCCTTCAGCCACCTCGCGCTCGTCCAGGCGGCCTTCGACCTCGCCGACGCCTCCGCCTGACCGCCAGCCCGCTCGGCCCTCGCGCGCACGCCCCTGCGCCCCCCACGCACGGAGGCCCTGCCGTGGACGGTGTCCACGGCAGGGCCCCACCACGTGCAGGCGTCAGCGCTGCGTGCGCCCGCCCTGCCTGCCGGCCACCACCTCCACGACCTCGACGACACGGCTGGCCTCGATCTCGTCGGTGCCCGCGTAGCTCACCGTGACACGCTTGGCGCCCGGCTGTCCGAAGGCGGGCAGCCGCACGTCGCCACGACCACGTCGGTCGAGCCGGACCTGCAGCTCCTCCCCACCGGGGAGGGAGACGAGGACCTCACCGCGGGGGCTCAACGAGGAGCCGGGAGCGGAGACGTTGACCGAGAGCCTGACCCGCGTCTTGTCGGCCCTCACCGTCGAGGGCCGCGACGTGACCTTGATCCGCGAATCGGTCTTCACGACCCGGACCGAGACCGTGTCGGAGGAGCCGGCGACGTCCTCGTCACCGGCGTACTCCACGCTCACCGTCCGCGTGCCGGTCCGCTCGAAGGGACCGACCTCGAGCACGGCGCTGCCCCCGGCCAGGGTGGCGGTGTCGACGACCTCGCCGTCGACCAGCGCCCGCACCTGACCGGCGGGGACGACGTCGCCGGCGTCCACCGTGACGGAGATCGCCGCGGTGTCCTTGCCCGCGCGCAGGCCCTCGGACGGTGCAGTGGCCGTGGTGGTGGACACGGCAGGTCCGGCCTCCTCCACCGTCAGCGACGCTGCCCCCTGGGACTCCTCCACCCGGGTGTCACCGAGGTAGAGGGCCGTCACCTGGCGCTCACCCGCCGACGTGAACGGACCCACCTCGACGGACGTGACACCTCCGGACAGCGTCCCCGTTCCCACGCTCGTGCCGCCGACTCGCACGTCGACCTGCCCCGTGGCCACCTGGCCGGCCGGAGCCGTCACGGTGATCGTGGCCACGGCGGCCTGCCCGACCTCCACCTCGCTCGGCGAGAGTGCGACCGTCGTCGACGACGGCGCCTTCGTGACCCGGAGCGAGACGGTCGTGCCGCTCGGTGCCAGGCTCGCCGAACCGGAGTAGGCCACCGCCAGGGAGTAGGTCCCGGGCTCGAGGCTGCGCGCGGGCAGGCTGACGCTGGCGCTGCCGCCGGTGACGGCCGCGGAGCCCAGCTGCGTGGCTCCCTGGCTGACGGTGACCGTGCCGGTCGCCGACGCCGGGCTGATCGTCACCTGGACCGTGCCGGCCTGGCCGTAGACCAGGTCGGCGGCCGTGGCCGTCGTGGTCGACGGGGCGACGGTCGGCGTGACGGAGCCGGCTCGGGCCGGGACCGTCACCGTCGTCCCGCTCGGCTGAGCCGTCAGCACCAGGTCGCTGCCGGACGGGACGGAGTCCGGCAGCGTGACCGACAGGTCCGCGGAACCGTCGATGACCGGCGAGGAGCCGAGGCTCACCGCAGGCCCCGAGCCCGGCACCAGCCGCGCGGTGACCGAGGTGTTGGCAGGGCTGCCCAGCGAGGTGAGGTCGAGCTTGGAGAGGCTGAACTCGTAGGTCTCACCAGCCTCGACCACCGACGGCAGGTCCGTCTCGTCGACCTGCTGCCGTGCGAAGTCCGGGCTGATCGGGCTCTGCTCGGCCAGGTAGTCACGCCACAGCTCCGCGTCGAGCAGGCCCGTGTCGACGAAGGACCCCTCGGTGAAGGCACGGAAGTTGTCACCGCCCGTGGCCAGGAACGAGAGCGTCGACACGGTGTAGACCCGCTCCGGGTCGAGCGCCTCGCCGTCGATCAGGACCGAGGTGATGCGCTCGCCGGCGGGGGCCGACGGGTCGGACGTGACCTGCACGTTCTCGGAGATGCCGAGCTGCAGGTAGGGCCGCGACGGGATGGTGCCGTCGCGGTTGGTCTGCCACTGCTGCTCCAGGATCTGCTTGAGCTGGGCGCCCGTGACCTCGACCAGGGCGACCGTGTTGTTGAAGGGCAGCACGGCGTTGGCCTCGGCGAAGGTCACCACCCCGTCGGTGTTCTGCGGGTTCGAGGCGGTGTTGCCGGCGAAGAGCAGGTCCGCACGCAGGCCGCCCGGGTTGGTCAGACCCAGGTCCGGCTCGGCGAAGTCCGACACCCCTTCGAGCAGGGCGTTGGCGACCAGTCCACCCAGGGTCGACTCAGCCGCGCGGTTGTCGCGGTTGCCGCCGGCGTACCCGTTCGGACCGTAGGCCCCTCCGGTGAAGGCGGTGGTGACGTCGGCGGTGATGGTGGCGACGGGCGTGTTGCCCACCTCTGCCGCGAACGCCAGGGCCGCGTCGGTGATCTCCTTGACCTCGGCGACCCGCGGGAAGGACAGGTCCTCGGTCGTGGAGCGCACGACGTTGCGCTGGGTGTACGACGAGACCGTGCCGGTCTCGCGGTCGACGGCGAGGACGACCTGCCCGACCCGCTCGCCGTAGGACCCGGTCTGCACGATCGGCCGGGTGTCGTCCGGGGAGCCCGGCACCGGCCCGTCGCAGGTGTACTCCTTGTGCGTGTGACCGGTGAAGATCACGTCGACGCTCGCAGCCGTGTCCCGCGCGATGCTGCCGAAGGCGGTGTCGGCCGCGATCTCCTCCGCGCACGTGGCGTTGTCGGGCAGGTTCTGCCCGGCACCCTCGTGGTACTCCGCGACGATCACCTCGGCCTCACCGTTGCCCGGCTCACCGTCGGTGAGCTGCGCCGCGACGCGGTTCACGGCGGCGACAGGGTCACCGAACTCGATCTCGGAGATCCCGGCGGGGCTGACCAGGGAGGGGGTCTCCTCGGTCACGGCGCCGATGACGCCGACGGTGACTCCGTCGACCTCGTACAGCGCGTACTCCGGCAGGGCCGGCTCGGTGGTCCCCTTGCGGTAGACGTTGGCACCGAGGATGTCGAAGTCGGACTCCTCGAAGACCCGCCCGACCAGGTCCTCGAAGCCCTGGTCGAACTCGTGGTTGCCCACGGCGGAGGCCGCCAGGTCCAGGGCGTTCAGCACGTCGATGGCCGGCTGGTCCCTCTGCACGCTCGAGGCGAACAGCGAGGCGCCGATGTTGTCTCCGGCGGAGAGGAACAGGGTGTGGTCCTCGCCCTCCTCGGCACGCAGCCGCTCCACCGTCGTCGCGAACCGCGTGGTGTTCGCGTCGATGCGACCGTGGAAGTCGTTGATGTTCAGCAGGTTGATCCGCGCCTCCTCACCGGCGACCTCCCGTAGACCCACGATCTCGGGGTCGTGGTCGGAGGCGGCGAAGGGGCCAGCGTCGTAGAAGTCCGTGACGTTGTAGTTGAAGCGGGAGTACTGGTAGATCACCGACTCCGCGGAGTTGATGTCCCAGATGTCGGCGCCCGTCACCATGGCCAGCGCCGCCTCGTTGGCGAACACGTGGTCCAAGGAGCCGGAGAGACCCTGGAAGGAGTAGGTCTCCTCCCCCTCGGTGTCGGACTCGACCTTGGTGTAGCCGCCGGCCTCGATGACCTGGACCGGGTCCTCCTCGGAGTAGGCGTTGAAGTCGCCGGTCAGGAACATCGCGCTGACGCCACGCGCGGCCTGGAACTCAGCCGCGAACGTGACCAGCGCCTGGGCCTGGCCGACCCGGTCGGCGTTGAAGGCGCCCTGCCCCGTGTCGGCGTTGTCACCGGACGCCCCCGAGCTGCTCTTGGACTTGAAGTGGTTCACGATGATGCCGAAGGCCTCGCGGTCCGGGGCACCCCGGCGCTTGAAGGCCTGTGCGAGCGGCTCCCGTGCGTTGTCGAAGTTCGTCTCGTCGCGGAGGACCACCGACGCCCCGACCGGACGGACCGCTTCGGGCTTGTAGATGAAGGCCGTTCGGATGACGTCCTCCTGCGCAGGCGTCGGCAGGTCCGCCGCCGCCGGGGAGGGCACGAACGCCCACGTGCCGGGCTCAGCGGCGGCGTTGAGCGCCTCCACGAGCTCGGAGAGCGCGAAGTCACGGTCCTTGCCGAACTGGACGGAGTTCTCGATCTCCTCCAGGGAGACGATGCTGGCGTCCAGCGCGTTGATGGCAGCCACGATCTTCGCCTGCTGGCGCAGCAGGTTCCCGGTGTCGGCGGCACCCCGCGGACCGTTGTTGGAGCAGGTGTTGTTGGTGATCGGGTTGCCCGCACGGTCGTTGAAGTACGTGCAGGTGCCGAGCCCGGCCCCGACGTACTCCGACCCCGTGGTCGGGAAGTAGTTGAGGACGTTGAACGTCGCCAGGCGGATGTCTCCGCCCACGCTCTCAGGAGCCGAGGTGCGGGTGTTCTCGAACTCCGCCACCGACGTGCCGAGACCGTCCACGGGAGCGGTCGGCTGCAGCCGCCACAGGTTGAATCGGAAGTCGACGACGAAGGCGCCCTTGAGGGTTGCTGCTGCCCCGACCCGGACGGGGTTCTGCTTGTCCATCCAGGACGACGGCTCGCCACTCGCGGCACCGCCGAAGTTCGAGCTCTTGCCGTCGTCGAGGGTCAGGAGGCGCCGGGCGTTCTCCGCGGCGATCGCGCCGGGCTCGCCGGTCTGGAAGTCCTCGACCTCGGTCGGCTGCACGAGCGGGGTGGTGCCGGTGGCGATCCCCACCTCACCGAACTGCCAGGTGGCGAACGAGTTCGTCACCGTGAGGCTCTCGTTCGTGGGGTCGATCAGCTGGCTCTCGTGGGCCTCGCGCTCCTCGTCGCTGGTGAACCACGGCGTCGCGAGCGGCGTCACGGCTGCCAGCGGCGTGGTCAACACAGTGACGGTCGGGGCGGTGATCTGGGTGAGGCCGTTGAACTCCGCGACCGTGCCGCTGACCTCCACGGAGTCACCGATCGCGGGGTACGACGCGAAGCCGCTCCCGGCGAAGACGAAGATGCCGTCCGAGGCACCAGGGGTCGCGTCGGTCCCGGACCCGGTGCCACCGGTCTGGATCACGAAGCCGTTGAACCCGCCCGTGGGGTAGGCGGCCGTCACGACCCCCTGGGTGGTGACCGTCTCGGTCCCGGAGGCGTTGCCGGAGGCCGGTGCGAACGGTGAGCGGGCGCCGGTGCCCTGGATCTCGGCGATGGTCCTCAGCCCACCGGCCGGCGGGGGCTCTTCCTCCTCGGGGTCGGGCTGTCCACCGCTGTTCTGCGGGGTGGGCGCCCCGGTGGTGAACTCGGTGCCGTTGTGGTCGGCGTCCGGTGCGGTGCGCGAGGAGGAGGTCGTGTTGCTGGCAGCGGCAGCCTTGGTGGGGCCCTCCCAGGTGTTGCTGTTGACGCCGAGCAGGTCGACGACACCGGGGACCGTGGTGAGCGACCCGACCGGCGGGTTCTGCGCCGTCGTGCCCTCGGCCAGCCAGACCGTGAACGCCGTTCCGGACATCGCGATCGAACCGGTGGCGTCGGGGGTCGGGAGCGCCTGGGTGCCGCCGTTGCCCTGCGCCTGCTGCACGAGGTAGTACCCCCCGGCCGGCACGGTGCCACTGAGCTCGGTCACCCCACTCGCGGCGGCGCTGCTTCCTGAAGAGCGGTACTGCACGGACATGCCGTCGACGCTGATCGGTGCATCGGTCGGGTTGTAGAGCTCGACGAAGTCGTGGGTCAGGGTGGCACCGGAGTTGCCACCACCTCCGTACGCCTCGCTGATGACGAGGCCCGGTGACGCCGCGGAAGCGGCGGTGGGGATGGCCATGAGGCCGGCCGACACGACACCGAGGGCGAGCCCCTGGGTCGTGCGATTGCGAAGTGAGGTCATGGGGTCTCTCTGGTGAGTGCCGACACATCCCCCGGTCCGGGCGCGCGCGAGCCACCGCCTGCGCGGGGCTGCGCAGACGGTGGCTCGAGCACAGGGCGGAAGACCGAGGGGCCTGGCAGTGATCCAGGCCCTCAGGAGGTTAGGTCGACCCCCCGGCCAGTTGTGCGCCTGCCAGGTGAACCACGGCGGTCCATCTGGTTGCCGTTTCCATCAACGCCTGGTCCGGATCGCGGCACTGCCGACGAGCCCCTCCCGGACGCGAGTCTGACCCCCGGAGACCGGGAGCAGTGGCAGCACGATGCCGGCCGCGCCCCTGGAGGGGCACGGCCGGCCTGGGAACTGCGTGGCGCTGGTCAGCGGCGGACCCGGACCTCCACGGTCTCCTCCGACGGCGCGGTGACGTCGTCACCGGAGTAGCGGACGGTCACCGGGTAGGTGCCCGCCTCGTCGAAGGGGTTCCGCATGGAGACCACGGCCTTGCCCGACCGGCCCTTGAGCGTGCCGAACACCTCCTTGCCGCCCGCCGAGACGGTGACGGTGCCCGACGGCGTGCTCGCCTCGCTGCTCACCTCGACCTTGAGGACCAGGCGGCCCTTGCCGGCCTTCGGCTGCTTCGGCCGCACGGTGACCGCGACCTCCGAGGCGGCGCCCTCGGAGGCGTCGGCGACCAGGTCGAGACCGATCTTCACCGGGTCGTGGTCGCTGGAGCGGAACGGACCGGCCAGGTGGAAGTCGGTGCCGTGGTTGTTGAACCGGCTGTACTCCATGGCCACCGACTCACCGGAGTTGATGTTCCAGGTGTCGACGCCGGTCAGCGCCTCCATCGCCGCGCCGTTGGCGAGGACGTGGTCCAGGGAGCCGGAGAGGCCGCTGAAGGAGTAGGAGTACTCCGGGGTCTCCGTGGCGTCACCGGTGTTGGCGTAACCCGCCTCGTAGAGGACCTGCATCGGGTCCTCCTGGGAGTAGGCGTTGAAGTCGCCGAGCAGCAGGATCGCCTCGGTGGCGGTGTCGGCGGCGATGCCCGGGACCCAGTCGCGCAGCGCGGTGGCCTGGGCGACCCGGTCGGGGTTGGCATTGCCCTGGCCGGTACCGTCGTCGTCGCCGGAGCCCTTGGACTTGAAGTGGTTGACCACGACGAGGACCTCCTCGCCACCACCGACGGGGGCGAAGACCTGGCCCAGCGGCTCACGAGCGTTGTCGAACGCCTGGCCGGCGGCGGACTGCTCGCCCAGCGCACGCGACTCGCCCACCCGCTCGACCGCGGCGGGCTGGAAGATGATCGCGTTGGTGATGACGTCCTGCTCCGAGGTCGGGGGCAGCTCGCTCGAGGACGGGTTCGCCGCCCACTTCTCGAAGCCCGCGGCCTCGTTGAGGGCCGCGACGAGCGAACGGGTCGCCTCGTCGGCCTCCTCGCCCAGGCGGGCGGAGTTCTCGATCTCCATCAGGCCGACGACGTCGGCGTCGAGGGTGTTGATGGCGGAGACGATCTTCTCCTGCTGGCGGGCGAGGTCCTGCGGGTCCCACGCGCCGCGCTGGTCGCAGCCGCCGCGCACGTTGTTGCCGTCGCCGGTGCGGTCGGTGAAGGCGGTGCAGCCGCCGTCCCCGACGTTGTCGTCGTCGGCGTCGCCGAGGGTGGTGAAGTAGTTCAGCACGTTGAACGAGGCCACCGAGACGTCACCGCCGACCTCCTCCGGGGCCGCGGTGCGGGTGTCCTCGAAGACCGCCGGCGAGGTCGCGGTGTAGTCCGGGCCGCTGACGCTCTCGGTGGGCTGGAAGCGGTACGTCGGGCTGCTCGGCGAGCCACCCTCGGTCAGCACCACGGGCTCGGTGAACCTCGCCTCCGCGCCGACCCGGACCGGGTCGGTGTTGGAGAGGTACGGCGGGGTCAGGCCGCCCCGGCCGCTGCTGGTGTAGTTGGTCGTCGAGCCGTCGTCGAGCACGATCGCCCGCGCGGCGTTGTCGGCCTCGACCGCCGCGATCGCCTCGGCGTCCTGCGCGTCGGCGACCTCGGTCGGCTGGAGCAGCGGGGTGTCGCCCAGAGCCAGCCCGACCTCACCGAAGGTGTTGGTGGAGAAGGTGTTGGTCACGGTGAACCGCTCGTCGGTGGGGTCGAAGAGCATTCCCTCCAGCGACTCCTTCGCCGCGTCCGTGGCCGGCCACTCGCCGGCGTACGCCGTCACCGGCTCGGCGGAGGCGTCGAGCTGCTCCACCTCGGCCTCGGAGCTGACGACCTGGGTGGCACCGGCGAACTCGTCGACCTCACCCGTGACCCGGACGTGGTCGCCCGGCTCGACGGTGACGTCACCGGCCCCGAAGGGGTAGTAGACGAACACGCCCTCGGACGCCGCGCCCTCGGCCCGGTCGCCGTCGCCCGTGCCGGGCGTCTGGAGGTAGAAGCCGAACAGGAGCTCCGGCACCGCGGTGACGACGCCGGTGGTCACGACCGCGTCGCCCACGAGCGGGCTCTCGAACCCTGTCCCCTGGATCTCCGCGATCGTGGCGGCGGTCGGCTCGGGGTCGGGCTCGGGCTCCCCGGGGCCGCTGCTGTTCTCGGGGGTGGGCGCCTCGGTGACGAACTCGGCTCCGTTGTGGTCGGCGTCCGGCGCGATCCGGGAGGACGACGTGGAGTTGGCGGTGCCGGCGGCCTTGGTCGGGCCCTCCCAGGTGTTGCTGTTGACGCCGAGCAGGTCGACGACACCGGGGACGGTGGTGAGGGAGCCCGCCGGCGGGGTGAGGGCGGTGGTGCCCTCAGCCAGCCAGACGGTGAAGGCGGAGCCGGACATGGCGACCGAGCCGGTGGCGTCCGGGGTCGGCAGCGCCTGCGTGCCGCCGTTGCCCTGCGCCTGCTGGACGAGGTAGTGACCCCCGGCGGGCACCGTGCCGCTGAGCTCGGTCACGCCCGTCGCGGCGGAGGTGCTGGCACTGGAGCGGTACTGCACCGACATCCCGTCGACGCTGATCGGCTGCGAGGTGGGGTTGTGGATCTCGACGAAGTCATGGGTGAACGTGGCGCCGGAGTTGCCGCCACCGCCGTAGGCCTCGCTGATGACCAGACCTGTGCTGGCCGCCTGGGCCGGGGCCAGGGACAGGCCGGTGACGAGGGTCGCGAGGCCGAGCGAGCCGGCGCCGAGCAGCGCGAGGCAGCGGCGGGCGTCCCGAGAAGAGGTGGGCACGGGTGATGCCTTTCCGAGGAGGTCCCCGGTCGTCCGCGGACGGCGGGGCGAGTGGTCTGGACCAGCGCACCCTAACCACTCGACGGGACGCGATGAGCCACGCCACGGTGAACGACAGACGGTGTCCACGGGGCCGGACGGCGTCGCCGCCCGTGGGTGCTCAGCCCCGAAGCTGGTGCCGCTGGCGCCAGACGTCGCGGTAGAACTCCCAGCCCGACCAGACCGTCAGCGCCACGGCCACCACCAGGAAGGCCTGGGAGACGTAGAACAGCACCTCGCCCGGCATCTGCAGCGCGTCCGGCAGGTCGGGGTCGCGCAGCGGCAGCACCAGCCCGGCCAGGGCCACTCCCTGGACGGTGGTCTTGAGCTTGCCGAGGTCCTTGGCGGCGATGACGACCCTGGACAGGATCGAGAGCCGCAGCAGGGTCACGCTCCACTCGCGCACCAGCACGACGATCGTGACCCACCACCAGACGTCTCCGACGATCGAGAGCCCGATGAAGGCCATCCCGGTGATCGCCTTGTCGGCAATGGGGTCGGCGATCTTGCCGAAGTCGGTGACCAGGTTGCGGGCCCGGGCGATGTCGCCGTCGATCTTGTCGGTGATCATCGCGACCGCGAAGAGCACCCACGCGACGGTGCGCCAGGTGCCGGACTCGCCGCCGTCGACCAGCAGGGCCGCGCCGAAGAACGGCACGAGGACGATCCGCAGGGTGGTCAGGGCATTGGGGAGGTTCCAGTTGCTCGGCTCCTGCGTCGCGGGTGTCGGCTCGCTCATGCTCGGTCCTCCACGGGTCGGGCGACCAGGTCGATGCCGTCGGTGGCGACCACCACGGCGCGCACCAGGTCGCCGGGGCCGGGAGTCGAGCCGTGCGAGTGGTCCAGGTGCTCGAGCAGCGTCGTGCCGTCGACCTCGGGCCCCTGGAACGCCGTCCTGCCGACGACCTCCCTCCCGTCCGGTCCGTCCTCGACCAGCTCGACGAGGACGTCGACGACCTCGCCGATCCGCTCCTCGGCGCGCTCGGCCGTGAGCTGCTCGACGAGGGACGTGACGTGCTCGGCGCGGGCACGGACCTCGTCCTCGTCCAGCTTGTCGTCGAAGCCGGCGGCCTCGGTGCCGTCCTCGTCGGAGTAGCCGAAGACGCCGGTGACGTCCATCCGAGCAGCCACCAGGAAGTCGCACAGCACCTGCAGGTCCTCCTCGGTCTCACCCGGGAAGCCGACGATCACGTTGGATCGCACGCCCGCCTCGGGGGCCAGGGCACGCACCTGCTCCAGCAGCCCGAGGAAGGACTCCGGGTCGCCGAAGCGGCGCATCCGGCGCAGCACCGTGGCGCTCGCGTGCTGGAAGGACAGGTCGAAGTACGGCGTCACGCCAGGCGTGGTCGCGATCGCCTCGACCAGCCCGGGGCGGGTCTCGGCGGGCTGGAGGTAGGAGACCCGCACCCGCTCGACGCCCTCGACGGCCGCCAGCTCGGGCAGCAGCGTCTCGAGGAGCCGCAGGTCCCCCAGGTCCTTGCCGTACGACGTGGAGTTCTCGCTGACGAGGAAGAGCTCCTTCACGCCCTGGCCCGCGAGCCAGCGCGCCTCCTCCAGGACGTCGGTGGGTCGCCGGCTGACGAAGGAGCCGCGGAAGGACGGGATCGCGCAGAAGGAGCAGCGCCGGTCGCACCCGCTGGCCAGCTTCAACGAGGCCGTGGGACCGGAGTCCAGGCGGCGGCGTACGGACGCGGGGCCGGAGGCGTGCCCCGGGACCGCCGCGGTGGACAGGGGGCGCTCGACCGGGCTGATCGGGAGCAGCAGCCGCCGGTCGCTGGGCACGTGGGCCTGGTGGGTCTCCCCCGCCAGGATCGAGCGGAGCCGGTCGGCGATGTCGGGGTAGTCGTCGAAGCCGAGGACCGCGTCGGCCTCGGGCAGCGACTCGGCCAGGTCCTTGCCGTAGCGCTCGGCCAGGCACCCGACCGCGACGACGGCCTGGGCCCGGCCGCCGTGCTCGGTCTTGAGGTCGGCGGCCTCGAGCAGCGCGTCGACGGAGTCCTTCTTGGCTGCCTCGACGAAGCCGCAGGTGTTGACCACGACCGTGTCGGCCTGCTCCGCGTCGTCGACGAGGGTGAAGCCGCCCGCCTCCAGGCGGCCGGCGAGCTCCTCGGAGTCGACGTCGTTGCGGGCGCAGCCGAGGGTCACCATCGCCACCGACAGCCGAGGGAGCCGGGGCGAGGTGGTGTCGGTCGACGCGTCAGTCACAACGCACGAGTATGGACGCCGGGACGGCCGTGGTGCGAACCCGCGACCGCCCCGCCCGCCCGGTCAGCGCGCCCCGCGGGCTGCCTTGACCGCCAGCACGGGGCACTCGGCCTCCAGCAGGATCCGCTGCGCGACGCTGCCCATCAGCAGCTTCCCCACCGGGCTGCGGCGCCGCAGCGCGACGACCACGAGGTCCGCGGAGAGCGTCGCGGCCACGGCGACGACCGCGTCGCCGACGTCCGCGGCGACCTCCTGGCGCAC
>FWWL01008195.1_pt1 | contig 13616 bp, 9 predicted proteins | sample 2228331 | NCBI WGS metagenome assembly FWWL01 (sample SAMEA103939775, study PRJEB20133) | metagenome | reverse complement strand
TCTAAAAAAATTTTAGAAGAATTAAATTGACAAGAATATGCCGGAAATACGGGAAGTGCCCGAAGCATTGCGTGAATGGGAAAGGATAGCAGCTCATTCCCACATCTCAGGTTTAGGGTTAGATGGGCTAAAGGCTAAGTTTGCAGGAGATGGGATGGTTGGCCAGGTTGAGGCCAGGGAAGCTGCAGGAATAGTTGTTAGACTTATCAAAGAGGGAAAATTTGCCGGAAGGGCAATTTTGCTTGCCGGTCCTCCAGGCACTGGAAAAAGTGCATTGGCAATGGCAATAGCTAAAGAGTTGGGAAAGGATGTGCCATTCGTGCCTTTAACCGCAAGTGAGATATTTTCAACTGAGATGAAGAAAACTGAGTTTTTAACTCAAGTGTTGAGAAAGGCTATAGGAGCAAGAATTCATGAGATGAGAAAGATCTATGAGGGTGAGGTAAAGGAGATGTCAATAGAGAAAGCTCAACATCCATACAATCCTTATCAACAGATCCCAGTGGGAGCCACAATAAAAATTGCTACAAAGGATGAGAGCAAAAAGCTGACAATGGATCAAAGCTTTGCCATCCAATTGATCCAACAAGGAATCGAGACTGGAGATGTTGTTCAAATTGATGTTGAGGGAGGAAGAATAGTTAAAGTTGGAAAAAGTGAGGAAACAGCAAAAGAGAAAAAGTTAGATCTGACAACAGTTCAAACAGTACCGGTTCCTAAGGGAAAGGTTCTGAAGGAAAAAGAGTTTATATATCCTGTAACTCTGAATGGCTTGGACATGGCTGCAGCAAGACAGAGTGGTGGTGATATCTTCAGCTTATTTTTTGGAGGAAGGGAATCGAAGGAAATGGAGCCTGAGGTGAGAAGGGAGGTTGATGAGTATATTAAATCGCTAGTTCAGGAAGGAAGATGTGAGCTGCTACCTGGAGTTGTTTTTATCGATGAGTGCAGCATGCTGGATATAGAAACTTTTGCATTTCTGAACAGGGCGATGGAGCAGGAGCTAGCACCGATAATAATTTTTGCAACCAATCGAGGAATTACAACAATCAGAGGAACTGATATAAAATCTGTCCATGGCATGCCCCTAGATTTGGTTGATAGGTTGTTGATAATCAATACAAAGCCCTATGAAGCAAAAGAAATTAGAAAAATTCTCGAGACGAGGGCTAAGGCTGAAAAAATAAAGGTTGAGGAGGAAGCATTGGATTATTTAACCGAATTGGGAACAAAAACAAGTTTAAGATATGTAATTCAGCTTCTTGCACCTAGTTATGAGGTTGCAAAGGAGAGAGGATCAGAAAAAATTGAGAAAAAGGATATAGTTACGGTGGAAAAGTTGTTTGTTGATGTAAAGAAAAGTGTTGAGTATCTAAAAGAATATGAGAAGCAATTTTTACTCTGATCTTAATTGCTCTGTGATTCTATTTCTGAACTCTTTCCAGTCTCTCACAACACCGCCTGCTGCCCGTCTGTGACCCCCTCCGATGCCTATACCGGCAATGGCTGCCTTTACAATGGCCGCGGCATTCATTCCTTCGGGAGCCCTAACAGATATCTTCCAACCATCTTCGGTTTCCTTTCCTATTACTACCAACATCTGAGGATTTGCCCTAGCAATTACGGATGATACGACGGAAGTGATGTTGTACTTCGATTTCAGCTCATAGAATATCAATCTAAGCTCAGGGATTAGCTCCTTTTTCCTCTCAAAATCTGCCAATATGCGGTCTATCTCAGCCAACATGGCAGTACGCCAGGTTAGAAGTTGGGCATTTTCCAAAAAATCTTCTGGCCTGATCGAACCTGTCAAAACAGAGAGCGCATACTTAGCTCCCTTAGCTCCTTTTATAGTCACGGCTGCTGAGATCAGCTGTGCTCCACTTTCAAAATCGGCTTTTGGCCAGCTCTGCTTACACCTCTTCAGAAAATCCGCACACTCTTTAAAAGCGTAATCGCCCACAATACCAATGGCTGAAATCCACATAGCACTTTTAACAGGTCTTTTCAGACCAGTCAGTATGTGGTAAACAAGCCAAGATGTGGGTAGGTAGACTTTCTGCTCAAACATGGGATTGAAATGTGATGTCTGTGATGAGTTAAGATCTGTGGTTGGTATGTGATGGTCTATGATGAGAAATTTTGTGCCAGGCAGGCCCTGTTCTATTTTCCTGTAGTGCTCAACACTCTCATCTACAGGAATGTCCAAAAATATTGCCAGATCTGGCTGCTTTTGAACAATGAATTTGATAAATTCTACATCGAGATGGGGCCCTTCCCTTACATACGGCTCGAGGGTGGGAAAGGCCTTCAACATGAGAGCTGCCGAACAAACACCATCCGCGTCCTGATGGTAGAAAAGTAGCTTCCTACCTCCTGTTGCCAGAAGGGTCCGGATTTTTTTAATCTGCTCTGATCTAATTCTGAACATTAGATTATGTGGTTATCGAGTTTAAAAAAATTGAATACTTTGAAATAAAGCCGAACTAACAATAATAATGGACTTATTGATGGGCACGTTCGTTGTAGAGACTGCCAGAACCGCTCTTGAGTTGTGGGTCAGGGAAAGAAAAAAACTAGTTCTAAAAATGATTCCAGAGAGGCTGAAAGTCAAAAGTGGTCTTTTTGTCAGTCTGTACAGCTGGCCTGAAAAGGATCTGAGGGGCTGCATAGGATATCCCTGGCCTGTTTTGCCTGTTTGGCAGGCCTTGATAGAGGCAACCATAGCCGCTGCTATGGATCCCAGGTTCGAGCCCATAAGGCAAGAGGAACTTGACAGATTGGTAATAGAAGTTTCGATATTAACCGAGCCAAAATTGATAAGGGCCAAGCCAGCAGATTATGCCAAAAAGATAAAAATTGGCAGGGATGGTTTAATCGTCAAATCGGACTTTCATTCGGGCCTTCTATTACCCAAGGTTGCCACAGAGCATGGTCTGGATGCTGAGGATTTCCTAATCGAGACGTGTTTGAAGGCGGGTCTGCCTCCAACAGCGTGGAAGGCTAGCTCTGTCCATGTCTTTAAATTCCAGACCGAGAGTTGGGCTGAAAAACAGCCTTACGGTCCTGTTCAAAAACTCTAGCCCCTTCTCTTCAAAAAACAGTTCCTACAATATACCGATTTGTCCGCCAGTGGCTTAAACGGGACCTGTGTTTTGGTTCCGCACTCAGCACACACAGCATCGTGCATCTCGCGGGGACCCCTTGACCGTTCAAATCGTCTAAAGCCATACAACACTCCTTTTGTTAACTATCTTTCGGATGAAAGAAGGCATACAAATCTTAGAAAAAGATCTGTATACATCAGAATATTGGAGAGTGGTTATAAATAACCCTAGGCTAAAAATCTCAGTGCCAGAACAGCTGCCATTAGCACAAAACAGATAGCCACAACATGGCCTGGCTTTAGTTTTATGGCCTCCTTTGACTCTTCAAAGTATCTAACAAGACCTGCTGTTGACTGTGGAAGGTAATATCTCTCCTTTGCCATAATTATAGTTGTGTGCTGGGCATAGCCCGTCTTTTGTTCTCCCCACCAAAGGTGAAGGGAGTGGTGACATTTGTCTGAGCGCATTACACACTCAGCACCAGATAGTGCTGAATGTGCACTTTGCTTGCATCCCTGTAGCACGAGTCTTTTCACCCGAGACCCCTTCTCTGTTCAATGGAAATATCATCACTCCTTGAGTCCCGGTTTTTTTCTGCTCTCGTGCAGGCTTCTCAGCCTCTATTTAAGTACAGTTTCAAACAACCCTCCTCTACTGAGGGCTGTTTGATGATGGACGGAACTTCCTCACCGGCACGAGGCCAGCGACAGTCACCTGCCCAGCTCACTGAAAATATTTGTTTTTAGGCTTTTTAAAATTTTCTATCCTATAAATTAAAAATTACTCATAAGTGACAAAAATACAAACTTTATATATCCAAAAATCAAATATTTAAATGTTTCAGAGTGTTTCAGAAGGTTTACATATACCATCTCAGCCAATTGGATAATAGCCATGGCAGAAGACAAAAAGGACAATGGAAGGATCGTCATAAAGGCCAAGTTGAGAGGGACAGACCAACCTCTCAGCACCGATGAGCCGGTTAAGAAGAGTTTGGACGAGACACTCACCGAAATGGGAAACATTCAGGCCACGTTGAAATTTTCTATCGGTATAATTGATGACAGCGAGTGCTACCAGAGCATATTTGGAAAATCCGATATGCCAAATTATGTGAGATTGGTGGTGGATGATGTCGAATTTGGAGGTCCACTCTTCAAGAACGAGTATGAAGAGATGGGTACCAAAAAGGATGTGGGATTTTACAAATGGTATATCAAGGTTACAAATTCTGAGCAAAAAAGTGCCCCACAGTTGAAAAAGGAAGTGTATATAGAAAAAGTGGAAATGGGAAAGTTGGAGAAAGAGGAAAGGGATGCTCTTCTCTTTGCGCCAAAGGATAAACAGGCAATTGCACTGTTCAACATGAAAAAAATCAGGGCCGTAGAGAGGAACTATAAAGGTAGTGGGGCTGCAAAGTACATGCGGAAGATGTTCGAGGAGGTTTTGTCGTATTTGGATGATATTAGGGAGGCCCAATCGTATCAGAAAGATTTTTCAATAACAAAACAGGACTGGGATGAGGTTTTTAAAGAGCCAGAAGCTATCGAGGAATTAAAACCAGAGGAGGAGCCTTTGATTGAAAAGATATCACCTCTTCTGGATGCCATCATACGCAATTTGAGATATGGGGCCGAGGAGCCTCAGAATTTACAGATCACCGAAGGTACTGGTGCTGAGCTGGAGAGTTCAGGTCAGAGGGAGTTGCACAACTACAGAGAACTTTTCAGACACCCCAAAGTTTTTGAACACATAAACCGGGAGCTCGATTATATCTGTTCTGAGCTTGAAGAGCCAGGCAAAACAGACTATGTGCTAAAACGTGTTCAGCAGGCATACGATTTTCTGATCGAAAAAATACCAGAACAAAGTGATCTGATTCGGGCTATGATAACGTACAGAGCATTCAGAATCCTGGCATGGTGTGAGAGAGTGGGTACACCCTTCAGTAGGCCTGTTGGTCCCCGTGTTCTCGAGTGTAGGGAGCAGATCATCAAAAAGTACAATTTTGACCCAGACGACCGTGAGTTGATGTTCGGTGAGAATACCTCTCTCGGTAGATTTGGATCGACTGTTACGGATGTAAACACAATCGAGACTGTGTTGCCGTGGTTAGCCAAAAAGTACAACTGGACGCTCGAGCCAGTAAAGGTCGGTCAATCTATACAAATCGATGACATCACAGCGCTACTACCAGAACCCATTTTTGTACCAAAATATGTAAAGCCTGATGTTGAGCCTGTGTACACAAAAAAACAACTCATCATTGAGCGAGAGCTAAAAGAACGTATAACAGTTAGCAAGGTTGAGCCGGTGGTAGAGCTCAATAGGGTTGAGCAAAGACCACAAAACGAAATAACTCTTTCCAGACCATCTGTAAACAACAGACCTGTAAACAAACACTACCTGCCTGATCAGATGGTAGTACTTTCAGCATCAAAACCGCGCTACAAACTTAAACTTGCAGCTGGCCTTGCTGGCTTAGCCCTTGTAGCAGGGCTTGCATATCATGGTCTTGTGGGTAGCAGAATCAGCCAGCTTGAGAGGCTGAATCGGGAGCTCAAAGCAGCCACATCAAAATGTGTTGAGATGAGGATAGCTGGACAGGATCTGGCTGAGCAGCGTGTATATGTACAAGGACTGATTGATAGAAGTAGTAATGTGCTGAGTTCAATCGAAAAGTACGGCTTGGCTGACAAAACATTGATAGCTATGACTAATTATAATATCGAATCTGCAAAACAGCTCTGTATGAACGAGTTTTGAAAAAAAGGTGGGCATCCTTTTGGCAGGAACTTTTGGAGATTGGGGACAGTAGGCTGAGTGCCTCGCCGAAGCTTGGCACGTACACCCCTGTTCCATCAAACCCATCTTCTATGGGATCCTCCAGGCCGCTCCGCTAGTTGCCTAGCAGTTTGGCCATGATTGCCTCTTTTTGGGGAGGGCTTCGCGCTTAGATGCCTTCAGCGCTTATCCCCTACAGCGTGGCTACCCGGCGGTGTTGTAGCAGAAAGCGTATTGCTACGCTGACTGTCTCTACAACCGGTACACCAGAGGCTGCGACACCTTGTTCCTTTCGTACTAGAGGTATCTTCCCCTCAGGCAATCCGCACCCCCAGCAGATAAAGACCAAACTGTCTCGCAACGTTCTTAACCCAGCTAACGTGGCTCTTTAACGGGTGAACCCCCCTACCCTTGGCCGCTGCTGCACGGCCAGGAAGAGCCGAGCCGACGGCGGAGAAGCAATGTACGAGGTCGATAGGGACTCTCGCCCGCCACGACTCCGTTATCCCCAAGGTAACTTTTCTGTTAGACCGAGCCCCCAATAAAGAGGGCATCGGGGATCGCTAGGCCAGGCTTTCGCCTTTGGATCCCTTGTTGTCCAGGATCCAATCAGGCCGGCTTTTGCCCTTGTACTCTACTCCCGATTTCCAGTCCGCAATTTATTCCAAAGGAGGGAATAGACCGGTAAAGGGAGGAAATGTGTGCCTCCCTTTGCGGTTTCTGACCGGGATGAGCCGACCTTAGGACGCCTCTGATCTATTGTCAGAGGTTGCCGCCCCAGCCAAACTATCCACCTGATGCTGTCCTCCGAAGAGTTAGCAATACAGAAGTGAAAGGATGGTGTTACATTGTCGCCTTTGTCAGAACTGACGTCCTGACTGCATCGCTCCCATCTACACTATACAGCCACCCCCGTACCACAACATCAGGCTATAGTGAAGCTCTATGGGGTCTTCTTGTCCCGCTGAGGGTCTCCTGAATTTGCGCAGGACATTGATTTCACTGGGTATCGGCCCGGGACAGCGGAGATCTCGTTTAGCCATTCATGCAGGCCATCAATTAAATGGCAAGGGATTACGCTACCTGTGCCTTCGGCGATCAATCATCGCATTGCTCATGTGACCGCCAATTAAGACGGTCAGAGTTACCGCCGCCGTTTACCGGGGCTTCAGTGAGTTGTACCTCACCTTAACACACCGGCACTGGACAGGCCTCAGCGGCTATACAAATCGTTTCCGATTGGCAGCCGCCTTCGTTTTTGTTTTCTGCCAGAGACGCAGACAAACTGCGTCAAACTGTAAACAGTCGGACCTCCCTTGTCACTGCGACCTGCCCTTCTGCTTCTCGCAGAGAGCAGGCACCCCTTCTACCTAAGATACGGGGCTAGATTGCCGAGTTCCCTGGACCGATGACTCCCAAAACACCATTGCCTTCTCAGCAAGGGGCACCAGAGTCGGTTTTCGGTACGGTCAGGAAACATCCTTCCCGGTTCCATATGCAAGTCAACCGCCATTTAGCGGAAAACTTTTCACGGGCTCCAGGAATCAGTCGAACTTATTCAGCCATTCCTGCCTTCATCTACTTCTCAGCATTACGCTCTGTAGATTTCAGCAGTTAGATGCCTGTCGGCACTCGACCTATCCCGAAGCGTCTGAAACCGGGCTTGCGTCGCCGCACGTAGTTTCCTGGTACAGGAATATTAACCTGTTTCCCTTTCGGCCTACTCCAGTTGGGGCAGGCCTTAGGACCGACTAACCCTCAGCCGATGATCGTTGCTGAGGAACCCTGGCCCTTTAGGCGTCTGGGATTCTCACCCAGATGCACTGTTACTTTCGGCAAGATTCTTGCTTTTGGCCGGTCCAGACGAGCTCACGCCCGGCCTTCTGCCCGACCAAAACACCTCTCTACCGCACTCCTTTCGGAGCCAAAGGTATCGGTGGCCTGCTTAGTCCCGTCCATTCTCGAGGCCCCCATCCTCGGTGGGTCCGCTGTTACGCGTTGTTTAAATGGTGGCTGCTTCTAAGCCAACATCCCCACTGTCTAAGGATGGAGACTCTCTTCCTCACTTAGCAGGCACTTAGGGACCTTAACCTTTGTCTGGGATTCTCTCCCTTTCGGATACCGAGCTTACCCCGGGTCCTCACTCCTGCCTTCTACGAGGACTGCAGATTCGGAGTTTGACAGGATGGCTGAGCCTTTCGACTCTTGGCTATCCAATCAGTAACTCTACACCGCAGTCGCTCTCTGGCAAGGCTGAGCTAGGGCTCATTTCGAGAGGAACCAGCTATCACCGGACTCGATTGGCATTAAAGCGAAAAGCTTTTCAGCTCAACGCATTTTTACCCCTAATCCCAGGTCACCCCAACGGTTTGAATCCCAGCACGGGATACGGACCTCCATCAGGCTTTCGCCTGACTTCATCCTACCCAGGACTAGATCGTCCGGTTTCTGGTCTTACCCCTGTGACTTGGGGCACTTTCATACCCACTCACCTCAGACCAAATGGCCTTGCGTGAGTTTCGCTTTCGCTATGGCTCCGTAACCTTAACCTTGCCACAGAGGTAAACTCCTTGCCTCATGTTTCAAAACGAATGGTATAACCCATTTCATCCCTCTCTTACTCTCTGTTCGCACAGATTTCATTCGAGGGATGCGAGCGGGCCATACCCACCTATAGCTGTATGGTTTCAAGATCTTTTCACTCCCTGTTAAGGGTTCTTTTCAGCTTTCCCTCACGGTACTAGTTCGCTATCGGTCTTGGGTTATATTTAGAATTGGAGGTTATTGTCCCCCATCTTCCTACGCGATATCCGACGCGCAGTACTCTGGAGACCAGGAATTTACCTTCCATACTTCCCCTACGAGGCTATCACTCTCTCCGGCAGGGCTTTCCAGCCCACTTCGGGTCGCATGGTTAGGCAATACCCTGGTCCATCTCCACATCCACTCTGGCTTTCACCAGAGCGTTCGGTTTGTTCTACTCCCTTTTCGGTCGCCCTTACTCAGGGAATCCCAATTGGTATAAAGCAAGCCTTTCTTGCGATTAGAAAGGCTTGTTTCTTCTCCTGCGGCTAATGAGATGTTTCACTTCGCCGCGTCCCCACTCGTTACCGAGCGTCAGCAGTTTATGCTGACAGGAAGTCCCATTCGGGAATCCTGGGTTCAAAACCTGCATGCGGTTACCCCAGGCTTATGGCAGCTTGCCACCCCCTTCCTCGGTACCCAAGCCAAGCTATCCACCATACAGCGTAACAGTTCCTGCTTATAGCTGCAGCTATCGCTGACAGCCAAATCCAGGATGCCCACCTATGAATTTCATTTAAGCATCAAGCTTATCTGGCTCAATGGGGTTCACTTCCTCATCTTATATCGGATGACAGTTTGATTGTCATTGCCGTCCACCCCTTATCGAAATAAGGAGCTTCATTTGATAGCCATACATCTTTTGAGGGATTGTATGGCAGTGGACCGGGTGGGATATTCGCGCATGGCATTCGCCTTTGCGGTTTGAACCCACGACCTCCTGCTCACTCAGCACCGTTTCACAGGTTTCGCTTTTTGATGAAGGAGCCTCGAAAAGGCGGTGCTTGCAAGGCAGGCGATCTCTAGTTACCATCTTTGAGATGGTGTCCGCTGATCTACCGGCCCATAAGATCCTTAAATTAGGCAAAACCTCTTTGTGCAAAGGTCATCCAATGAATTAAGGAGGTGATCCATCCGCACGTTCCCGTACGGATACCTTGTTTGTCGAGCAGAGAGATGATTTCTGCTCAACCGCTCTTTGCGATTGCATCGCTAAGAACGGTCTTTCATCTTCTAGGGCTCAGTGTCAAGCCAGGAGATGTTTCCTCATCCCCTAGAATCAACCTGCCCATCTCACTACTTTACGACTTAGCCCCTCTCGCAGAGGTCTGGTTCGAATCTCACAGTGAGCAAAACGCTCAACTGATATGAGCAAGAACTCACAGCTCACCAGACCTCCACTCGGTTGGCTTGACGGGCAGTGTGTGCAAGGAGCAGGAACATATTCGCCGCTAGATGATGACCAGCGACTACTAGGGATTTCGACTTCACGAGGGCGAGTTGCAGCCCTCGATCCGGACTAGGACCGGGTTTAAGGATTAGCTCCTCCTTTCGGAGTTGCATCCCATTGTCCCGGCCATTGTAGGCCGCGTGTGGCCCAGCGGATTCAGGGCATACGGACCTGCCGTCGACCGTTCCTTCCTCCCAGTTATCCCGGGCAGTCCCCTATGAGTGCCTGACTCGAAAGTCAGTAGCAACATAGGGCACGGGTCTCGCTCGTTACCTGACTTAACAGGACAGCTCACGCCACGAGCTGACGACGGCCATGCACCACTTCTGAGCGTGTCTGGTAAGGTCTTCAGCCTGACCTTCATTCTGCTCTCGCCGCTGGTGAGGTTCTCGGCGTTGTATCCGATTAAACCGCAGCCTCCACCCCTTGTGTGCTCCCCCGCCAATTCCCTTAAGTTTCAACCTTGCGGCCGTACTCCCCAGGCAGCCCATTTAACGGCTTCCCTACGACTCTGGCAACCCCCTTAAGGCTGCCAATGTCTAATGGGCATCGTTTACGGCTAGGACTACGGGGGTATCTAATCCCCTTTGCTCCCCTAGCTTTCGTCCCTCACCGTCAGATCCGTTCTAGTGCAGCGCCTTCGCCACAGGTGGTCCTCCCAGGATTAACCCAATATAAAGTAGAGAGCTATTGGCTCAAAACTATTTTACCGGTACCCTGGGAATACCCTGCACCTCTCCCGGTCTCAAGTCTGGCAGTATTCCCAACAAGCCCCACAGTTAGCTGTGGGATTTCATTGAGAACTTGCCAAACCGGCTACGGACGTTTTAGGCCCAATAATCGTGGTCACCACTCGGGGCTCGGGTATTACCGCGGCGGCTGGCACCCGTATTGCCCACCCCTTATTCTCCGAGTGTTTTAAGCTCGGAAAAAGCACTGTCCGAAGACAGCGCACTCCAAATCCCTCCGTCGGACTTGCGTCCATTGCGGAATTTTCGCGCCTGCTGCGTCCCGTAGGACCTGGATTCTTGTCTCAGAATCCATCTCCAGGCTCCCTCTGTCAAGGCCCGTACCCGTTATCGGCTAGTTGGGCAAATAAGCTGAGAGCACTTGGTTTTAAAACCAGGTGCTCAAACTTTTTACCCCAACTACAACCTGATAGGCCGCAGTCTCATCCTTAGTTCAGTCAGAGGACATTCCAGTACCTCTGACCTATCCGGTCCTCGGCCTCAGTTTCCCGAGATTGGACCGGGCCTAAGGGTAGATTGACTACGTGTTACTGAGCCGTTCGCCCTGCAGTTCTAGAAACTAGAACCACAAGACTTGCATGGCTTAGCCGGATTCGGATAGCAGTGACCTCCGGCGGGATCAACCGGAATTGAGAATGGCGGGTTAATTGGATGACCTAGTCAGCACAAGGTTTTGCCTCTCTCAAACCTAAAGCTACTAAGGCTCTCATGACTTTCATCATTTGTCGCCAAATTCACAAATTTATATTCGTACAGGATTATTTAAAGCTTGCAGCCAGTTTGTCAAGTTTGACGCCGTTCCGGACTAGCCACATGCGGATAGCCTGTCTGACAGCCTCCCGACGCTCTATGTCCAGTTTTGCGCACTCCTTGACAAACTCGGCATACTCTGCTCTGTCAAGCCTACCCTGTACGAAGCACCATTGTCTCATATTACTATAGTATTATAGTGACATGGTATTTAAATAGTTATCGCTTCTTTTGAGTAACAAAATCTTTATAAATACTAAATTTATACTACTATTTAGTGATAATATGAGATGTGGTAGATGCATGTCAAAGGAAGAGTATAAGGAAGTGATAAGGACTGGCCAGCTACAGGGTAGTAGCTTTGTGCCGGTTTTTGATAGTCCAGAATATGTTGAAAATAAACTGAGAAGTATGACAAAGGATAGGCTAAAAAACTATTTCAGGAGCATAGGTGTAAGAAGTCCTGATGTGATCGCCTTTTTTGACATAGCCTGCACGGACATCATCGGCCCCATTCCACAGAAAAATGGTTTGAGAGAGTATAAGGTGGCTGAAGGCACAAAAGTTAATGTGTATAGCTCGATTAGGCTATAAAAGCATCATCAGGCCAAGCCCACTCAAAAACAGAATGAGTTCCACAATGCTTCTTTTTTGGCTTCTCTCCTTGTGTATCTCGGGTATCAGGTCTGAGGTTGCGATGTATATGAAGCTACCCACAGCAATCGCTACAAACCACGGTATGAGGGTATGTATGTAGAATGATAGTGTCCAGGCCAACAGCGCACCAAAGATCGCAAGCACAGCAGATAGGAAGTTCCAGAAAAGGGCCTTTCTTCGACTAAAACCTCCGTATAAGAGGATGCTGAAATCACCTATTTCCTGAGGTATTTCATGGGCAATTATTGCAATGGTTGTGGTCACACCCAGCAGAGGACTTGCAAGCCAGGCCACGGCAATGATGGCACCATCTATCAGATTGTGTATGCCATCACCAACTAAAACAAGCCAGGTAAAGGGATGGACTCTGTGATCAGTTTTGTGGTGATGCCAGTGGGTGAATCTCTCAAGGACAAAAAAAGTTAGAATGCCAATCAGAACCCATAAAAAGGCATCGGAACCGACCTCAATCGCTTTTGGTAACAGGTGGAGAAAAGCAGAGCCCAACATGACACCAGCTGCAAATGCCACAAAGGCCAGCAGAAATTGGGTCCTTATAAAAACCAATCCTATCATAGAAATCAGGCTGACGATGATGACTGAGGCGAGGACATAGAGGATGACCATATATTAAATTATTCAAATTATTCGAATGTATAAATCGATTATTTCAATACCTGTCCTGTCTTCATAAACCACAAATAGAGATCAAGCTCGCCAAGGCTCAGATTGGCCTGTATGGCTATGTCTCTCAGCTTTTGCTCATATTCTAGATACATTCTTTTGCTCAGCTGTTTTGGAACCCGAGATATTAAGCCATGTTCGGCCATGATGCGGAGTATGTGTCGGTCTAGGATCGCAAAATCTGTGTAGCCCACATTTCGCAGAAAATGTGATGATTCCTTCCAACCAAGTCCTTTTATTTTCCTGACAAGCCATTCCCTGGCCTTTTGAGGTCTCATTGTCATCAGGATGTCCTTAATGTTTGAGTATTGTCTTGCTTCGATGATGAAGAGGGCCCTTGTGTTAGGAAATCGATGACCTATTTCCTTCAAACTTTCGATCAGTCTTTTCTCAGAAAAGGTCAGAAAGCCTCTGTTTATTTCCTGCTGGGCCCTTATCCCTGTCCTTGCAGAACTGTTTGCAGTCAGAATGCAAAAACATAGCTCGAGAAACCATGCCTCATTACCCTGCCTGTGTAGATTAGCGAATTCGGCCATCCTCTGGTTAATCAAAAGTCTTACTCTGCTACCTTTAAGTTTTTCAATTTTTGCCAGAAGCTGTTGAGCGCCCATTAGAATTATTAATTTGATAAAAAAGGCCGCTGCTGGGACTCGAACCCAGGCCAAGGGCTCCACAGGCCCGTATGCTAACCACTGTGCGCTACGCTTTACACCACAGCGGCCATATTTAGTGTAATTGATTAAATAAAAAAAGAAATTGCGGGAGGTAGGATTCTCAGCACGTCAGAACCCTCCAGGTTCCGACACCTCCGGGAGCTGCTTCACTCCTCACTGACGTTCGTCGTTCCGCAAC
>FWWL01008194.1_pt1 | contig 13616 bp, 18 predicted proteins | sample 2228331 | NCBI WGS metagenome assembly FWWL01 (sample SAMEA103939775, study PRJEB20133) | metagenome | reverse complement strand
GGAGGAGCTCATCGCCTTCTGCCGGGAACGGCTTGCGCATTTCAAGGCGCCCAAGTCCGTGGAGTTCCTCGAAGCGCTGCCGAAGACCGCTACGGGGAAGATCCAGAAGTACCTGCTGCGGGCCCGAAGTGGGTAGCCGAGAGGAGGCGCACCGATGCGTTCCGTAGAGGCGTTCCTGGCGAGCCTACGGGATGGGCGGCGGGTGATCTACCGAGGAAAGCTCGTGGAGGACGTGACGGCCCACCCGCACCTGGCAAAAGGGGCGCATCATGTGGCCATCGACTTCCGCCTGGCCCACGAGCGCCCTCATGACCCCACCTTCGTGGTGCAGGACCCGCAAACAGGCCAGCCCTACAGCCGCTACTTCCACATCCCCCGGACGCCCGAAGACCTCTTGCGGCGGCGGGATCTCATCGAGACCACTACCCGCCGAGCCCGGTCCTTCGTCCCCCTCATCAAGGAGATCGGCACGGATGCCCTCTTTTCCCTCATGATCGTGTGCGGCCGGATGGACCGGGAGCGGGGCACGCACTACCTCCCCAGGGTTCTGGCCTTCTACGAGCGGTGCCGGGAGCAAGACCTGGCCATGGCGGTGGCCCAGACAGACGTAAAGGGAGACCGCAGCCGGCGGCCGTCCCAGCAGCCCCATCCGGACCTCTACGTGCGGTGCGTGCGCAGGACCCCGGAAGGGATCGTGGTGCGGGGGGCCAAGGCCCACACCACCAACGCCGTCTACAGCAACGAGATCCTGGTCCTGCCCACCCGGACCATGACGGAGCTAGACCGGGACTACGCGGTGGCCTTCGCGGTCCCCGCCAACGCACCCGGGCTGACGATGGTGGCAAGCCCCCGGGGGTTTGAGGCCACCAGCCTGTTCGACCGCCCCCTCAGCAGCCGACACGCCATGATCGAGTCCCTTACGGTGTTCGAGGACGTGTTCGTGCCGTGGGAGCGGGTGTTCCTGTGCGGGGAGTGGGAGGAGGCGGGGCGGCTGGCGAAGACCTTTGTGGAGTTCCACCGGTTCACCGCGGTCTCGTACAAGACCCCGCTGTTGGAGCTGCTGATCGGGGCCGCAGCCCTCATCGCGGACTACCAGGGGCTTGGGGGAGCGGCACACGTGCGGGACAAGCTGGCCCGGCTGGTGATGTACGCGGAGGCGGTCCGGGGGTTAACGACCGCCGCGGCGGTGGAGAGCCGGATGGTGGAGGGAATCGCAGTACCCAACGTGGTGCTCACCAACACCGCGAAGTACCTGTTCGCGCGGGGCTACCACGAGGCGGTGCGGGACGTGCAGGACATCGCGGGAGGACTCCTGGTGACGGGGCCCGCGGAGGAGGACGTCCAGAACCCGGAGGTCTGGGAGCGGATCGAGCCCTACCTGCGGGGCCGGGAGGGAGTCTCGGGGGAGGCGCGGCTCCGGGTGATGAACCTACTGCGGGACCTGGTGGCCTCGGATCTCGGAGGGTATCTGGAGGTGCTGGCCATCCACGCGGAGGGGTCGCTGGAGGCCCAGAAGCTCACGGTCCTCATGGACTACGACCTGGAACGCCTCAAGCGCTTGGCCGCGGAGGCCGCAGGCCTGCGGGCGGACGGCACGTAGACGTCTGCCTCCACCTCCGCCTCGCCCACACGCACCCTCACCCTCCGGCGCACGTACCCTTCCTCGTAAGCGTCTAGAGCGCGCAGGGAGTCGGGATCGACGTCATAGAGCAGGAGCCCCGCGACGGAGGCCCCGGCATCAGGCACGATCTCCGGGTATCCCGAGTGCGACCGCTCAGCTGGGCAGAGCCGCCAGCCGGAGAGGACCGCGGGGGTTGTCCGGAAGGTACGGCCGGTGAGCCGACGTACGAGGTTTGGATCTCGGAGGGTTCCGTAGACGAACAGGTGCACGGAATCCTTCTTACCCGGCACTTCGAATCCGCAGGGCCTTTTGGTACGCCTCTCGCTTTGGGATGCCGTGCGCTTTCGCCACCGCCTCCGCGGCATCCCGCACGGACATCCCTTGCGCCAGTAGCCGCCGCAGGTCTTCCTCGACCTCGCCCGCCGCAACCGGTGCACCGGCTGCCCCCTCCACCACGAGGGTGATCTCGCCCCGCGGGGGATGGGCTTCGAGGTGCGCGATGGCTTCCGTCACCGTGCCCCGGAAGACCTCCTCGTGGAGCTTAGTGAGCTCCCGGCAGACCGCCAGCCTGCGGTCGCCCATCCCCTCCCGCAGGTCCCGCAGGGTCTCCAGAAGCCGCTCCGGGGACTCGAAGAAGACGAGGGTCGCCCGCACCGACTTGAGCTCTTCGAAGAACGAGCGGCGCTCGCCCGCTTTCCGGGGCACGAACCCCCCAAACAGGAACCGGTCTACGGGAAGCCCGCTCACTACAAGGGCCGCAAGAAGGGCGCTTGGTCCTGGGACGGGGACCACGGGGATCCCTTCTGCCACGCACGCCCGGACGAGCTCGTAGCCGGGGTCGGAGATGCCGGGGGTTCCGGCATCGCTCAGGAGGGCCACGGACCGGCCTTCCCGCAGGTGCGCGATGAGCTGGGGAGTGCGCCGGCGCTCGTTGTGCTCGTGGTAGCTCACCATGGCCTTGCGGATGCCGTAGTGGCGGAGGAGCTTCGCCGTATGCCGGGTGTCCTCCGCGGCGATGAGGTCCACCTCCCGGAGGATCCGGAGGGCCCGGAGGGTGATGTCCTCGAGGTTCCCGATGGGGGTCGCCACCACGTACAGGGTTCCGGTCTTCTGGCCCATCCCGATCCGTTCCCTCTAGTCCCCGAGCAGGGCCTGCAGCAGGAGGATCGCCGCGGCCTTATCGAGGGGCTGGTTGCCGTTCCCGCACTTGGGCGACTGGATGCACGAAGGGCATCCCTCCTCACAGGGACAGGTGCGGATGGCCTCTAGGGTGGCTCTCAGCCACGTCTCCAGCACCTCGTACCCGCGCTCCGCAAACCCCATCCCGCCGGGGTACCCGTCGTATACGAAGACGGAGGCGTGGCCCGTCTGCGGGTGGAGGGGGTAGCTGACCCCGCCGATGTCCCACCGGTCGCACATGGCAAACAGGGGCAATAGCCCAATGGCCGCGTGCTCCACCGCGTGGATCCCGCCCGCGAGGTCCAGCCCCTCCCTCCGGATCCGGTCCACGAGCGGATCCGGCACCCAAAACCCAACGGCCACGGTGTGGAGCCGCTGCGGCGGGAGGTCCACCGGAAACACGGCCAAGACCTGGTCCGTCTCGAGGCGTTTGCAGGCATACTCCACGACGTGGGTGGTCACCTCCACCTCGTAGAGGAAGGCCCAGGTGGCGCCGAAGGGCTTACGGGCCCGTTCCCGGTGGATCAGGAGGTCCGTGGTGGTGCGGGCCTCCGTGTAGTGGTCCGCGGCCGTCCACCGCACCCGGGCCACTCCCCGCTGCAGGTCCAGGGCTTGTACTTCGTACGTCTCGCCCAGGTGCAGGTAGATGGCCCCGGGGTGCACCTGCACGAAGGCGCGGGCCTCCTCCACGGTCCCCAAGAGCCTTCCCTCCTCGTCCACGATCCGAATCTCCGATCCGCCCGCGGACCGGATGTTGACCTCCGAGGCCGGATACCGTCCGCCCCGCCAGTATAGCCGGCCTCCGCGCCGCACCAGCTCCCCCCGCTCCACCAGCCACTCCGCCACCTCCCGGGCGGGTTCCCCGAAGAGGGCGAAGTCCTCCTCGGTGAGGGGGAGTTCGGCTGCCGCGCACCGCAGGTGATCCGCGAGCAGGTAGGGGTTGTGCGGGTCTACCACCGCCGCTTCCACGGGCCGCCCGAACAGGAACGCGGGGTTGCGCATGAGGTACTGGTCGAGGGCATCGGGGAGCGCGATCAGCACCACGAGCCCCTCCCCTGCCCTTCCGGCCCGGCCCGCCCGCTGCTCGAGGCTGGCCATCGTCCCCGGGAACCCCACGAGCACCGCGGCGTCTAGGGCACCCACGTCGATGCCCAACTCTAGGGCACTCGTGGAGACCACGCCGACCAACTCCCCGGTGAACAGCTGTCGCTCGATCTCCCGCCGGTCCTCCGGGAGGTATCCGGCGCGGTAGGGTCGGATGCGGCTCGCCAGCCGGGGCGGCAGGCGGTCTGTGGCATACCGGTAGATGAGCTCCGCGATCTTGCGGGCCTGGGTGAACACGATGGTACGCACCCCGTGCTGGACGAGGCTGCAGAAGAGCTCCGTGGCCTCCCGGTAGGGGCTACGGCGGAACAGGCCTGAGGGGTCGAGGGGTGGGTTCCACAGGACGAAAAACCGACCGTACTGGGGCGCTCCGTCCTCCGCGATGACCTGCACGGGCCGGCCGAGCAGCCGCTGCGCGAACTCCCCGGGGTTAGCGAGGGTGGCCGAGGTGCAGATGAACTGCACGTTGGCTCCGTGGGCCCGCCAGATGCGCTCCAGCCGGCGCATCACCAGGGCCACATGACTCCCAAAGACACCCCGGTACACGTGGAGGTCGTCGAGGACCACGTACCGGAGGTTCGCGAACACGTGGGCCCACCGCCGGTGCTGCGGGAGGATCCCCAGGTGCAGCATGTCGGGGTTCGTGAGGAGGATCTGGGCGGTGTCGCGGATATAGGGACGATCTCGGGGTGGAGTATCCCCGTCGTAGATCCCCGCCAACACCCGTACGCCGAAGGATCGCAGCTCGTCCAGCTGGTCCTGGGCGAGGGCCTTGGTGGGGTACACGTACAGGGCTCGGGTCTTGGGATCTTCCAGGATCCGCTCGAGGACCGGAAGGGTGTAGCAGAGGGTCTTCCCGCTCGCGGTCGCGGTGGTGACCACCACGGATTCTCCCGCCCGCACCGTGTCCAGGGCCTGCGCCTGGTGGAGGTATAGCCGGCGGATCCCCTTGCCCTCCAAGGCCTGCGCGAGGGAAGCCGGCAGGGGGCGGGGGGGATCCGCATACCGGGTCGGCCGGGGCGGGAGGTACTGGACGTGCACGATCCGGTCTCCGTAGCGCCGGAGGAGGACGTCGACGAGCTCTGCGAGGCGGGTGACCACCTTGACGGGTCCCTCCGGTTTTCTTAGTATGGAGTGCTGCACGGGCCGGAGTGGCGGAACGGCAGACGCGCTACGTTCAGGGCGTAGTGGGCGCAACGCCCGTGGGGGTTCAAATCCCTCCTCCGGCACCAGCGATTCACGCCGCGGAGGCCTCCGTGTTCGACCCATCTCGGGACCTTGCGGTCCTCCCGCACCTCGTGGGCTTTCCGGAGGAGTTCGAACGGTTCAGTACCCTCCTCAAGCACGCGCACCCCCGCGGTATGTCCGCCATCGACCTGATCATACATCGCCCGGGGTCGAACCGGTTCCTGCGGCGGGTGTGCGAGGCGGTGGCCCGCGGGGAAGCTATCCTCACCACGTACGAGGCGGCCGCGGCCCTGGGGATCACCGCGGAGGAGCTCTTTCGGCGGCTCGAGGCGGGCGAGGTCCCGCAACCCGTGTTCCGGGAGGGCCGTAAGCTCGTCTGGCTCCGGAACGAGCTCCTCGGGACGTAAGTGTGGCGAGGATCGCGCTCCACGTGGTGTGCAAGGCCTGCGGGCGCCGGTACGACACCGGGATCCGCACGGATACCACGTCCTTTCGGAAGGGCACCTTCGCCGCCAACTACCACACCTGCCCGTCCTGCGGAACCACGGAGACCTACCGGAAGGCCGACTACGTGCTCGTGGACGTCCGAACCGGGCAACCGGTGGAGCACCCGTAGGGGCCTCGTGTGGTATACTGGACCAAAGTCAGCGCACGCATCTTCTCAGGAAAGGGGGGATCGGCATGGTCAGGTATGAGGCCAAGAAGTTCCGGTCCTTCGAGGTGGAGCTCGACGGCATCAGCAAGCGGACCATGGAGGAGCACTACAAGCTCTACCAGGGCTACGTGAACAAGGCCAACGAGATCCTCGAGAAGCTCGCGGCCCTCGATAAGGATCCCGCCAAGGCCAACCCCACCTACTCCGACATCCGGGAGCTGAAGGTGGAGCTCACCCGGGCCCTGGGGGGCGTGAAGAACCACGAGATCTACTTCGAGCACCTGGGCGGCCCCGGCGGGAAGCCCTCGGGGGCGCTGCTCCAGCTCATCGAGCGGGACTTCGGATCCTTCGAGGAGTGGCAGAAGGACCTGAAGGCCACGGGGATCGCGGCACGGGGCTGGGCGTGGCTGGCGTACGACTGGGACACGGGCCGGCTGTTCAACTACATCGGCGACGAGCAGAACACCTACCCCGTGTGGAACTGCACGCCGCTTGTGGCCCTCGATGTCTTCGAGCACGCGTACTTCATCGACTATGGCACCAACAAGGGCGCCTACATCGACGCCTTCTTCCGCAACCTCGACTGGGAGGTGGTGGCGAGCCGGGCGGAGCGGTTCGGCATCCTCCGGCACGCGGGTGTGGCTACTTCCTGAGGACGGACGAGTTCGGGGGGCCTACTGGCCCCCCTTTTTCTTTTGGGCCAGCAGGAATTTCCCCCCGGGCACAGAATGTTCACCGCACCTACGGAAGGGGGAGAGGGGGATGCGGGAACAGCAGCTCTGCTGCCCGTACTGCGAAACCGTGATGGAGCTCCGGTGGGAGCCTCGGGCCCTGGAGGCCTCGTGGTACGAGTGCCCCATCTGCGGGCACCGGGTGGAGCCCGAAGGCCTGCGGTCCCTGGACGACGAGATGCCCTCGGGCCGGTTCTTCCTGCAGTGAGGGACCCCATGGCCGTCCCCCTTACCCGACCCTGTCCGGTTTGCGGCGCGGAGATGGAGCTCGTCATCGCGGACGAAGCAGGATCCGTGTACGTCTACGAGTGTGCGGAGTGCGGCTTCCAGACCGAGGAGGCCCCGGAGGAGTTCGAGGAGGGTCTGGAGGAGGTGTGGGAGGAGGAAGACGAAGAAGGGATCTGATCCGAGTCCTCTACACCGTAGCCCCTTCCGCGCTCGGATTGATGCTCGTGGCCGCGACCCCACGGGGCGTGTGCATGGTGCTGTTCGGAGACCAGGAGGCGGAGCTGGCGCGCCTCCTCAACAAGGCCTTCCCTCAGGCGGAGCGGGCGGAGGACGATCCACGGCTCCGAGGGTTTGTCTCCTCCCTCCGGGCCTACCTCGCCGGGCAGCGCGGTTCCTTAGACCTCCCCGTGGACGTGGACGGAACCCCGTTTCAGCAGGCGGTGTGGCAGGCCCTGCGGGCCATCCCCCGGGGCCAGATCCGGTCCTACGCGGAGGTGGCCCGGACCATCGGGAAGCCTCGTGCGGCCCGGGCCGTGGCACAGGTGTGCGCGGCCAACCCCGTGGCCGTCCTCATCCCCTGCCACCGGGTGGTCCGCAGCGACGGCCAACTCGGCGGGTACGGATGGGGCGTGCACCGCAAGCGGGCCCTGCTGAAGCTAGAGAGAGCCACCTCCTAGGCGGAGAAGACCACCTCCCCGCCGAGAACCGTCATCCGAACCCGTGCCTCCGGTAGGCTCTCCGGCTGACGGAGGATGTCCCGGTCCAGGGCCACGAGGTCGCACACCTTCCCCACTTCAAGGCTTCCTTTGATGTGCTCCTCCCCCGCGGCGTACGCGGCGCCCAGGGTATAGGCCCGCAGGGCTTCCCGCACGAGGAGGGCTTCCTCCGGCACCGGAAGCTCCCGGCCGTCCTCGGGGTGGCGGCGGAAGACGGCGACGTACAGGCCCTGGAGCACATCCGGGCTCTCCACGGGCGCGTCGGATCCGAAGGCGACGACCGCGCCCGTCTGCCGCAGGGACCGCCAGGCATAGGCATACCGGGCGCGACTTCCCCAGTACCGCCGCACGAGAGGTTCGTCGCTCGCGCAGTGCACGGGTTGCATGGAGGCCACCACCCGTAGCGCTCCGAACCGGGGAAGGTCCAGGGGATGCAACAGCTGGGCGTGCTCCACCCGGTGGCGTAACCCGTGCCGCCGACTCACCTCCCGGGCAGCCTCGAAGGCGTCGAGGGCGAGGCGGTTGGCGCGGTCGCCGATGGCGTGCACCGCGGAGGCCCACCCGGCCTTTGAAGCCCGAACCACGAGGTCGATGAGGGCTTCCCGGTCGTAGGTCGCGATCCCGGTGTTTTGGGGCTGGCCGTCGTAGGGCTCCAGCATGGCCGCGGTCTGCGAGCCGAGGGTGCCGTCCGCGAAGATCTTCACAAAGCCCACCCGCAGCCACTCGTCCCCTAAGCCCGACCGCAGCCCAAGCCGCACCGCCTCTTCTAGCCGCTGAACGGGGATGGCGGTCACCACCCGGATCCGCAGGTTCCCCGACCGGTACAGATCCTGGAGGAGCGGGAGGACCGTGGTCTCCTCGCCCGGACCCGCCATGTGGTGCACGTTCGTGATCCCGAATCGGTGGAGGAAGCGGGCCGCATCCAAAACGGCGGCCTCCACCTCCGCCTCCGGGGGCTTGGGGATCGCCCGGACCACAAGGGCCGTGGCCGTCTCCCGGAGGATCCCCGTGGGCTCCCCGTCTTCCCGGTCGATCCGGCCTCCGGGCGGATCCGGCTTACCGGGTCCGACTCCCGCCTGGAGGAGCGCCAGGGAGTTGCACCACAGGAGGTGTCCGTCCCGGCTCCACAGGACCACGGGGTTGCGGGGAGCAATAGGGTCCAGGTCCTCCCGGCGGGGAAGCCGGCCTTCAGGCCACCGGTTCGCGTCCCACCCTCTCCCCAGGACCCAGCTTCCCGCGGGCGCCCGCCGCACCGCCTCCGCTACCCGCAGGACCGCCTCCTCGAGGGAACCCGCGCCTACGAGGTCCACCTGCCGGAGGGAGAATCCCAGGGCGACCAGGTGCAGGTGGGCGTCGGTGAAGGCAGGGAAGACCGTAAGCCCGCCCAGATCTACCTCCGGGAGCTGCGAAAACCGATCGCGGATCTCCGCGTCCGTTCCCACGGCCACGATCCGCCCCTCTAGGCAGGCCAAGGCCTGGACCGTGGTATCCGATGGGTCCAGGGTATAGATCCGGCCGTTGTGGAACCGAATGCCTCGCACCGCCGCTTTCACATTACCGGCGGCCCCGCCACACGAGCCACAGGGCCACCGCCACCACCGCAGCCTGGGTCAGGAAGCCCCACGGCGGCGGGATCTCGTTCTGCACGAGCCCGATGGGCGGCCGCTGGAGGAAGTCCTTCGGATGACCGCCCAGGACCCGTTCCACGTCCGGAAACGCACCGCCCGCGGCCCCGGCAAGGGCGCTCGGAGGAGAAGGGCTCAGGCGGGCGATGAGGAAGCTGAGTCCGGCGGCAACCGCCACATCCAGCACCATCGCCGGGGAGACCGGCCGCCACCCCGTGTAGTTGGCGTGAGGGATGAGGTCGAGGCACGCGTGGCTTGCGACCCCCACCGCGAAGGCGAGAAGGGGGTTACGCACCCGCATCCCCAAGGCCGCGCCGAACACGAGGTGTGGGGTGGCGTCCATGGCCCGACCAGAATACCCCATCTGAAGGAACCACGCATCCTCCTTCTGATCCGCTCCCTTCCTGCTTCCGGGGGATGATCCCGGTTCTGACGCAGCCGTATCGTACCCTGAGGAGTCCGGATGCGTGCGCTCGTCACGGGAGGAGCCGGGTTTATCGGGTCGCACCTCGTGGACCGGCTGCTGGAGCGAGGCCACGAGGTGGTGGTGCTCGACAACCTCTCCACGGGCCGGATCGCGAACATCCGTCACCTGCTGGGCCATCCCCGGTTCCGGTTCGTGAACGACTCCATCCTGAACGAGCCGGTGGTGGATCGGCTCGTGGAGTCCTGCGACCTCGTGTTCCACCTCGCGGCCGCGGTCGGCGTATGGTACATCGTGCAGAACCCGCTGGAGGCCATCCGGGTGAACGTGGAGGGGACGGAGACGGTCCTGCGGGCCGCGTTCCGGCACTGGAAGAAGGTGGTGCTCGCGAGCTCCAGCGAGGTGTACGGGAAGTCCACCAAGGCGCCGCTTTGCGAGGAGGACGACCGGCTACTGGGCCCGACCACCGTGGCCCGCTGGTCGTACTCCTCCTCCAAGGCCATCGACGAGCACTTCGCCTGGGCCTACGCGGCCCAAGGTCTTCCCGTGGTCATCCTGCGCTTTTTTAACGTGTACGGCCCCCGCATCCACGAGAACGGGTACGGAACCGTGGTGGCCCGGTTCATCCGGCAGGCCCTCAACGGGGAGGACCTCACCGTGCACGGGGACGGCCGGCAATCCCGCTGCTTCTGCTACGTGGACGACCTGATCACCGGCATCCTCCTGGCCTCGGAGGTTCCTGAAGCGGAGGGACAGGTCTTCAACCTGGGAAACGATGAGGAGATCCGGATCCGGGACCTCGCGGAGCTCATCCGGGACCTCGCGGAAAGCTCCTCCCGCATCGTGTTCGTGCCCTACGAGGACTCCTACGGCCAGCGGTTCGAGGACACGCCTCGGCGGGTCCCGGACCTCACCCGGGCGCGCCTGGTGCTGGGCTACCGGCCGGAGATCGACCTGGAGGAGGGATTGCGCCGGACCATCCGGTGGTGCCGCGAAAACGGATTCTTGCGGCACGCCTCCCCCGCGCCCGTTGGGTCCTGAGATGATCGTCGCCGTCCACCAGCCCCACTACCTCCCGTGGCTGCGGTACGTGGACAAGGCGGCCCGGGCCGACGTGTACACTCTTTTAGACGACGCCCAGTACACGAAGAACGGCTGGCAGAACCGGAATAAGATCAAGACGGCGCAGGGGTGGACCTACCTCACCGTGCCCGTGGAGGACCCGTTCGGAAAGCCCATCCGCGAGGTGCGCATCTGCAACCGGGAGGCCTGGCGCAAAAAGCACTGGAACGCCCTGCGGACCCACTACGGCCGGGCTCCCTTCTTCCGCCGGTACGCGGAGGCCTTCGAGGCGGTCTACGCCCGGGAGTGGGAGCACCTCTCGGTCCTGAACCTGGCGCTGTTGGAGGTGATCTTCGGGCTACTGGGAGTCCGGACCCGGGTCTTGCGGAGTTCCGAGCTCGGGATTGTGGGCCGGGCCACGGAGCGCCTTGTGGCCATCTGCCGGGCGCTGGGGGCTTCTGTCTACCTCACAGGGGACTACGCGGCCACGAATCACCTCGAGCCCGAGCTCTTCGCGGAGGCCGGGATCGAGGTCTGGCTCCAGAACTGGACCTGTCCCCTGTACCGCCAGCAGTTCCCGCAGGTAGGGTTTTTGCCTGATCTCTCCATCGTGGACCTGCTCTTCAACGAGGGAGACCGCGCCCTCGAGACCCTCCTGAACCGACCGGGCCGCCCTCTCCCCCTCGAGCCGGCCCGGACCTCCTAAGCACGACAGGCCTCTCGGTTTTGCATTTTGCTCAGCAGACTGAGTAATTTTACTCAGTGGACTGAGTAATTTGCTACCCGTAGGCCAGACTCCTGGGTAGACCGCTCTCAGGGCGTCAGGACCTCCAGGTCCTCGGAGGGGAAGTGCTGATCGAAGGTGTACACCCGCCCCGCCTCTCCCGCAGCCGCCCAGATCAGGGCGTCCGCAAAGGAGACCCGGCGGGAGGGCCGGCACATCATCAGGGCCCGCAGCACCCGATCCTTCCGGAGACCTACCACGTCCAGGTTCCGCCGCTGCACGAGATCCACTAGCGCATCCACCACCTGCTCCCGGGGCACCCCGTACACCGAGGTCAGGACGTACGCCGTCTCCACCAGGACCACGTCCGTCAGGCCGACCGTATGCGGCCCCTCGAGCACCGAGGCCGCCCGCTCCGCGAGCTCCGGTGGGTCTCCCGTGAGGTACCGCACCACGACGCTCGTGTCCACCAGCGCGCTCACCCGTCCCGCCCGACGGCGGACCGCCATGCCTCCTCCTTTGCCTTTTCCCACTCCTCAGGGCGAACCGTCCGCTTCAGGTAGGGAGCCAGGACACCCTTGAGGGACCGGTGGCTCGAGGGGGGGAGAAAGTAGAGCTCCACGTGGTCGCCTACGATCCTCTGCAGGACTTTCCAGCCGGGCCGTACCTCCAGCCTCTCCCGGATCTCCTTCGCGATTACCACCTGTCCCTTTGGACCAACTGTGTGCATGGGGTTATACCTCCTCCTAGAAGTATAACCGAATACCCAAATTGTAGAAACCAGGGCAGAGGGGGTTGCGTCGGTGCCCCCAGCCGCCGGGTGGTACAATGCCTGCGAGGGGTGGAAAGTGGCCGCCGACTCCCTGGAAGTGCAGATCGACAAGCGCCTGGGGGCCGTGGAGGCCGGTATCCAGGCCCTGCGGGTTGAGGTTCGGCAGGAGATCCAGCAGGTCCGCCAGGAGATCCACCAGGTCCGGCAGGAGATGCAGCAGCTCCGGACGGAGATCCAGTCGATCCGAGGGGAGCTCTACGCCACCCGATCCGAGCTCCTCGGCCGCATGGACCGCCGGTTCTTCTGGATCCTGGGTCTACTGGTCATCTCCATCCTCGTCCCCATCGCCCTCCGGTTTACCGGTCCGTAACGCCACCCCGCGGTCTGGGGACGAGGCTTTACGCTGGACCCCCGCCCAACCGATCCGCCAGAATCGTTCCAATGGAGGAGGGACAAGCCCCCGGCCCCGTCCTATAAGGAGAGCAGGGCGGAACGCCCAGGAGGGCCGATATGGGGAAGAAACTCTGGGAACTGTTGGCATCGAACCGCAAGCGGCTCGGGGTTTTACTGGCGGCGACGCTTGTCCTCGCCGTCCCGGTCGTCGCGGCCGCGGTCTCCATCAAGTTGGAAAGCGGAAGTACTACGATAATTTGTGAAGACGGCCAAGGGCATAGCGCTAACTGTCCGGGGGGGGATCGCAGTCCAGACCCCGGCGTCGTTACATTCATTGGATCGGTCGATGTCTTCACGGTCAACGTTACGACTGCGATTACGGAACCGACCCTGGGAAGCAAGAGTTTCGCTATCCTCGACCTCAGCTCAGTGGACGTCTCCGGCGGGCCCGGGACTCTCATCATCGAGGCCAGCCACACCGGATACACGGGGCCGCTGGTGGGCGAGCTCTACCCGGCAGTCCTGAACGTGGGTGGCACCACTGTAGGCACGGTGAGCTTCGCGGGCTACCTGGATGACGCCAATAACCTCTTCGGGACGGGTACACCACTGGGCACGCTGGGCCCGTTCTTCGGGCCCGGTGCGTTCAGCGGCTCGATCACCGGGTCGGCTTCGGCCACCGCCCCCTTCGCCCTCACGCTGGTGGCGAACATCACGCACAACGGCGCCGGCAACACCGGCTTCAACTTTGAGGTCCGGCCGGTGGCGGAGCCCGGGATGCTCTCGCTGTTCGGCATCGGATTGGGCTCGGTGCTCCTGGGCGGGCGCCGCCTCCGCCACCTCGTGTAGTTCGAGCACGCCTCCTTTTTCTCAGGGCCCCGCGCCTGCGGGGCCCTGGTTTTTCTATGCCGCTTGGTCCTGTCCGCGGTACAATGCCCTTGAGATGGCGTTCACGGTGGTGGTGCGGGAGCTCGCGGAGGAGGTGCGCCGCCTCGCAGAAGCTCAGGCCCGGACCGAAGAACGGGTAAGCCGGTTTGAGGAGGCCGTCGCACGCCTGGAGGAAGCTCAAGCCCGCACCGAGCTGGCCGTGCATCAGCTCGCCCAGCAGGTGGGCCGGCTCTCGGACGCCGTGGGGTTCACCCTGGAGGAGCTGGCTCGGGAGCTCGGCCCTTCCTACCTCGCCCAGCGCTTCGG
>FWWL01008190.1_pt1 | contig 13620 bp, 12 predicted proteins | sample 2228331 | NCBI WGS metagenome assembly FWWL01 (sample SAMEA103939775, study PRJEB20133) | metagenome | reverse complement strand
AGGGCGTAGGTGAGCCCACCGAGGGCGAGCGCGCCGAGCACCGCACCCGCGAGGTCGACCCGGCTCCCGGCGGCCGCGGGGTCGCGCGACTCAGGCACGTGCCGGGCGGCGATCCACACGACCACGGCGGCAAGCGGCAGGTTGATGAGGAACACCCAGCGCCAGGACGCCACGTCCACCAGCCACCCGCCGAGGAACGGACCGGCGGCCATGGCCACGCCCCCGAGGCCGGACCAGGCGCCGATCGCGCGACCGCGGTCCTCACCCTCGAAGGTCGACTGCAGCAAGGCGAGGCTGCCCGGCGTCAGCAGCGCACCCCCGACGCCCTGCAGGACCCGGGCGGCGACCAGCACCTCGGCCGTGGGTGCGATCCCGCAGGCCAGCGAAGCGACCGCGAACCAGACCACCCCGACCACGAAGACCCGACGTCGCCCGAAGCGGTCCCCCAGCACACCGCCGAGCAGGATGAAGGCGGCCAGCGCCAACGCGTAGCCGGTCACCACCCACTGCAGCGAGGTGAAATCGGCATCCAGGTCGGTCCCGATCGCGGGCAGGGCTACGTTCACCACCGTCGCGTCGATGCCCGCCAGGGCGGCGCCGAGGACGCTGGCGACGAGCACCCAGCGGCCCGCTGCCGAGTCCAGCCGCGGAGCCGGGACGTGGACGCGTCCCCCCGCACCCGTCGTCACGTCAGGAGCATCGCCGCCGCGCGACCTACCCGGCAAGACCCGGCCGGAAGCCCGGTGACGAGCAGCCCTGGGAGGAGCCGCGCTCAGCGAACCCCCGTCCGTCCGACGGCCGCCGTCGCCGAGCGCCGGGCCCGGGGGAACGTGGGACCACCCCGCACTCTCGGGCCGCACCGCCGCGACCGAGCCGGATCAGCTCGCGACAGCGAGGGTGCGTCGGACCAGGTCGTCGCCGATCGCGTGGCCGAGCACCGCGTGGGCCAGGCTCCACCGGGTCAGCGAGCCGTCCTCGTCCAGCGGCCGGTCCACCGCCATCCGGTAGTCGGTGCGCCGGGCGTCACCGGTCAGGTAGCCGGGCCGGACGATCGTCCACTCCAGGTCGCTGTCACGCAGCACCTGCTCCGCGCGCCGCATGTCCTCGTAGGTCGGCTCGAGGAAGAACCGCTTGAGGACCTGGGTGTAGAACCACCCGTCCCCCGGTTGCGGCACGACCCCACCGCTGGTGACCGCGACGACCCTGCGGTACCCAGCCTGCGGCGCGGCCGAGACGAGGGCACGCGCGCTCTCGCTGTACACGGTGGTGCCGCGGCGTGCCTGCAGCAGGCCGCTGACGCCCACGAGGTTGACCACCACGTCGGCACCCTGCAGCCCCGCCGCGAGCGCCGCGGGGTCGGTGGCGTCCCCGCGCGTGACGCGCAGCCCGACGCGCTCGGGCACGGCCTCGGGGCGTCGAGCCACGACGCTCAGCTCGTGGCCCTGCTCGAGAGCCTGGTCGATGAGGGCGAGGCCGCTGCCGCCCGTGGCGCCGAGGAGACCGATGTGCATGGTGTTGCCGCCTTCCGGTGTGGTTGGATCGAGGAGGTACTTCAGAAACTAATCAAGATTATGAAGGATATGGTCAAGCCGCCCCCTCACCCCGCCGACGACAGCACCGCGGAGGAGGTCCCCCACGACCCCCTCTCGGACGCACTGCAGCGCGTGCTGCTCGCCCACACCCAGGCCCAGGGCAGCCTCGCCCGGTCCCTGCGGTCCGCCGGGAGCGACGTCGACGCCCTGGAGCACCTCGTCGTGGAGCCCCTCGGCCCGACCGAGCTGGCGCAGCGGCTGGGCATCACCCCCGCGGCCACGACGCTGGTCGTGGACCGGCTCGTCGCCCGCGGCCACGCGCGGCGGCGCCGCGACCCCCACGACGGTCGTCGCACCGTGGTCGACATCTCCGACGCCGGTCGACGCACGGTGCTCGAGCACGTCGGGCCGATGCTGCACCGCCTCGACGGGCTGGCGCAGCAGCTGTCCGAGCAGGAGACGGCGGCCGTGCTGGCCTACCTCACCGGCGCTGCCGAGGCGCTGCGCAACCTGGCAGGCACCACCGCCACCGCTGCCCGCGAACCCGACTGAGCCGCGCTCGGGGCCTGCTGCAGCTCAGTCCGAGGACCCGGCGACCAGGCTGACGGCGAGCAGCAGGTCGATGAGCTCCTCGACCCGGCGTACGTCGCAGCCGGTGCGCTCGGCGATCCGCTCGAGCCGGTAGTAGACGGTGTTGGCGTGCACGTGCAGCGCCATGGCCGCCAGCTTGGCGTTGAGGTCGCAGGCGACGTACTGCCGCAGCGTCTCCACGAAGGTGCCGCCCGAGGCGAGGTCTTCCTGCACGAACGCGCGCACCTCCGGGCGGACCAACCGGCGGGCGGTGCGGTCGTGCGTCTGCACGAGGTAGTCGAGGGTCGACATCGTCGACAGCGACTGCACCCCGGCCCGGCCTCGGAGCGAACGGCGGGCCAGGCGCGCCTCCTCGTAGGCCTCGGGGACGTCGAGGAAGCCCCGCCGCACCGAGCTGACGCCCACGCTGGGGAACACGCCCCGACCCGACAGCGACGCGATGCCGGCGCGGATGCGGGCCAGCAGCCGCTCCTCCCCCGTCGGGTCGACCGGCATGACGGCGATGACCTCGTCGTGGCGCACCACCACCAGGCCGCGACCGGGGTTGTTCAGCGCCGAGCGCAGCATCGACTGGCTGGAGCGGTCCGACCCCTGCTCGCCGTTGACGGTGAAGGAGCCTGCCACCACCACGAGCGGGCCGTCCTCGGAGATGCCGACGTCGGCGAGCATCTGCACCCGCGGTTGCACCGTGGGCGGGCGCCCCTCGAGCAGGTCGTCGAGCAGGTCGCGCGCCAGACGCGCGGAGTCGGCGAGCTGGAACTGCTGGGCCTCGAGGTAGGCCTCGGCCGCCGCGGTGCTGCCGACCTCGATGGTGCGCATCACCTGGCCGACGATCGTGAGCGCGGCATCCTTGGTCTCCGGGTGGTGGGCGACACCGTCGAGGATGCCGTCCCACAGCTCGATCTGGCCGATCCGGAAGGCCTTCATGAAGTCGGGCAGCGCCACCCCGAGGTCGACCCGACGCATCGCGTGCCGCCCGGTCCACGGGAAGTCCCCGCGCGAGGGGTCCCGCCGGTCCTCGACGCTGCTGAGGAAGGCACCGAAGACCTGGCGGCAGTGCGACTGGACCTCCGAGCGCAGGGTGCGGTCCTCGAAGGAGGAGTAGACGTCGACCTGGTCCCAGATGGCCGAGGTCGCGTCCTCCGCGAGAGCGTCCACCCGCCCGCGCACCCACGCGGCCAGCAGGTCCGCGCCCTCGGCCGGACCGAGGCTGCGGCGTGCTCGTGGCACCGCGGGGGCCACGTCGAGTCCCGCGGTCGGCGCTCGTCGATCTGTGCTGGTCTCCGTCACTGCCCCACCCGTCCCGCCCGCCGCCGGGTCGGCAGGCTCGTCTCGCCCAGTCTCTCCCGGTGACCGCGGTCACACCAGCAACTGTCCATCACAGGAGCATCACGACGGGGCCACTCGCCAGGCGTGCGGACGGCCCGCGTCGTGACCGAGTCCCACCGAAGTCTGTGGAGTGTCACAAAGACGTCAGGACGTGACGCAGGGCACCATGAGGCGCACGTCACACCCCGACGCCCCGTTCCCACGCCTGCGCACCCCGCCGGCGAGCCAGTGCCCACCCGGGCCCCCCACACCGGGTCGCACCTCCCGTGCGTCCCCACGACGACAGGAGCGCATGTGCTGAGCGCGCGCAACCTCGAGGTGGTCTACGACGACGTCGTGCTCGCCCTCCGAGGTGTCAGCCTCGAGGTCCCCGACGGCCGGATCGTGGCCCTGCTCGGCGCCAACGGCGCCGGCAAGACCTCGCTGCTGCGGGCCCTGACGGGCCTGCTCGACGTCCACGACGGCGAGATCACGAAGGGCTCGGTGAGCCTGGACGGCGAGGACCTCCGACGTACGCCGCCGGAGGCCATCGTCCGCAAGGGCGTCCGCCAGGTGCTGGAGGGTCGCCGGGTCTTCGTCGAGCTCAGCATCGAGGACAACCTCAAGGTCGGAGCGCACACGGCTCGCGCCGCCATGGCGGAGAACCTGGACCGGGTCTACACGCTGTTCCCGGTGCTCTCCGACCGCCGCACCCTGACCGCGGGCTACCTCTCCGGCGGTGAGCAGCAGATGCTCGCCATGGGCCGCGCGATGATGTCCAACCCGCGCTACCTGCTCCTCGACGAGCCGTCCCTGGGTCTGGCACCGCTGATGGTCGAGGCGATCCGGGACGTGGTCGTGGAGATCAACAGCACCGGCACCGGCGTGCTGCTCGTGGAGCAGAACGCCTCGATGGCGCTGTCCATCGCCCACCACGGCTACGTCATGGAGACGGGGCGCGTCGTGCTGGACAAGCCCGCCGCCGAGCTCCTCGCCGACGACGACGTCCGCGAGTTCTACCTCGGCCTCCACCCCGGCGAGGACGGCTCGGGCCGCAAGTCCTTCCGGGACACCAAGCACTACCGCAGGAAGAAGAGGTGGTCGGCATGAGCGCCGCCAGCCCCGTCGTCCAGCTGGACGACGTGCACCTGTCCTTCAAGGGCGTCAAGGCCGTCAACGGCGTCAGCCTGCACGTCGAGCCGGGCGAGCTGTTCGCCATCATCGGCCCCAACGGCGCCGGCAAGACGTCGCTGTTCAACGTGATCTCCGGCGTCTACCGGCCCCAGCAGGGCCGGGTCCGGTTCATGGGCGAGGACATGCTGGGCAAGAAGCCCAGCGACATCGCCCGCCGCGGGGTGGCCCGGACCTTCCAGAACATCGCGCTCTTCGAGCACCTCACCGTCACCGACAACCTCATGCTCGGCCGCCACCAGCACATCGAGTACGGCTGGCTCTCGGCCTTCGGCTGGTGGGGCAAGGCCAAGACCGAGGAGGTCCAGCACCGCAAGGTCTGCGAGGAGATCGTGGACTTCCTCGAGCTGGAGTCCTGGCGGGGCATGCCCGTGGGCCTGCTGCCGTACGGCGTGCAGAAGCGCGTCGAGCTCGGCCGGGCGCTCGCGATGCAGCCCAAGCTGCTGCTGCTGGACGAGCCGGTCGCCGGCATGAACCTCGAGGAGACCGAGGACATGGCGCGCTTCGTCCTCGACATCCGTGACGAGCTCGACGTGCCGATCATCATGGTCGAGCACGACATGGGCCTGGTCATGGACCTCGCCGACCGGATCCTCGTCGTCGACTTCGGGACCCCGATCACCACGGGCACCCCCGCCGAGGTCCAGCGCCACCCCGACGTCATCCGCGCCTACCTCGGACAGGAGCTCTCGTCGTGACGACCACCGCCGAACGCACCACCGGTCCGACCGGCCGCACCGGCACGACCACGCCGGTCACCCGGATCCGCGACCACGCCCGCACCCGCGCCGACGCCGTCGCACTGCGCGACAAGCACCTCGGCGTGTGGCGGGAGTGGACCTGGGCGCAGTACTGGGAGCACGTCCAGCTGGCCGGCCACGCCTTGCTCGCGCTGGGCGTCGAGCCCGGCGACCGGGTCGCGATCCACTCCGAGAACCGGCCCGAGTGGCTGGTCGCGGACATGGGCGCCATGGCCGTGAGGGCCGCGTCGGTCGGTGTCTACCCGACCAACCCGGCCGCCGAGGTGGCCTACCTCCTGGAGGACTCCGGGGCCCGGGTGCTCATCGCCGAGGACCAGGAGCAGGTCGACAAGGCCCTCGAGGTCATCGACCGGGCACCGCACCTGGAGAAGATCGTCTACATCGAGCCGCGCGGCATCCGTGGTCGCTACACCCACGACAAGCTCATGTCGTGGGAGGAGTTCCTCGCGCTCGGCGAGCAGCACCGCGCCGCGCACCAGGGAGCGGTCGAGGCGATGGTCCAGGCCGCCGAGCCCGACGACCTGGCGACCCTGATCTACACCTCCGGCACGACCGGTCCGCCGAAGGGCGGCATGCTCACGATCCGCAACGTCGAGTTCGCGATCAAGATCCTCGCCGAGGAGGGCGCCTTCACGGACCCGCCGCCGGGGCCCGACGACCTGCTGCTCTCCTACCTGCCGCTGTCGCACGTGGCCGAGCGCATCTTCACGACCTGGTTCAACGCTGCGTCCGCGACCCAGGTCAACTTCGCCGAGTCCATCGAGACCGTCCCCCAGAACCTCCGCGAGGTCCAGCCGACCGTGCTGTTCGGCGTGCCCCGCATCTGGGAGAAGCTGATGGCCGGCGTGGAGATCCGGATCGCCGCCGCCAGCCGGCTCAAGCGGGCCAACGCGCAGTTCTGGCTCAAGGTGGCCGCCGGCATCGGCGACGACCTCGTCCGCACCGGTGGCAAGCACACCGCCGCCACCCGGCTGAAGTACGCCGTCGGCTGGGTCTTCTGCTATCGCGCACTGCGTGAGCGGCTGGGCATGCGGCGGGTGCGGTACGCCGCCTCGGGTGCCGCCCCGATCGCCCCCGAGGTGCTGAAGTTCTTCATGGGCCTCGGCGTGCCCATGCACGAGGTGTACGGCATGACCGAGAACACCGCGGTCGCCACCGCCAACCGTCCTGGCCGGGTCCGGCTCGGCACGGTGGGTGAGGCGCACCCCGGTGTCGAGGTGAAGGTCGACGAGACCACCGGCGAGATCCTGACCCGCCACCCCGGTGTCTTCGCGGGCTACTGGCGCAAGCCGGAGGCCACGGCCGCGGTCCTCGAGGAGGACGGCTGGCTGCACACCGGCGACGTCGGCGAGTGGGTCGAGGGCACGCACCTCAAGATCACCGACCGGATGAAGGACATCATCATCACGGCCGGCGGCAAGAACATCTCCCCCTCGCAGATCGAGAACGAGCTCAAGACCTCCCCCTTCGTCAAGGAGGCCCTGGTCATCGGGGACGGCCGCAAGTACCTCACGGCCCTCATCGGCATCGAGCTCGACACCGTCGGCGAGTGGGCGCAGCGCAAGAAGCTCGGCTTCAGCACCTACCGCGACCTCACCGAGAAGCCCGAGGTCGTCGACCTCGTCCGCACGGTCGTCAACGACGTCAACAGCAGGTTCGCCTCGGTCGAGCAGATCAAGGAGTTCCGCCTGCTGCCCAAGGAGCTGGACCACGAGGACGGTGAGCTCACCGCCACTCAGAAGGTCAAGCGGTCCGCAGTCACGAAGTCATTCGAGGAGATGGTGGAGTCCATGTACGGCGGTGGTGCCCGATGAGCACCTTCCTGGAGGCGGTGATCCGCGGGCTCGGCACCGGCTCGGTCTATGCGCTGCTGGCCCTGGGCTTCGTGATCATCTACAAGGCCACGAGCGTCATCAGCTTCGCGCAGCCGGCGCTCATGCTCTCGGGCGCGGTCGTGACGTCCTACCTCGTCCCGGCGATGGGCGTGGTGCTCTTCACGGGCTTCTCGTTCTTCTTCTCCGTCGCGCTGGCCGCGGTCATCACCGCCGCGCTGGGCCTGCTCATCGAACGCCTGGCCATCAGACCCATGGTGGGCAAGGCGGTCTTCGTGGTCGCGATCATCACGTTGGGCATCGACATCGCCGTGCGCGTGGTCGTCAACGGGTTCATCGGCCTGGGCGCCCGGCCGATCGGCTTCCCGTGGGGCCTGGACGCCGTCTCGGTGTTCGGCCTGGACGTGCAGATCCGGCACCTGGTGATGATGGCCACCGTCGCGCTGGTCGTGACCGTGCTCTACCTGTTCCTCCAGCGCAGCAAGTACGGCCTGGCCATGCGCGCCGCCGCCCTCGACCAGGAGGCCGCGATGACCATGGGTGTCAGCGTGGGCGGCGTCTTCGCCCTCTCCTGGGCGATCGCCGGCGGCCTGGCCGCCATCGCCGGCTCCCTGCTGGCGACCGGCGCCGGCGTCGACCGACAGCTGTGGATCGTCGCCCTCGTCGCTCTGCCCGCGATCATCCTCGGAGGCCTGGACTCCCTCGAGGGAGCAGTCGTCGGTGGCCTGCTGATCGGGGTCGCGGAGGCCCTGGTCGGCACCTACCAGAGCCAGTACGCCCCGTGGCTGGGGGACAACGTCGCCCTCGTGGCGCCGTACGCCCTGATGCTCGCGGTCCTGCTGGTCCGCCCCTACGGAATCTTCGGCACTGCAGAGGTGAGGCGCGTATGAGCACCACGGCCACGACCAAGCCGACCGCCCCGAAGCGGTCCCTGCCCGGGACCGCCCAGGTCAGCACCAAGGTCTCCGGACGGCCCGGCTTCTACCGGTCCTACTCCCAGGAGCTGGCGCTCTTCAACACCCGACCCAAGCAGGTCGCGGTCGGGGCGGTCATCCTGCTCGGCCTGCTCGGACCCTTCGTGCTCGAGGACGCGCTGCTGCGCACCCTGGCGATCGCCTTCGTCTTCGCCATCGGCGCACTGGGCCTCAACATCGTCACCGGCCTCGCCGGCCAGGTGTCCTTGGGCCACGCCTTCTTCCTGGGCGTCGGTGCCTACACGGCGGCCGCGATCTCCGGTGACCCCGAGGGCCGCACCATCGGCTTCGGCACCGAGGAGATGTGGATCTGGCTGCCGGCCTCGGGCCTGGTCGCCGCCGCCTTCGGTGTCGCGGTCGCACCCCTGGCGACCCGGCTGCGCGGCCTCTACCTGGCCATCGTGACCCTCGGCCTGGTCTTCATCGGCGAGCACGTCTTCCGCGAGTGGAGCGACCTCACCGGTGGGGCGGGCGTCGGCCGCTCGGCCGCGACGCCGCAGCTGTTCGGCTTCGACTTCTCCGAGGGCACCGAGCTGTTCAGCCGCGAGCAGCAGCTCTACCTGCTGATGTTCGTGCTGATGCTGGTCTTCGCCCTCGGCGCCCGCAACCTCGCCCGCTCCCGCGTCGGTCGTGCCTTCTCGGCCGTGCGCGACCGGGACATGGCCGCGGAGATGATGTCGATCGACCTGCCGCGCACCAAGGCGCTGGCCTTCGGCATCTCCTCGTTCTACGCCGGCTGCGCGGGCGGCCTGCTCTACACCGTCTCGGGGTTCTTCGACCCCGCGTCGTTCAACCTCCTGCTCTCGGTGCAGTTCATCGCGATGGTCCTCATCGGCGGTGCCGGCACCGTGGGAGGCACCATCGCGGGCGCCCTGTTCGTGTCGCTCCTGCCGACACTGACCCGCGAGCTGCCCGCCTTCATCCCCCTGATCAGCCAACAGGTGACAGAGACACCCAACGTGTTCCAGGTCGAGCAGATCCTCTACGGACTCTTGATCGTGGTGTTCCTCTTGTTCGAACCTCGGGGCCTGTTCGGCATCTGGATGCGGATCCGCATCTACTGGAAGAGCTGGCCGTTCAGCTACTGAACGTCCGGATCAACGCAAAAGGAGAACTGCAATGAAGCTGCGCAAGATGGGGGTGCTCCTCGCAGCCCTCGCGATGGCCGCAACCGGCTGCCGCGGTGGGGACACCGAGGAAGGCGACGGCGCCATCTCGGCACCGGGCGTCAGCGACGAGCCGTGCCCGGAGGCCGTCAACGAGGACAACGGGTGCATCTACCTGGGAACCATCTCGGACCTCACGCAGGGTCCGTTCGCGCCGCTCGGCGTGCCGATCACCGACGCCCAGGCGGCGTTCTGGGAGCGGGTCAACGAGGACGGCGGCATCGGTGGCTACGACATCGACGTCACCGAGTACGTGCGTGACAACCTGTACAACCCCGAGACCCACGCCCAGGTCTACAGCGAGATCGAGGGCGAGGTGCTCGCCCTGGCGCAGACCCTCGGTTCCCCGACCACGCTCGCGATCCTCGAGCAGATGAAGGGCTCCGACGTCATCGGCGCCCCGGCCTCGTGGACCTCGCTGTGGGGCTTCGAGGACAACATCCTGGAGTCGGGCTCGTCGTACTGCGTCGACTCGATGAACGGCGTGGACTACTTCGTCGAGAACGAGGACATCCAGTCCGTCATGGCCGTCGGCTTCCCCGGTGACTACGGCGGCGACGCCGCCGCGGGCGCCGAGATCGCGGCCGAGGCGAACGGGATCGACTTCACCAACGTCGAGACCGCTCCGGGCCAGGAGGCCCAGTCCGGCGCCGTGTCGGCCATCGTCCGGCAGAACCCGGACCTGGTCATCCTCGGCACCGGCCCGACCGAGACCGCGGTCATCGTCGGCCAGGCGGCAGCCCAGGGCTACACGGGCCAGTTCCTCGGCAACGCCCCGACCTGGAATCCCGCGCTGCTGGAGAGCCCGGCCGGTCCGGCGCTCGAGCAGCTGTTCGTCCACGTGGGCCCCTGGGCCTCCTACGGCGCCGACACCCCGGCGCACGAGGCCATGCGCGAGGCGCTCGGCGAGGTCGACCAGCCCAACGACGGCTACACCTCCGGCTGGGCCTGGAGCTACCCGATGAAGGCCGCGCTCGAGGAGTGGCTGGGCGGCGACTACGAGGGCACCCGCGCCGGTCTGCTGGAGGCCGTCCAGGCCCTGGAGACCGTCGACTTCGAGGGCATGCTGCCCGAGGAGGCCGGCAACCGCGCCGGTGACAACGACCTCTTCCGCCAGAGCGTGCTGTCGAGCGTCGACCCCGCCGAGGACGCCGGCCTGGCGCTCCTGGAGGACTTCTTCACCGGTCCCACCGCTGAGGCCGCCGAGATCGACGGCGCCTGCTTCGAGGGCTGAGCCACCCCCGCTCCCCCGCAGCGCACAGCACTGCAGCACCACCACGACGGCGTCGCACCCCCACCGGGGTGCGGCGCCGTCGCGCGTGCGGGCGGGCCCCGACCGAGCACTGACCGTGCACCGCAGCGCACTGGGAGGGTGACCCGGCGGGACCTAGGGTCGGGGGCATGGAGTTTCGATACCTCGGCAACAGCGGGCTCAAGATCTCGGAGATCACCTATGGCAACTGGCTGACCCACGGGTCGCAGGTGGAGAACGACGCGGCGACCGCGTGCGTGCGGGCCGCCCTCGAGGCGGGCATCAGCACCTTCGACACCGCCGACGTCTACGCCAACACCAAGGCGGAGTCCGTGCTCGGCGAGGCGCTGGCCGGCGAGCGGCGCGAGAGCCTGGAGATCTTCACCAAGGTCTACTGGCCCACCGGCCCGGGCGGGAAGAACGACACCGGCCTGTCGCGCAAGCACATCATGGAGTCCATCAACGGCTCGCTGTCTCGCCTGCGGACCGACTACGTCGACCTCTACCAGGCGCACCGCTACGACACCGAGACGCCGCTGGAGGAGACCATGCAGGCGTTCGCCGACGTGGTGCGGCAGGGCAAGGCGCTCTACATCGGTGTCTCGGAGTGGACCGCCGAGCAGATCCGCGCCGGTCACGCACTCGCGAAGGACCTCGGCATCCAGCTGATCAGCAGCCAGCCGCAGTACTCCATGCTCTGGCGCGTCATCGAGGGCGAGGTCGTGCCGGCGTGCGAGGAGCTCGGCATCTCCCAGATCGTGTGGAGCCCCATCGCCCAGGGCGTCCTCACCGGCAAGTACCAGCCCGGCCAGGCCCCGCCGGCCGGCTCGCGGGCCACGGACGACAAGGGCGGCGCGGACATGATCAAGCGCTGGATGGACGACGACCTGCTCACCCGCGTGCAGCGCCTCAAGCCGCTCGCCGACGAGGCCGGGCTCACCATGGCCCAGCTCGCGGTGGCCTGGGTGCTGCAGAACGACAACGTCGCCTCGGCGCTGGTCGGCGCCTCGCGACCCGAGCAGGTCCACGACAACGTCGCCGCGGCCGGCAAGAAGCTCGACGCCGACCTCATGGGCAAGATCGACGAGGTCCTCGGCGACGCGGTCATCAGCGACCCCACGATGACCGAGCGCACGGCCCCGCAGGGCCGCGTGGCCTGACCCGCCCCGACGTCGTACGACGAAGGCCCCCGGTCGCTCCCTCACGGGTGCGGCCGGGGGCCTCGTCGTGTGGTGGCCGGGCGGCCACCGCTGATCACTTCTTGAAGACGTCCTTGACGTCCTCGACCGCGTTCTTGGTCGAGCCCTTCGCCTGGTCCTTCTTGCCCTCGGCCTGCAGCTCCTTGTCGTCGGTCGCCTGGCCGACGGCCTCCTTGGCCTGGCCGGCGAGCTTCTCCGCGGTGTTCTTCGCCTTGTCGACGATGCCCATGGTGGGCTCCTCTCCTTCGTGGCGGCGACCCGGGTGGCCGTCGCGGCTTACGTCGTAAGCCTACCGTCGGGACGCGTCGACCAAACCCCTCCACGAGGGTGTTCCGCGTGAGCCGGGCCACACGGCCCGGCGGGAGAGCGTGGTCGCGCCCAGCGCGGCTCAGACCCGTTCGGCCACCGCATCGAGCAGTCGCGCCAGGCCGCGCTCGAACTCCTCGTCGAAGCGGTCCTCGGCGAGCCGGGCCGCCAGTCGGTGGATCGTGGGGTGCTCGCCGACCTCGATGTCGCCCTGCGGGTCGAGCTTCTCCTCGACCGTCTCGGCCTCGGCCACGGCCTCCTGCTCGTCCTCGGTGCGCGTGGGCGTGAGCCCTCCGGGGACCGGCTCGTCGGCGGTGCCGAGCGAGCCGTCGCCGTCCTGCGGGTCGCGCAGGGTGCGGGCACCGGTCTCCATCAGCAGGTAGCCGAGCAGGAAGCTGTTGAAGGAGCGGTAGGTGAACAGGACCTGCTCGTCGTCGAACCCGGCGTCCTGGAGCGTGGTGAGCATCGACTCGATCCACGACAACGAGCGCAGCGGCGGGTTGATCCACGGCGCCTCGGCCGGCCGGGTCGTCACCAGCGGGAACGCGTGCGGGTGGGCGAGCGCGTAGCGGCGTACGCCGCGGGCCAGGCGTGCGAGGTAGTCGCGCCAGCCGTCGCGCGCGTCGCGGACCACCTCGGGGTCCTGGTCGAGCTCGGCCACCACCAGGTCCACGACCGCATCGAGCAGCGCGTCCCGCGTGGCCACGTGCTTGTAGAGCGACATCGCCTCCACGCCCAGGCGCGAGGCGATCGAGCGCATGGAGGCCGCGCCCACACCTTCCTCGTCGATCAGCTGCAGCGCGGCCCGGGCGATCCGCTCCGGCGTCAGCCCCTTCGGCCCCCGGCGGGTCGGCCTCCCGCCCCCCGTGCGCGTCGAGCCCGAGCCCTTGCCACCGGATGCACCCATGCAGGTCATCGTGCCAGTTCCTGGGAGGGCGGTCCCGGGGCGGCCGGCGCCATCACCAGGGTCAGGGCGCTGGCACGTGCCGGAGGTCACGGTGGAGCGAGAGCGAGGTCCCGGGTCGTCCAGCTGGGGTTCACGACAGCCGCCCCAGCAGGTCCTCGGAGAACGCCACCTCGTCCACCGACCGGCTCGTGCGAGCGGGCACGGCGACCTCGCGCGACATCCGCAGGGAGGCCCGCACGGCCGTGGGCGCGGCGCTCTCGATGCGCTGGCAGAGCTCCCGCGCAGCGGTGAGCCCGCTCCCCCGCGGCACGACCCGGCTCACCAGGCCCGCGGCCAGCGCCTCGTGCGAGTCGAGGACCCGTCCGGTGAGCACGAGGTCGTCGGCGAGCCGGCGCCCGACCACCCCGGCGAGCCGCTCGTGGGCACCGTGCTCGGCGACCAGGCCCTTCCAGGGCTGGGTGAGGGCGAAGGTGGCGCCCTCCTCGGCCACGACCAGGTGGCAGGCGAGCAGCACCTCCAGCCCCGCGTCGTGCGCGGCGCCGGCGACGGCCGCGACGACCGGCTTGTCCAGGTCGGCGCGGGCGGTCAGGCCGGCGGCCCC
>FWWL01008189.1_pt1 | contig 13620 bp, 13 predicted proteins | sample 2228331 | NCBI WGS metagenome assembly FWWL01 (sample SAMEA103939775, study PRJEB20133) | metagenome | reverse complement strand
GCCTTCGTCTTGACCGGAAGCGCCTCGACCATGCCCTCCACCCGCGCGGCGCAATGCTCCATCACGGGGCAAGTCAAACAACTGGGCGACTTCGGTGTACACACAGTCGCCCCCAGCTCCATAAGCGCTTGATTGAAATCGCGCGCTTCCTCTTCCGGGATGAGCGTCTTCGCCAGCCCCTCTATACGAATGCGTGTGGACGGCTTCGCGATATCGTCCTGCAGCAGGAAGAAGCGCGACAACACGCGCATCACATTCCCGTCTACAGCGGGCTCCGGCTTATTGTAGGCAATGCTGAGTATCGCCCCGGCTGTATACGGGCCGACACCTTTCAACGACGACACCGCTGCCAAAGTATCGGGCACGATCCCGCCATGCAGCTCCTTCACTTGGCGCACGGCTGCTTGCAAATTACGGGCGCGCGAGTAATAACCAAGCCCTTCCCATAGCTTCAGCACCTCTTCTTCGGGTGCATTGGCTAACGCCTCAATGGTAGGAAACTTGTCCAAGAAACGATTATAGTATGGAATAACAGTATCCACGCGGGTTTGCTGCAGCATAACCTCCGAGATCCAAATGTAATAAGGATTGCGGCTGCGGCGCCAGGGCAAATCCCGGTGATGCCTTTTATACCATTGTAATAAGGGGTCAGAGAACGTGAATAACGATTTCGTAGTAGATTGATTCATGACGGCTCCTCTATGTTACTAATTGCAGGTCTGAACTTAGGTCCAAATCGACCAGCTTCAATGCTATACTATAGGTAACGAACACTTTAAATGTTGCAAGCATGAATCCCACCTTAAAAAGGGAGGCTGAATATGCTCACGCTTGGTGAAATCGCAGCTCAGCTCAATCGGTTCGTCTTCTCCTTACAGCTGATCGGCCATCAGAAGACAGATGCTGCCTGGTCGCAGCAGCTTCGAACGATTCGCCATCATTCATTTTGGCTGATTGTTAAGGGAAAAGGCACTTTCAATATCAACGGAACGCTTTATCCCGCAGAGCCTGGCAAGCTGTTCTTCTTTGCTCCGGGCATGCAAGTTCTGAGAAGTGCAGATCCTGAGAACCCTATGGAATATTACTTCGTACGTTATCATTATAAAGAAACCTACGAGGAGAAGGAACAGTGGATTTCCCGAAGCTCTGCTGAATGCGCGTTTCCTTTGCAGGGGATGTATGCGATGCAGAATACGCCCCAGCTCATTTATTTGGTAGAGCAGCTGTTCGCGCTATGGCAGCGCCGCGGACATATGACAGCCATGCGCCGTAAAATATTGCTGCACGAGTTTTTCCTGGCCCTCTTGCAGGATCTGCGTGCTCAAAAAATTGCGGGAGATACTACAGCAGCGATCGAGTTCACCCAGGAATTTATGGCCCAGCATTATCAAGAGCCGCTTACCCTGGAGCAGCTAGCCCAGTTAGCAGGTCTCAGTGTCAGCCATTATTCCAGGTTATTCAAGAAATATATCGGGTACAGCCCGATCGACTTCCTCACCCATTTGCGCATGGACCGTGCTAAAGAGCTGTTAGTTTTATCAGACTATCGCTTAAAGTCCATTGCAGGCAGTGTCGGGTATGTTGATGAGTTTTATTTCAGCCGGATTTTCAAAAAAGTAGTAGGCTTCTCCCCCCGTGACTATGCCAAAAAACACAGGACAGAACCTGGCCAATGATGAACGCACCCTTTATTTGACATCATTTCGGACAAGTAGTAAGCTTGCTTTGGCCAAACCGTTATGCTTGCTCGAGGTGATGAGAGATGGATAATCAATACATTCGGAAATGTAATATGCATCCATCAAAAAAGTACCGGTTTCCGCCCTTCAGCAGAAACCGGTACTAATTGTGTTTATCTTATTCCACTTGGCATAACGATCCGGCGATATATCTCGTACCGTCGTCCAGATAATAGTAATACGTGATAAGCACGCGGCCGTCCGCAAGCAGTACCGCGCTTGTATACCCAATATCGCTTCCCAGGCCGTCGTCGCGAATCACGGATTCCGTCGCGGAGCCGAGATCGGTACATTCGGCGTCTAGCACGTACGCACGAATGCCGAACGGCTTGTTGCGATAGCCGTAATTCAATAGAACGCGTCCATCTGCAAGCCGGAGAACGTTGAACGGGCTCGGCGAATAAATCGGCCACATCTTAACCGCGCTCCATGTGCGTCCGCCGTCCATCGACTCTGACGTAAACAACGGCGACGCCGATTGCTCTTCCCCCGGCTGCTTGTTCAGCTTCGAGCTGCGGATGAACAGCACCAATTTGCCTGCCTCTGTCTTATACAGATTCGGTTCGTGGAAATGGTATTGCCCTTCGTAGCCAGGGATGACGGCCGCACGCTCCCATGTACCCCCGCGATTCTCCGTTCTTCCGACGACCACATTGAAGGTGTCGCCATCCTGCTCGTAGAACGGCGCTAATATAGACCCGTCTTCCATCTCTACACTGTTCCCGCGAATCACGACATCGCCAAGGTCTACAAGGGCCGGAGTATCCCACGTCAGTCCCCCGTCAACAGAACGGATCGAATAGCAGCCGGCCATTCGTCCGATCCAGCGATCCATGACGCGATGCCAGGTGCCTGCCTTTAACCCTGCGGGAGCATCGGTTTGCTCATACACCTTCCAAGTGAAATAAGTGACGAGCAGAGAACCGTCCTGCAGTACGTTAAGACACGGATCCTGCACGCCATGGAAAAAATCGTCCCAAATAACCGTAGGCTTTGAATCCCAAACGATGCCGTCTGCCGACCCGATCGAAACCGCCTTCGAGGATGCATCCACATGTGTAACTGCTCCATCGTATGCGTCGCGTCGATCAGGGGCCTGGCGGAAGCCGAGCCGGAACGTTCCGTCATGAAGCGGGACTACAGTCGGGAACGTATTGTAATGCTCATCCTTATAGATTTCCATATGTGCAATCGTAGTTACTTTGGCCATCGTATAACCCTCCTTGAAATGCTGAACTTGTATTCACTTGTTGTGGAATGAATTGCATAAACGGAATCACCCTTTTAGCGATCCGATCATAACGCCCTTTGCAAAATATTTTTGCAGAAAGGGATAGACGACGACGATTGGCGTAATAGCTGCGATAATTGTCGCAGCCTTGACCGATTGGTTCGTTACCTCGGACGTTATTTGAATATAAGTGCCCGAACTGGTCGTATCGATTTTGTCCTGCTGAAATATTTTTTGCACGAGCAGTTGCAGAACGAAGTCATTTTTCTCCCGCAAATAGATCATCGCATCGAACCAGGCATTCCAATGATGGACGCCCGACCATAGCGCAATAACCGCAATAATGGGCATCGAGAGCGGGAAGATGATGCGGAATGCTACCTGTATCGGATTCGCGCCATCAATCAGTGCCGACTCCTCCAGCTCCTTGGGAAAGCTCATCAGAAAGTTGCGCGCCAGAATGATGTACCACGCATTGGCAAGCGTCGGCAAAATAAGCGCCCACATGGAATTTAGCAGGCCTAGCTTCTTGATGTTCAAATACGTAGGAATCAGACCGCCGCTGAAAAATATCGTGAACAATATGAACAACGTGATGATGTTGCGGTACGGCAAATCCTTGCGGGACAGCGAATGTGCCGCGCACATGGTGACCAGCACCGTAAGGCCCGCCCCGACAACTGTCCTGATAATCGTGTTGCCATACGCGATATAGATGATATCGCTGCTGAACAATTGCTTATAGGACATCAAATTGAAGCCTTCCGCCCATAACCGCAGTCCTAGCTTGTCGACGTAGGCAGGAGCGGTCAAGGACAACATCAGCAGGTTCCAGAACGGATAAAGGAACAAGATGGACAGGACGATCATGAGACTGAAATTGAATATATCGAATGATTTGCCAGCTAAGCTGCTGCGTCTGAACGTATTCACGCGCCGTCCCTCCTCACCATATCCCGTATTCGTTGAAACGTTTGACGATATAGTTTGTCCCGATGACCAGCACAAGGGCAACGACGTTCTTAAACAAGCCGACTGCTGTCGAGAACCCATATTTTGTATCGATCAGACCGATGCGGTACACATACGTATCGATAACGTCCGCGACACTGTAGACGGCCGGATTGTACAGGTTGAAGATTTGGTCGAAGCCAGCGTTCATAACGCCTCCGACATTAAGAATGAACAACACGGTCATGACCGGAATTAGCGAAGGAAGCGTGATGTACCGCATCTGCTGAAACCTATTCGCCCCGTCGATTGTCGCTGATTCGTATTGATCCTGGTTAATGCCGGCGATTGCGGCCAAATAGATAATGCTTCCCCAGCCTACACTTTGCCACAAGTGGCTGACGACGAGTACCCCAACGAACATGTCCGGGTTCGCCAGAAAATGAATCGGCTTTCCACCGAACAGGGTGATGACAAAGTTGAGCGCTCCCCGCGATGGAGACAGCAGCTCGATCATGATGCCCGACAAAATGACCCAGGACATAAAATGAGGCAAATAGGAAATGGTTTGTACGATTTTCTTGAACCTGCCGTTCATCAATTCGTTAAAAAGCAAGGCAAGCAAAATCGGAGCGGGGAAGCCGAATACAATGTGCAGTCCGCTAATGACAAGCGTGTTGCGCAAAATACGCCAGAAAAAAAAGTCATTGAACAGCTGATTGAAATTTTCCATGCCGATCCATGGACTGCCAAGAATGCCATCGATAAAGCGGTAGTTCTTGAAAGCCATGATGACGCCGTACATTGGAACATAATTAAAGATCAGAAAACAGATGAGCGCCGGAGCCAGCATGAGATAATAAAATCCGTACTTTCGCCATCGGCCTCTCGACGCATTAGACGACAGGGGGACCGATAAGCCGACCGTTGCGTCACTCATACCGCTAGCCTCCTTTTCAAGGAATATGTCACTTCTAACTTTCTAACAAGACAGGACAACGCATGGCATGGCGGAAACATCGCGAATCCGCGCTGGCTTCCGCCATGCGAGCCTATCCGATTATTTCTTATTCGCTTCGTCGTACAGCTTCTGGTAATTGTCCAGAATGGCCTGGCCGCCGGCGTCGAGGTACTTTTTCTTGAACGCGTCCCACTCCTTGTCGATGTCGAGCTTTCCAACGGTTGTGTTTGTTTCGAATTCAGTGACGACCGTAGTAACGGCTGTGCCGCTTTTCAGAACCGCATCGTTTATGGAGTTGATCGTGAAGTTGATGTCGTTGTATTTTTTCTGGCTGCTCATCGCTACGTCATAAGCAGGAGCATCCATTTTCAGCACGTTGTTCTTTTTGTAGAAATCCCAGTTATCCGGACGCAGGGCGAAATATTGGCCAATGCCTTCCTGTGTGATTTTGTCGATCGATAAATAATCCGGGGCAACTTGGATGACACCGTCTTTGTCCAACGTATAGCCCTTGCCTTCTTCGCCGAAGAAGGAGCGGATATAGAAGCTATCGTTCGCGGACATGTAGTTCTTGATCGCCATGATGCGTTCCATCTTCTCATCGCTTGTTTTGCTGCCGAAGAAGAAGCCCCGCTGCATCGCCGGATAGACGCTGCCTCCCGCTCCCTTATCACCGGTCGGTCCCGCAAACGGTTTCATAAATTCGATCTTGGCATTCGGATTTTTGTCGACCAGCATCTTGGTCACATTGCCTGCTGTTGTCGACGCATACCACCAAGGATGATCGGCGAGCACGCCGAATTTGCCGTCCGCCCACTTCGCACGCTGCTGCGGACGCTGATCCGTAATCGATTCGGGATCGATCAAGCCCTCCTTATACCACGCTTGCAACGTTTTCAAATATTGCTTATAGCTATCGGACATCACGCTGGAGAATACTTTGCCGCTGCTGTCTGCATAAAATGCGTTGCCGGACCCGAGACCGAACGCACCGCGCAAATACAGCTGGAGGCCATGTCCTCCGAACGTATCTCTTTTACCGTTTTTGTCCGGATCGTCGAACGTGAAGCGCTTCAATAGTTCGTGGTATTCCTCGAGTGTCTCCGGTAATTTGGAAATGCCGACATTGACCATCCAGTCCTTGCGGACGCCCATGACCCAAGGCTGCAGCGAAGCGTAATTGATGAATGGCACCGCATACAGCTTTCCTTTGAACTTCATCGTGGATGCGACGATTTTGGGATCGACCATGCTCTCGATGCTCTTCATCCAATCTGGCATGAGCTTGCGCAATTTATCCTCTGGCACTTCCCGCACCAATCCTTGCTCCATCAAGAAGATGGAATCGACGTTGATTCGGATATGATCTGCGGTTTTTCCATCGGCGAAATACAGATTGACCTGCTCTTTGTTGTGAACGTCGAGCGGCACTATCGTAAGCGTCACATTGAACTTTTCTTCGATGAGCTTTTTTACCGGGTTATTGACCGCGTCGTTGATTTTGCCGATCTGATTATGACCGATCCATGAGATGTCCAGATGTTTGGAATACGGTCCCGTTGAGATTGGTGCCATAGTGCTGGCCTTCGATCCGCCATCTTCTTGGCCGCCGCTGCAGCCGCTGAGAATCATTGCCGCTATCGAAACACACACCATCCATTTCCCCGTTCTCTGCCAAGCTTCCCCCTTGCGCTGCTTCAAACGAATCACTCCTTGTCGTTATTGTGTCTTGCTGCTTCAGCATAAATGGATCGCCACCCCTATGAAATGCCCAGATCATGACATGAATCACCCATTAGATGACAATGTCATCAAAACGTAATGTCGAGGAAGCACCTACACGAAGACAGATTCAGAAAAACAAGGAGGACAGCGGCCGCTGTCCCCGTTATTAGGCGCGATTGCCCGGTTGTCAATCATGCTGTTTGCGGAACTCGCCAGGCGTTATGCCTGTCATATCCTTGAAGAGCTTGATAAAATGATTCACCTTGGCATAACCAAGCTGCTCGCTAATATCCTGCACCTTCAGTTCAGTATGCAGCAGCAGCTCCTTGCTCCGGCTGACACGTGTTTGAATCACATAATCGGTGAACGTGACGCCCGTATATTCCTTAAAGATGCGGCTCAGATAGGCCGGATTCAAGTTCAACCTATCCGCGATAGACGTAAGCGAAACGGTACCGACGGGCTCGGATACGATCAGCCGCTTGGCATGCTCGACGTGCGAATTTTTCTTCTCTTGGAAAGCCTGGCCGATATACATCGCCGTGGAGCTAATTAAACCTTCGAACCAAACGGTCATGCTTCGCCATTCGTCCTTTTGTAAAAATACGGCCAACAGGTGAGTACGTTCGCCCGGCACGATTTCCTTCATATCGAGATGTAAATCACGGACGGTTTCAATCAATTTGACAAGCAGCAGCAAGAACGTTTGCTGAACCTGCGGGAAGGCGACCTTCTCCGCCTTGGACCGCATATCCCGCACCATCTCTGCAAACACCGCGAGCGCCTGGTCCTTGTCGCCGTTCTTGAGACAGACGATTAGCGTCGTTTCCATATCCTTCGGGTACGGAAGCGGATCGTGCGCATGCAGCCTGACATCTTCGATATATACGACGTCGCTGTCCGCCGTCATCCCGCGGTACTGCAGCGCTTCTTCAGCCTCTTGATAGGCTTGGGGCAGATCTCCGATCGTCTTGCAGAACGTGCCTATGCCGATCGAACAATTCATTTCGTGATTCTCGTAGATCGTATCTCTTATGGTTTCGGCGATAGAGAATGCGGAAGACATCTCATGGTCCGCGCAATTGACCAGCACCAGATATACATCGTCTTCGATCTCTAGTACCCAATGCGTATGCCCCTCGTCGACCGCCGAAGCTATCGAATCGATGACCAGCAGTTGTTCGATTTGCTCGCTCTCGATGCTCGCGCCGGACCGCCCGCCATTATCGACGGATACTAGAATCGGCACGATGCCACAGGTCTTTAAGCCGATCCCCAAATAATCTAAGCGTTCCTCGACGACTTTCGTTGGCATCGCATGCTTCTTGATTAGCGAACGCACGAACTTCTCCTGATATGCGGGCAAGCTTTCCCGCAGACGGAGCTGTAATTGCTTCCCCGCAGCGTATGCATCCGCGAGCCCATCGCTGATTATGCGGAATTCGCCCTGCGGCCGTCCTCCCTTCAGTCCGCTGCTTCCTCCCGGAATACCGTCTTTTACGAATTGAAGCAAATGATTGACGGGTCTGTAAATGCGGCGACTCGTCACGACAACCAGGATCGCTGTCGCGAGGGTCAACAGAATGGAGACGATATAGAATAAATTGCGTATATTGGAAACGTTGCTGTACAGCGTCTGCAAGTTCGTTACGTTGGCGATGTCCCAGCCGAGCACTTCGGAGCTCCGCCAAGAGACGAGTTGCCGGTCCGCCACAACTTTATGCGACTTGCGGCCTCCGATTTCCGCTGCGTCATTGGCTGAAATAATCGATTGAACGAAAGCGATGCCTTCCGCCTTAGATGCGTCATTATCGTAAAGCAGCGGCTCCCCTTCTCGGGAAAACACCATCACCGATGTCCCGTGCTCGACGCCAAGTCTGCTGATGAGGTTCGTGTAGAAGGCTTCCGCATCCAGATTGATGACGATCGTATAGTTCGACGCCAGCGGCCGATATACAACCGGGACTACTCGCTTGATCTTACCGTCTTCCAGCATCGCGCCGCGAACGTTCATGATGAGCGGGTAGCCAAGCGAGGAGGGCTTCAAATTATTGTCCCACCCCGCGTCATAGAATTTATCGATTTCATACTGCAAATATCCGGAAGTGAGGACGATCCCCCGGGACGGATTGATATAATATACGGAGCAAATGAACTCGTTCAGCTTCAGCAAATCATTCATGCTGCGGAGCACTTTAGCCTTGCTAACCATATAGTCAAGCAGTAGTTCCCTGTTCGTTGACGTATGCCAGCCGCTGATCTCATCGAAATAGTTGCCGAGTGGGAACATATCGAATTCGGTTAACGTGTTGTTCGTGACGAACTGGCGGAACCCGTTGCCGATTTGCTTGACGACCAATTCCATGGCGTTCACCGTCTGATTCAAATACAGTTCATTGGCTTGTTCGATATCGTGTCGCATAGAATTTTGGACATTATGGTAAAAGAAAAAGCCGAGAACTCCGATCGGTACGAGACTAATCAGCAGCGTAAATGTAACGAGCCGCATCAAAAAATGCTTATGTCTTGTAAACGCCCTCACCCTGCGAATCATGAAAACCCCTCCTTGGATAAAAGTGTTGTCGACACCCACTTAAATGTAAGCGTTTTCTTTTTTATCGGAAACTTCACGACATTATTATTATAGCCGTTAAGCCTCACTTGAAGGAATGCTGTCTTCATGACATTTGTGTCCGAAATGATGACATAAACAGCTTGTCGTCTAGAACCCGCTCATATCCCGCCGCAAGTGGTCAAGCCTTGCACTGTACTTGCTTGCATTGCTCTTGAATGCTCTCCCAATTGTATCATGACTGAAGAAGCCGTGCAGGTGGTACACGTTTTGCATCCCAACAGGGAACGCGGCAAAATTAGGTCTTATTTTCAAAAAAAGTAGTAGGCTTCTCCCCCCGTGACTATGCCAAAAAACACAGGGCAGAACCTGGCCAGTGATGAATGCACCCTTTATTTGACATCATTTCGGACAAGTAGTAAGCTTGCTTTGGCAACCCGTTATGCTTGCTCGAGGTGATGAGAGATGGATAATCAATACATGCATAAATATAATCCTTACCTATACATATGGGGAGCGCAATGGATCATCGGTGCGCTCCTGATTTACATTTGGAACTTGGAGCATAATCATATCGCTCTGACCATCACCGTATGGGCAGCAGCTCTGCTGACATTAATTGTGTTCGTACTCGGCTTGAAGCAGCGTTCGAAGCATGCATCCGAGCAGCGCAGCACTCCAAGCAGTTTGCCATCCCGAAGTAATCATCCGTTCATGTGGGTCTTCCCAATCTGCTACTTAATAGCGTCGGTAGGATTATTCATGCATGCCGCAGATCAAGACTATTTCCTTTTTGACTTATTGCGCGCGCTTGTGCTTGGTTTCATCTATACGGTGCTTGGTGTCAGGCTTGGACGAGAACTCATTTACTTGGGGATATGGCTGCTCGCGCTTACTGCTGTTCTGACCATCTGGTACTTAGGCTTCACTCCGTTAGTGCTAATGTTCTTCGGAGGTTGGAGCTTAGTCGCCTGTGCAGTTATATTGCGAATCTGGAGCCGCGCCGCCACGATCACAGCAATCACCCAGACTTTCTCTAAATAGGGACATCTAGTCGCTCAAATTGCGGACATCGAGGATACTCCCCGAAGTGAAGCTAAGGTCGAACATAGCGCGCAGAAGCTTAGCAGCAGCATCGTCAGGTGACACCAACTGTCCCGAGTTCTTGAGCTCTATGAACCTGCCGAGATGTGTGAAATCCTCAGGATCTGTATCACGAATCACTTGCTGCATTGGCGTATCGACAACGCCCGGTGCAATGGAGAGCACCCTGACCGGGTTCAGGTGCCTTTGCTGTTCGACCCCCACGCAGCGGGTGAACATATCAAGCCCGGCTTTGGAGCTGCAATAGCTGCTCCACCCTTCGTAAGGGTTGCGTCCTGCGCCAGAGGAAATATTAAGCACGGCTTTGTCGCCTTCAACCGCTGTTGTATGTCTAATAAATGCGGAGGTCAGCACCATAGGCGCGATTAAGTTCAGTTGAACGTGCCGGGTTACGTCTTCCGCGCCGCAACGCTCAATTGGAGCGATTGGCTGTACTATGCCGGCATTATTAATCAGGTACACGGACTGGTAATCAGCGAGGGCCTTATTCCGGAACACTTGCTCCATAAGGGATTCCAGTCCTTCAGTTTGAACGAGATCCGAGCAGATCCATTCCAGTTCACTTCCTGACTGTGTTTCTGCCGCTTCTTCGATTAATGCTTTGTTCTCCGTCCGTGATATCGCCACAATGCGGGTCATAGTTTGTCCGATCAGATTACGTACGATTGCTTCTCCCAGCCCTTGTGAGGCACCTGTAACAATAATTAGTTTCAAAGGAATGAACTCCTTTCATCTTTCAACACATATTAGAGGTGATCTTTGTGAAGCGCACTATAATTACTCTTCTATCCAGTACCCTTCTTGTATCGCTTGTCCTGTCTGGCTGCGGAAGCAAATCCGATTCTGATGCAGAAAAAGGAAAGCCTGAACTTCTGAACCAAGCTTCTGCTGACATCCAGACTGTATATAAGAAAAACTGTCTCTCCTGTCATGGCGGGGGCTTAGAGGGGCGAATCGGTCCTAAAACCGATCTCACTCAAATCGGAGGGCGCTTGACGGCTGAACAGATCGACAATCAAATCCGCAAGGGCGGAAACGGGATGCCGGCTTATCAGGATAAATTGAACCCCGATCAGATTAAGTCCCTTACAGACTGGCTGTCAGGATTGAAGTAATGCACCAAAAAGTAACAAGCGAAGGAGGCTTACTCCTTCGCTTGTTCAGCTACAGCGAACGCTGCCGCCGTCGTCTCCGTATGGGTGATCGTAAGATGCAGCCGCACTTCCGTGGCAGAGAAGCCCAGCCGCTCCCATGCCGATTCGGACACCCTGCATACAGGCTTCCCTAGCTCATCCGGTACGATCCGCATGTCCTGCAGCCCCAATTTGCGGCCAATCCCGCAGCCGAGCGCCTTCGCCACAGCTTCTTTGGCCGCGAATCGTCCAGCGACATACTCCGCTAACCGCCCCTTGCGGGAAGCGGCCAGCTTCCGCTCCTCCGGTGTGAGCACCCGCTCCACAAACCGTTCACCGTGCAACTGCTCCAGAATACTCCGTATTCTTGATATCTCCGTTAAATCCGTACCGATCCCTATAATCATCTTGGATTAAATTCCCGGGATAGGAATGCGTTTATGTTCGGTGCGAATGTACTGACGCTCCAGCTTTTCCTTCGCTTCGGGACCGATTTCCTTACCTTCCAGATAGTCACTGTTATCATCATACGTAATGCCCAGCTCAGCTTCATCCGTCTGACCTTCCCAAAGTCCGGCTGTAGGTGCTTTGTCCAGGACGCTCTTCGGAACACCCAGCTCACTGGCAAGCTGACGAACCTGACGTTTGTTCAGTGTGCTAAGCGGTGTTACATCAACAGCACCGTCTCCGTACTTGGTGAAGAAGCCTGTGATCGCCTCAGAAGCATGGTCGGTACCCACTACGATTAGTTTCAAGTCAAAAGCCAGAGAATATTGCACCACCATCCGAGTTCGCGCCTTAATGTTACCTTTGTTCTCACGGCTGATGTGTCGATGAATCCCGAGGTTCTTGAAGCCATACTCCACTTCCAATGCTATCTCATCAACAGACTGCTCGATATTAGTCTCCACTTTGTGTGTGAGCTGAAAAGCTTCAGCAACAGCATAGCTGTGGGCAATATCCGACTGTTCACCGTATGGCTGAAAAACACCAAGGGTAATGTACTCGCGTCCCGTTTCCTTAGTCAGTTCATCCGTAGCCAGCTTGCATAAGCCTGCTGCAACAGCGCTATCCACGCCTCCGCTAATCGCAATAAGCAATCCGCTCATATTGGCTTGCAGTACGAATTGCTTCAAGAAATAAACGCGTTTGCGAATCTCTTCCTTCGGATCGATCTGTGGCTTAACACCTAACTTCACAATGATTTCCTGCTGTAAACTCATGGTTTCATCTCCCTTTCCGTACTATTTATCTACATCCAGTATAGACTACCCGTAGTATTTTTCAAGCAATGAGCATATCAAGTAACTTATTATTTTCTGATCCGCTCTCCCTAGGAGATTATATTGGAAAGAAAACGCGGCTTCGTCAACTTTTAGTGTTATGTATCCTGCCATCAATCTGTCGACAATTTTCATCAATCTGTAATCTATGACTCTTGCATCAATACTTAACCTGCTATAGATGCTAATATAAAGCTGAGGTGGAGCAGATGCGTATTCTATTACAGCTTACAATAGAGATCATAAGAATTATTGCTATATATTTCATTGGAAGCTGGCTATTATGGACCGCTGAGCGGAAGCTCTATGGCGCTGAACTCGCGCTTGATCATGTCCTGATTCTATTCCTAGCCAACTTTATCCTGATCTTCGTCATTTACAGGAACTTGTTCCAGCGAAAAGGCTGGTATACGAGTGATAAGACTAATAGACTCTCCAGACCTCTAACTTTGATATTACTAGGGGTCACCCTGCTTTTGCTTATTTCCGTTCCTATTGTTTGATAAGAAAAACCGTTAGAGAAGATCACTCTAGCGGTCCTTGGCGACCCGAGTTCAGTTGGCGCGCGGGAGGGCAGGAAGGTGGGCTATGATTGCTGTTGTGCTAGGGTTCCCTTGATTATGATGTTTAGAGGTAGGAACCCACCCACAAAGGCAACCACTTCGTTTCTCCGCTCCACCTCCCTGCCCTCTTCTGTTCGCCTATTGTTATGCAAACTTTGTTAAAAGTGAAGGATAATGTTACTACTTATGTCCTGTGGAGATCTGATAGCCAGTGCTAGTACAGGTTATTAGATCAGAAAAGACGGCTTTTTCTGGGATAGCAAGTTTTACTGAGACTGTCTATGAACTACATCAAAAACAGGGTTACTTGTACGTTCGAGGCTAAAAATAGACAATTTGTCTATAAATCACTCTTAGT
>FWWL01008188.1_pt1 | contig 13621 bp, 9 predicted proteins | sample 2228331 | NCBI WGS metagenome assembly FWWL01 (sample SAMEA103939775, study PRJEB20133) | metagenome | reverse complement strand
AGTTGACCCACAAAGAAGTATTACAGCATTGTGTCCAACACCTTGAAAGTTTCAAGGTGCCTAAAGAAGTACATTTCGTTTCCGATTTGCCCAAGACAAAAAGCGGAAAGATCAATAAGAGAGCGTTAAGGGGAGAAATCCCCGAGTGAAGTTCTAAAATTTTTTGGTTTTAGGAGGTTTTCATGAATTCCATTGAAGAACAGGTTCGAACCTACATCGCCCAGAATATTTTATTTTCTACAAATGGATTTCCCTATCCAGACACAGCCTCGTTTCTCGAAAACGGCATCGTAGACTCAATGAATGTGCTGGAAATTGTGATGTTTGTAGAAGAAAAGTTTGGCATTAAAGTCGAGGATGCCGAAATCATCCCTGAAAATTTTGACTCAGTTGCCCAACTTGCATCCTACATTCGCAAAAAACAATCCTTGTTTCTGAATCAGTAAATGAAGGGGGAGGGATGAACACCGCTGATTATTTACTTGAACGGGGGAGCGATGACGCTGTTGCTCTGGTGCTTCCAAACCATCAGTATACTTATGCTGACATCCGTCAGGGGAGTGCTCGCATTCTGGCAGCCTTGCTCCAATTGGGAGTACAACCGGGTGATCGGGTGGCAATCCTGGGAGGGAATTCGTTTTTCTGGGTTTGTTCCTACCTGGCAATTCTGAAAAGAGGAGCCATTGCAGTTCCCCTTGCCACAACCCATAAACCAGAAGAAACTCATCAATTTATGGCGTTCACTGGAACCCGAATGGTGCTTGCTGAAAAGCGCCTGTATCCAAAATTTCTGGCTTCTCTGGACGGTCAAATCTGCACACTCTTCGAGGATGTTCTTACATCTCAACAATCGGTATGGGATGCGCCTGATGTTCATTTCGACCCCGATCAGGACGCCGCTCTGATGTCCACATCTGGCACTACCGCGAATCCTCGTGCCGTAAGGGTAACCCACAAAAATATCCAAGCCAATACCAATTCAATTATTGAATATCTTGAACTGGATTCATCCGAACGCATGATGGCAGTGCTCCCCTTCTACTACTGTTTTGGAACCTCCTTGCTCCATACCCATTTGAGAGTGGGCGCCTCTCTGGTCTGTGGTGGATCATTTACCTACCCCGAAACGGTGCTGGATTTGATGGAAGCCACCCAATGCACTGGTTTTGCCGGCGTGCCTGCCATTTATCAAACTCTTTTACGAAATTCCAGTTTTCCGCGAAGAAAATGGACTCATTTGCGAAAACTTCAGCAAGCCGGTGGAAAACTGCAAAACATCTTGATAGAAGAACTGATGCAGGCTGTGCCTCACGTAAAGATTTTTGTCATGTACGGGCAGACCGAAGCCACAGCACGATTGTCCTATCTTCCCCCTGAGTTATTGCCTCAAAAACTTGGCTCGATTGGAAAAGGCATACCCGGGGTAACCCTGCGTGTCTTGAACGAAGAGGGTACTCCGGTAAAACCGGATGAGGTTGGAGAAATTTACGCACGGGGTGAAAATATCTGCCCGGGTTACTGGAATGATCCCGAAGCAACCGCAGAGAAGTTCATCAACGGAGAATTGAAAACCGGCGACTTAGCCACAGTAGATGCGGATGGCTTTATTTACATTGTGGATCGGAAAGCCGATTTCATCAAAACCTATGGGTATCGAGTCTCCAGTCAGCAAATTGAAGCGTGTTGATCGGAAAGCCGATTTCATCAAAACCTATGGGTATCGAGTCTCCAGTCAGCAAATTGAAGCGGTGTTGATGGAAATTCCCGAACTGGTAGCCGCCGCAGTGATTGGCGAACCGGATCTTGTTCGAGGAGAAGCCATATTAGCCTTTGTGGTTCTCCGGGATGGCGCTGTCTTAACGGAAAAAGAGATTCTGACCCACTGCGCAAAGCGGCTGCCGAATTACATGGTGCCCAGAGATGTGTATTTTGTACCAGCCCTGCCAACCAACGCACATGGGAAAGTGGTTAAGACAGAATTGCGGAAACAAATTAGCCGGAAAGAGATAACCTAATGTGTGGAATAACCGGGGTCGTTGCTACTGATCCAAATCCCCCTATCCAGCAAGATGTCCTTTTGGGGATGATCTCCATGATCACCCATCGGGGACCAGATGAATTTGGGGTATATCTGAACGGACGGGTTGGGATGGGCAGCGCGCGGCTCAGCATTATTGACCTGAGCGGGGGACAGCAACCCATCTCCAATGAAGACCAGTCCTTGTGGATTGTGTATAACGGAGAAATTTTCAATTACCCTGAGTTACGCGGGCGTTTGCAAGCCCTGGGACATACCTTTACCACCCGCACGGATACCGAAGTGATTTTGCATCTGTATGAGGAATATGGAGCCAATTGTCTGAAACTGCTGAACGGGCAATTTGCCATAGCCATCTGGGATGAACGGAATCGGTCTTTATTTCTGGCACGGGACCGTCTGGGAATACGCCCTTTGTATTACACCCAAACCCCTCAAGCCTTCCTGTTTGGCTCTGAAATTAAGAGTATTCTTGCACATCCCGGAATTACCGCTGAAATCAATCAGGACGCCCTGGTGGAAACGTTCGTGTTCTGGAGCCCTCAACCACCCCTCTCCATCTTTTCCAACATCTTCCAGATACCCCCAGGGCATTTTTTGATCTATCGGGATGAGAAAATCCATCTTCAGCCTTACTGGAATCTGGACTTGTCCACCAGGATCGAACCACAATACCCCATGAAAGTGGCTCTGGAAGAATTGCAACGCCTTTTGCTCGACGCCACCCTGATTCGCCTACGAGCAGATGTCCCTGTTGGAGCATATCTCTCCGGAGGATTGGACTCTTCACTCACAACTGCCCTGATTCAAAAATACTCCCAAAGCCGGCTTGAAACTTTCTCCATCGCGTTTTCCGATCCCCAGTATGACGAGAGTGCGTTCCAGTTGAAAATGGCAGAAACGTTGGGAACGCATCATCATGTGGTGCATACCACATATGAAGATATTGGGCAAAGATTTCCAGAAGTGATCTGGCACACTGAGACCCCCATCCTGCGAACGGCTCCGGTTCCCATGTACCTGCTTTCTGATCTCGTGCATCAACATGGGTTTAAAGTGGTCATGACAGGAGAAGGAGCCGACGAACTCTTTGGTGGATACGATATCTTCAAAGAAATGGTCATTCGCCGCTTTTGGGCACGAAACCCGGAATCAACCTTGAGACCCAGGTTATTGGGTACGCTCTACCCGGAAATTGCCGGGCTTTCAGACTCCGCCAGAAATTTTTTCATGGCGTTTTTCAAGATGGAGTTAACCGCCACCCACTCCCCTTATTATTCCCACATGATTCGATGGAAGAACGGGACGCGGCTATTACGATTTCTTCAACCCCAACCCGCTCAGGAATGGGAGACCCTGGCTCAACGCCTGCCTTTGCCTGAAACGTTCGATTCCTGGAATGCGCTCTCAAAAGCCCAGTATTTGGAGATGATCACTTTCCTTTCCCCCTATCTGCTCTCGTCTCAGGGTGACCGTGTAGCCATGGCACATTCTGTGGAAGGCAGGTTCCCTTTCCTGGACTATCGGGTGGTTGAGTTCGCCAACCAATTACCTGCCGAATGGAAGTTATACGGATTGACCGAAAAATGGATTTTAAGGCAGATTGCTCGTACTCTCTTACCCGAGGAGATTTGGAAAAGACGAAAGAAGCCCTACCGCGCTCCCATCCATAAGAGTTTTTTCCACCCCCAGCCGCCAGATTACGTAAACGAGATGACTTCCCCCGAGTTTTTAGAGGAAACCAGCCTGTTTAATCCGCTGGCTGTAAAGCAGTTATTTCAGAAAGCCTCACGAGGAACTCCTCTCAGCGAGGTGGAAGACATGGCAATCGCTGGTATCCTCTCCACCCAACTGGTTTACAAGCAATTTATTCAACATTTTCCTTCGCCCAGAAGTCATCAGTTACCATCAAACAAAATCAAAGTCATTCGCAGAAACTCAGAAGGGAACAATTTATGAATCACGAAATCAGGAAAGCATTCTCTCGACAGGCATTGGATCTGGATGTCCAAGCAGAAGTCGAACGAATTACGGAATTTTTAAGAGAAGAGGTTCTTCGCCGATTAAGAAAACAGGGCGCTGTAGTGGGGATTTCAGGTGGGATCGATTCTTCGGTGGTATTAGCCCTGTGCGTGCGCGCTTTTGGCGCTCAACGGGTGATAGGGATTCTGCTGCCTGAAAAGGAATCCAGCCCGGAAAGCGTAGAACTGGCTCACACACTGGCTAGACAGTTCGGAGTACAAACCGTCACCGAAGAAATCTCCCCCGCACTCGAAGGCTTTGGGTGTTATCGCCGTAGAGATGAGGCAATTCAAAGGGTCTTTCCTGATTTCGAGCCAACCTGGAAGTCCAAGATTGTCCTGCCGGGCAATTTACTGGAACAAGATCGTCTGAATGTGTTTTCCCTCACTGTAATCAAACCCGACGGGACCGAATTAACCAAACGTTTACCGCTTCAGGAATATGCTCAAATCGTTGCGGCTTCTAACTTCAAACAAAGAACACGGATGTCATTGCTTTATTACCACGCTGAACTGCGGAATTATGCCGTTATTGGGACCCCCAATAAAAATGAACATGACCTCGGATTTTTTGTCAAATATGGAGATGGTGGTGCGGATGTGAATCCCATTGCCCATCTCTATAAAACTCAGGTTTATCAACTTGCCCGATATCTGGAAATTCCCAAAGAAATCCAGGAACGCACCCCGACCACCGACACTTACCCGGCTGGAAGCACTCAGGAAGAATTTTTCTATCGTATTCCTTTCCATTTGCTGGATTTGATCTGGGCTGGATATGAAAAACAGGTGCCGGTAAAAGAGATTGCCCAGGCGGCAGAATTGACCGAAGAACAGGTTCAACGGGTCATTGCCGATATCGAACGGAAAAAACGCGCTACCCAATACCTGCGGGCTCACCCCGCCCACCTCGAGGAAACCCCATGAAGCCTCAAAAGCGTTTTTCTTTCCTCCATGTACTCATGTTCCTCCTCCTATTTTGGGGATGGGTACCAGAATTTTCGCCAGTCCTGGCTCAAAGTCAGGTAAATCGCTGGGATATTCCTCAGAACATCTCCAAATCCGGGGAGAGTTTGAATCCCATCCTGGGAGCCGATTCAAACGGGGATCTCCATGCTTTTTGGGCAGACCCACGTTCAGGAGTTTACTATGCCTACACCACCTCAGAAGGCTGGACTTCGCCTAAGAAAGCCAGTTTTCCCATCCCTCGGGAGGTGATGACATCCAATTTGATGTTCCAACATGCCAGCCCCAGGCTGGTGCGCAGCATTGGAACGCGCATGTACCTCTTCTGGAAAGATGAAAATTTTTTGGTTTTCAACATCGGGAATGTGGGTGGGGCTGATAAATTATCTTCCTGGCTAGCCACACGCCTGATTGCCCGCTTTGTGACCCATTATGATGTGCAAGTAGATGAGGAAGGCGTCGTCCATCTGGCTTACCTGCAAGCCGAAGATTATGCAAACGCCCCCGCAGGTATTTACTACACGCAGTCCTTAGACTTTGGGGGAACCTGGTCACAACCGGTTTTGATTTATGCTTCCAATTATTTTCGCAGTTTACTCCCGGTCATCCGCACGGGACTGGAACCTCCCCAGCCCATCACCAATTCGCTGAACCTCTCGATTGCCCGCGCTGAAGAGCAGAAAGTTGTGTACCTGGCGTTTGATCAACAACCTCGAAAAAAGGTCTGGGTGGCTCAATCGATGGACGGGGGTAAGGTATGGCAAAGCCCGATTGAGGTAGATACGGCAAGCAGTTCTGGAGGGATTGCCTATCCGGAAAATATTCATGTGGTTTCCCAGGGTGAGAATGCCCTGCTGATATGGCAGGTCAGGCAGTCAGAAACGGTGTGCTTTACTTACTTCAAACAAAGCGAGAACGCGGGAAAAACATGGAGTAGTAATCAACGCCTGGACACCCCTTTCCTGACCTGTTCGGAAAAAATAGATGTGCTGGAAGAGCCCAACACTTTACCGCTGATCTCCTTTTACACTCAAAAATTACTGTACTTCGCCACATGGGACGGAACACAGTGGAGCGAAATCATCAATGAGCCGTATGCCTTGAGTTTCACCGATCCTGAAACTTCTACCGGTATTTCTTTGAAACTGTTTGACCTGATTTCCAGAACACCCGGTGAAGTAGCCCTGGCAGGCATTGACCTCAACGCCAACCATGATGTCTGGGTAAGTACAGGGAATCTGGAGGATATTTCTACCTGGCTACCACAAAACCCGGGATGGAAACCTTCTCAAGTTCTTCAAACCACAGACAGCGCCATCACCGATCTACACATTATCGAAGATCAACAAAAACAATGGCATGCTTTCTGGCTTCAGAATGAAATCCTGGACATCCCTCCCGGAACGCTGGTCAAACCTATCGCTAGAAGAATTGCCTATTACTCCTATTTCGAGGGAAAACAGTGGAGCCTGCCCGTCTCCATGTTTATGCCCTCTTCAAATACAGGTAGCAGTACGACTTCCAGAGAGGATGAACAGATTGCCCAATTGGAAGTGGCTGTAGATGCAGAAAATCGTTTCTTTGCCATCTGGAAGAATCAATTGGGTGGAGAAGTATTTTTCAGTTGGTGCACAGGAAAGGCACCCATATCGGTGTTAGATTGGTCTCCCCCAAGCATCGTGTATTCTATTCCTGTTGAAGCCACCGATTTATCCATTCAACTGGCTCCCAATCACGCCATCCAAATCCTTTACGCCATCCCCATCAACGAAAACCGTGGGGTTTATCTGGTGGAATCCAGAGACCTGGGAAAAACCTGGTCAGCGCCTCTGACCATTCTCAAAGGCGCGTCGAAAGGTTGGGATGTGGTCTCCAAACCGGTTCTGGTATACAGCGCTGACGGCAGTTACCATGTCAGCGTGGTTCATCAAACCATGCTGGAGGGGAACTCGGCAAAAGGGCTTTATGAAATTCACTCCTTTGATCAGGGAATCTCCTGGACGGAACCAGAAAACGTATCCCCCAATATGATCTTATGGCATACATTGCTTCCCAACGGGAATAACCTTCATCGGCTCTGGGCAGAAAAAGATCCCGGAGATCAACGCACGATCCTGCTCCACCAGATCTCTCAAGATGCCGGTCGCTCATTTGGACGGGTGACGCGCATCACTGATTGGGAGGGTTCTTCCAGCGCCATTCAAGCCACGCTGGACGAAGCCGGTCAAATCCATCTGGTTTTCCTCAGCCAGCAGCCTCTGGGGAATGTGGACTTGAAATACCTGGTGTGGAATGCTTCAGGCTGGGATGAAATCGACGCTCTCAATTTCGGAATCCTTCAGGAAAGCAATCTGAATATTCCTCTTGATTTTCGAGTCAGGAAGGACGGGATCGCAGGAGTTCTTCTGGGGTTGCCTCTTTACAACCCTGAGCAACAACAAAAGGTTACCACCCTTCTGGGAAGTTATCGGGAAGTCGTCGTTCCCCCTGCTCCCATCCTGCCAACAGCAGCCCCGATCACCCCTTCATCACCTGAGCCTACGCCAACTCCGAATCCTTCACCGACCACTGTTGCAACTTCCACCCCACCCCCTCCGGTTGAAACCTCAACTTTAAATCCGAATACGCCTCCCGCAGGTTCCACGAACAGGAATATTTATTTGATGATTGGAGGAGCGTTCTCTGGGCTTCTCATTCTGATCGTTCTGGGAATTGCTGGAATTCGCCGGCTAAACCGAAGCAGACGAAATTTCTAAGTAGTGAAATTCTTCTCAAGGCAAAGCCACTCCCCCACATATAATGGGGTTAATGGCAATTTATGGAGTTTATTGGTAGACATCATTCCCATTAAGAAAAATCATGAATAGACGAAACTTTCTGAAAAATCTGACTTCTCTTTCTCTTTTCCCCTTGTTTCAGGCATTGGGACTGATCACACTGGCAGGGGGAAACACATCCTGTCAGCCTCAAGACATCGAACCCACCCCGGAAACCGTGTTGCAGAGCGCTTCCACGGCTACGGCATTGCCAACCTCCCAGGCAACACCACCTCCATCACGCCCAACACCAACTTCTACAGTAATCATCACGGTAGAGGCTACCCCAACCCCTCCACCGCCTATCAAAGCCGATTTTGGGCATCGTGTCATTCATGTACATAACCCCAAAGCCACCCACTGGAACAACCAGAAACGGTACTGGGAATATGTGGATCAGCAAGTGGTTGACCAGATGATGGCAAAAGGCATGACCACCTTAACAAATACTTCTTCCGTGGAAGATGCCTGGAGAACATTGCTCCCCGGGTATCAGCCCGGAGATGCCATTGCCATTAAGTTGAATTTCAACAACACAATTTGGGAAAACTGCAACCAGGAAAGCGGACAAATCAACGCCCTGCCCCAACCGGTCAACGCGGTTATCGCAGGGTTGAAATCTATAGGTGTAGACGAAAAAGATATCTGGTTATTCGATGGAGTAAACCGGATCATCCCCCAGTACTTTGTGGCAGGGATTGATTATCCTAACGTCCGCTACTTCGATCGCTGTCACGAGCCGGTCACCTACGATTCTCAAGCCGAATCTGCCTTCGTGGCTTTTCATCCGCCGAACGGGGTACAGATGCCTACAAGACAGAAAATCGCCGATCTCTTGCTCCAGGCGCGTTACCTGATCAATATGCCCATCCTCAAAAGTCATGGATGTTCCAGCATTACTTTGGGCTTTAAGAATCATCTTGGCAGCATAGATAATCCCGGAGGACTTCACAGCCATATATTCCTTGTTTCGGCGTGTGGAGGCGGGTTCACTCCTCAGTACAGTCCTCTGGTTGATTTATTCCTGAATCCCAACATTCGGGATAAAACAATTTTGACGATTGGGGACGGATTGTTCGGTGGAAAAGGCAGTGAGGATACATTCCCCTCCTCGTGGTCAACTTTTGGGGGGACCGTTCCCAACAGTCTGTTCTTTTCTACCGATCCGGTTGCGATTGACAGCGTCATGGCTGACTTCCTGCGTGGAGAACCCGGAGCGGGGGTAATGAACAAGGCTGACGAATACCTCTTCTTTGCCGAACAGGCAGAACTTGGGAAAGCAGAACGAGGCAATCCGTGGGGGAAGGGCTATCAAGACATCCTCTACCAGAGGATCGAAGGATAAACCGCATGAACAACCGTCTTCACCCCCGAATTTTCAGAACCCTTTTGCTGGCAGTGCTTCTCGGTAGCATGGCTTTCATGAGCGGGCTACCTGTCTACGGCATGATTCCGCCCTCTACACTCTCTCAGATCGATCAACCTTCGGGACCCGTGGATGAACTCATCAACGCCAATCCGGAAACCATTCCGACCAGTGAATGGGCACAAGTGCAACGGGATCCTCAACACACCGGCTACTACCCGGAAAATCTGGGAACAAACTTCCAGATCGCATGGCGGTATGCTTTTCAACCCGAAAAAGTGTTCCCTCAGGTACAGGCAATCGTCTCCGGCGGCAAGGTATTTGTTGGCACGGAAATGGGGAATATGTACGCCATCAATGCCACAACCGGACAACAGGTGTGGAAAACGAATATCGGATCTCCCATCCTGAACAGCGTGGCAGTGGATGGAGGTAAGGTGTTTTTTGGAGCCCTGGATGGCGCCGTTTATGCCCTCAATGCCGCGGACGGTACGCAGATCTGGAAAAATCAAATCTCCACCTTCCAGGGATTCTCGACTGCACCAGTGGTTGCAGATGGGAAAGTAATGTTAGGAGGACGGAACGGGGTATTCTACGCACTGAACCCTGATAACGGGCAGATCGTCTGGTCCTATTCTGTGGGAAGTCCCATTCTGCAAACTGCAGCATGGAACAATGGGAAAGTGTATTTTGGCGCTATGGATATGCGAGTGTATGCCATCCAATCTGCGAACGGTTCACTGGCATGGAAAAGTGCCCCGCTTCCCGGAATGGCATTTAAGGATTACTGGCCCATTGTCCACAACGGTCTGGTTTATATCCGCCCCATGGGATATGGGTATGTGGGAATCAGCGATCCGCCTTCACCCAATCAGGTGTTAGACGCCACCCTTCAGCAAAACATCCTGGCAAATTACGCCGCCAACCCACAAAATTACTCGCCCACCCTTTTTCGCCTGAACGAGTCAAATGGCGAGCAGGCTCCCATGGTGATTCACTACAACTTCCAGACGATGAATGGAGCAACCCCACCTCCGTGTATCGACCGAGACGGTTATCTCATCATGCCATCCTGGACACCGGCAGGGGGATATTCCTCCGGCTGGGCGCGATTAAACCCGACATCCCGCATTCTGGTAGATGCTCTGGTTGAAACCGGCTCCAATGAAGGAAAAGGGAATCAGGATGAGACCATGAACGTGACCTGTTCCCGCAATCTCATTCTCGCGATGCACATCGAGGAAGAAAATGCCAATTTTACAGGCTATTACAACCTGGACACTCGTCAATGGACTCAAATTCCCGCTGGGGCAACGAACCGTCAGATGCAAAACAACACCCAGGGAGGTGGAGGGAATCCGGCATCGATTGCGAATGGATGGGTGTACCACATTACTTATTACGAACTGGTCGCTCGGCGCACTCAACCATAAGGACTCTTATGAAACTGCTTAATGGTTTATTCAGTGGTATCCTCTCCATCGCCCTTTTGCTTTCAGGATCGGGGTTGCAAGCCTCTGCCATGGCATCTTCTCAATCCCTGAGCCCATCCTCCTGGCAAACAGGAGCCACCGGGTTGAGGACCACTCAGAATGCTCAAGGACAAACAGCAGGATTGGGATTTGTCATCACCGCAGGTAACTGGCCCTCTTTAACCCTGCGTGGCGGGGTGATGAACGCTGATGAATCTTATGTGGGACCCAGACTGGCAGGTCCAATAGGGATTCCACTGGGTCAGATTCGAGTTACAGGCGCAAGCGCCTCACTCACTTCCCAAAGCGCGGATTGGACTCACAATACCCTGACTTATTCATACAGCGGCGGAACACTTCAACTAACCGCAAGCCGCATGAGCGCAGCAATTGCTCTACAATCCGGCGCGTCTTCTCTCACTTTGTTTACCGGCAATGTATCACGCTACGCATGGGATTCGACACGGGTTAACCGATTATCTGATGGACCTGTCTATCCCAAGTATGTGGCTTATATTTCCAGCGGCACTCTCCAAGTCAAGACGTTGAGTTCTACATCCACATCCTTAAGTGGAATGGAAAGCCAGTGGATGTTGATCTGGTTTGGAGGGAACAGCCATTTTGTCGACAGCCGTAAGCCTCTTTCCTACGATTGGACTTTGCCTACCAGTGAAGCGTATCAAGCCGACGCCCCACTTTTGATGGTCTTTCAAAATAAACCGGCATCGATTAAACATGCCTCAGGAGGAGGGATTGAACTGGCTTTTTCTTCCTCTTTGGGAGCCATGAGCATTCTCCCTATTGATGGCAGATTAACACGTCCCGCCTCTGAAACAGAGGGCTGGGCAACCAGTTTTCCCCAAGCCATGCGGGATAAGGTCAATTTTTGGGCAGTGCGTTCCTGCGAGTTTCCCCTCTCGGCGACAGAGACCTATCAGTACACCGCAAGTACAGATACCGCAAAGATCACTGAAACCTTTACTTTTCTGCCCATTTGCTCGGGCGGCACGAGATTCGCCCCCTTCCCCCCCTTTCTTGCCATTGCCATGAGTCAATTGCCCATTCAATTTTCTGGCGCAGTCAACAACAATGGCAACCTGAACACCGAGTTTGGTCCCATGGTAGGGATAGACGGTGTTTCCTCGTATTCGTGGAGCATGAGCGGACTGAAAAAATACACCAACGAAACCCGCTCTTACCTGAATGGGAATGTACCTGTTGAACTAAAGCAAAAATTAGAATCCGAGGTCCAGAAAATCATTGCCTCGGGTCATTATGCCCCATGGATCTTTCTGGATGCTGTGCCGGTGCACAAAAGCCGCGGTGATATCTACTGGGTAAACCCGGCTGATGTCGTTCTTCATCTGGTCGAGATTGCCGAGGCTGTGGACAACCCTTCTCTCAGATCTCAGATTCTTCAATACCTGCAAAACGAGCGGAACAATTATCCCCCCGAGACGGTCTACAACTTGAGCATTACCGCGGGGAAAAGGCGAGGACCTTTCTCGTACATGGATGGAACGGTTCAGTATTACTGGAATCCCAACGCCACACAAGAGGATACCCGTCAGGACGCTTTTCTGAAAGATGTTCCGTTGTACTCGTTCTATGCGCTGGCACGTTATTACCAGTTCACACAGCAATCCTTACCTGCCAGCACCTGGCAAAAAGCCCTTGAAACCCTGGACCGCGATATGGGAGAACAGGATTGGGCAACGTTTTACTGGTTTGCCAATTATCAAGATCGGCGGGTAGCCGTAGAAAATGCAAACCGACACTTTGCAGGCATGGTTGGATTTATCCGTCTTGCCCAAATGTCAAGGGATAGCGCCAACGAAGAACTTGCTCGATCCCTGTTGTTGAAAGCCGCTGTCTTGCGCTCGGCAATGGCTCACTACCCCCGTTATCTGGGGACCGTGGGATTGACCCAACTTCCCCCTTCCCCGGCATGGATGCCCACCTACCGCAGTCACCCATTCATTGGCTACCTCTACAATTATGACTGGCGCTCCGCCAACGATGACTCTCGACAGGTGATTTATCTGAATCAGTTTGCGGTTGACCTGAATGACTACAATTACCTTCAGGTGGTCTATAACACGCTCCGAGACAGGGATACTTTCACCTACCACGGACAGGACTCCCCCTACCTTGCTGCCTTTCGCGACATCACTCCAGAACTGGGCAGGTACCTCAAGGATTGGAATTCTCCGGATGTTTCTGTCGTCATCAACAAAGTAAAAGCACTATATCCTCACTGGTTTGCGGCGTTTGCAGAAGGTACACTGGGATGGGAACATAATCTATCTCATCCCATAGACACCTTCCAGATTTATATGGCGCATGCGTGGATACTGGACACGCCGGGGAATACGCTCGCCCGCTACACAGATATCTCATGGCTTTCAGATGGCGATTTGTTTTATGTACAAAAACTTGCTGAAGCCGTGAAACAATACCGCGGAATCCAGTGGGGAAGCGCCATAACCGTGCAGGCATGGGCTGTTCCAGGCAATCAGAGTATGCGTTTATACTGGTGGATTTACCCGGACACAGATGATGGATACACATGGAGAATTGACCTCAGTGGACCGGGCAGTCCTGCCCCGGTCACAGGGCTTCCCTTCACGACCCGAACGTATCTCTTCACGGGATTGACCAATTACCAGACTTATACCGTGACCGTTTCTCTGGTAGATCAAGAAAGTACGATTATCGCCTCTTCACCTCCTATTCAGGTTATGCCCAGCGATTTAATGGTCAGTTTACCGCTCGTGTTTAAGGCACCTTAGGAGTAACTTATGGTTAGGAAAATTTCCAGAAGACGTTTTTTAGCACTGGTATCCACAGGGGCAATTTCAACCCTGTTCGGCATCATGCACCTGAAGGATGAACTGGTTCATGGACAGAGCGGCACAAACCCCGTATTCCTGCCTCTCATC
>FWWL01008184.1_pt1 | contig 13625 bp, 12 predicted proteins | sample 2228331 | NCBI WGS metagenome assembly FWWL01 (sample SAMEA103939775, study PRJEB20133) | metagenome | reverse complement strand
AAGCCGCCCACCCCGAGCTTCGCACCCCCGATTCTCCGACCCATCGTATCGGAGCTGAACCCGCCGAAGCGTTTGTCAAGCACCGCCACCGGGTGCCCATGCTTTCTCTGGCCAATGCCTTCAACGAAGAGGAACTTCAGGAGTGGGAGGACCGCAATGCCCGTCTGGTACCGGAGGTCCGCCGCTCGGGCTACACCATAGAAGTCAAAATCGACGGTGCTGCAGTCAGTCTCACCTATGAAAACGGAATTTTCACCGTGGGCGCTACCAGGGGTAACGGGATCGAAGGGGAAAATGTGACCGCCAATCTTAGAACCGTGGTCGACCTGCCGCTGGCTCTTCAGGGCGAGGGCTGGCCTCCTGTTATGGAAGTACGGGGTGAGGTTTATCTGCCCAAGTCCCGCTTCGCCAGGTTGAACCAGGAGCGCGTCGCCCGAGGGGCTCCACGCGGCCAGCCCAGCGTTCTGAATGGCGCCCTCGATGGCTTGCCCGCGGGCCTCTGCCTCAGAGTGTTCGAACCGGATCAGGCCTGCCACGCCATCCCCGGACACGGAGACAGCCATGGCGCTGCCGGGCCGGACAGCCACAAGCTTGCCCGGCTCAAACTCCGCTTCTGCTTCTGCATCCAGAACGGCCGCTCCGGCGATCCCGGCTACACGCTGAAAGCGGCCGGGCTCTTCCCGTGCGATCCATCCCAGAGTCGGCACGGCCGGAGTTTGCGCAAGGCAAACCGGCGCGAGAAGCGAGAGAAGAACGCTCAATCTCATGCAGCTCCTCCTGTGTCGTGTTACGGCCGGGGCGCGCCCACAGTCGGGGTGCCCGGGGTGATGGTGGCGGTGTTGGGAGCGCCGGGAACGGCGGGTCCGCCATTGCCGCCATTGCCGCTTCTGACGGCCACCACGGTTGCAGCCGCCGCGCCAGCGCCGACGACCGCCAGAAACGTCAGCACTTTGGCGGAGATGCCCCCGGCTGCCGCCGCGGCAGCGACGTTCGTCATGGTGATCTGCGTCGACCCGCGCAGCGCGCCTTTCACGGCGGTCACGCGAATGGAAAACTTGCCCGAGGCCTGATTCGGCCGGATGCCGCGCACCACGGCGCGTCCGGACTCGTCCGTGGTGAGGGTGATGTTGTTCAGGCCGTTGCTGAACACGACGCTCGCGCCGTCGCGCGGGGCAGTCAGCGTGATCAGCGCGCCGGCGACGGGTTTGCGGTTCTCATCCTCCACCTGGATGATGGCTTCGCGGCTCACCCGCTGCCGCACATTGAAGATCGCCTCGTCTCCTTCCACAATGGTGATGCGCAGCCCGCCCTCCTCCTGCTGCGCCTGCGAGCCGGACGCAACAGAAGGCGTGTGAACCAGCACCACACACAGCAGAATGGCCAAGCCCGGCCGGAAAAAGGTTGCCCCAGTCATTGTGCTCCTCCGGAGGCTCCGGCACGGCTGCGCCGGAGGCGGTCTCACAGTCTCCCGTATGATACACGAGAACGGAAGTCGAATGAAGCAAACAATTCACTCCCCGAACGGGGGAATTTTTCGGCGGGGGGCTGCGGCGGCGGGCTGCCGGGGGCGGCGGGCATGAACAGCGTTCCGCGCGTCTTCCGGCGCGCCGCCATCGCGGGGCTCGGCGCGCTGGGCAACGAGCTGTTCCGGCAGTTGGGGCTGCTCGGGGTGGGAGAAGCGCTGCTGATTGATCCGGACCTGGTGGAGCCGTCGAACCTGGCCAAATGCGCGTTCTTCCGCGCGCCGGGCGCTGTGGGGAGGCGCAAGGCCGATGTGCTCGCCGAAATCGGCTCGGAATGGTTCCCCGCCACGCGCTGGACGCCGCTTCCGGTGGAGATGGCCGATGTCGGCTGGCAACGGCTGAGCGGTCTGGATGTCCTGTTTTGCGGCCTGGACAGGGACTCCGCCCGGCTGGAAGCAGCGCGCATCTCCACGCGGTTGGACCTGCCGGTTTGCGATGGCGGGATGAGCGCCTCCGGCGCGGCCTCCGGCCGCGTGAGCTGGTTTCCCGGGCGCGGCGCAGCGTGCTTCTGCTGCCGTTTGACGGCGCAGCGCCGCCGCGAGCTCTTGCAGACGTGGTCGAGCAGCGCGCATCCCTGCCATGTGCCGGAAGAGCCGGGGGGCTGGAGCGCCACGCCGATGCTCGCAGCGATGACCGCGGCGCTGCAGGTGCATTGCGCGGCGGCGTGGCTGAGCCGCGGCGAAGGGGAGGCCCGCAGCGTGGAGTTCCGTCTCGAAGGCGCCCTGCGGATGGAAGAGGTGCGAATTCCGGCCGATGAAACCTGCCCCTTCCATGGCTCAACAGGACCTCTGGTTCCCGTGGCAGGCACGTTCCGCGAGGTTCTTCGCAGGGGGGAGGCGGCGGCGTGGGAATGGCCCGTGTGCCTGCGCGCCCGCTGCCTCGACTGCGGCGCGGAATTCGAGCCGCGCGAGCGCGCCACGCGCTTCCGCCGAAGCGGGCGCTGCCCGCGGTGCGGCAGCCGGCGCCTGCTGGAGCTCGAGACCCGTTCGCGAGTATCCTACGGCGAGCCCTGGGCGGAGTTTCGGCCCGAGCAATTGGGGTTGCCCGCGGAACACCTGTATAGTATTCGAGAAGGGGAACTGATGGAGGAGCCCGCATGAACGCCCGCAACGCCGCCGTGATGGCGGCCGTGACGTTTCTGCTGACGCTGGTCGAGTTCTTCGCGGCCATGGGCGGGGCCGGCCTCGCAGTGGCGGCGGGTGTGGCAGTGGCCTTCCTCTCCGTTCTCCTTCTCAGGCTGTTCGAGGCGGAGCTGCCGAACCCCTGGCTGGCCGTGTTGCCGCCCTTCGTGGCAGGGCTTCTGGGAGTGCTGTTGTGGAGCCTGGCGCAGCCGCGCACGGACCGGCTCTACTGGATGGCCCCGCCCCTCGCGGCGGCTGTCGCGGCAGCGATTGTGTGGTGGCAGAACCGCGACGCCCGCCGCTGCGCGCTGTGCAATTGCCGCCTGGCCGGGAGGATCTCTTTCATTTGCCCGCGCTGCAATCTCGAGGTCTGCGAGACCAAATGCTGGGACTTTGAAAAAATCCGTTGCCGGCTCTGCGTGCAGAATTCCGTGCCTCTTTTTCCGCCCAGCCGCCAGTGGTGGGACCGCCATGTGGGCCCGCCGGCGCTTCAGGGGCGGTGCCAGGCGTGCCAGGTGGGGCCCGACGAGGCCGACCTGCGCTGCTGCCCGCGCTGCGGCAGGCCGCAGTGCATCGAGTGCTGGGACGATTCCAACGGGCTCTGCTCGCGCTGCGGCTGGCGCGTCGAATCCCTGCCGGATTCGCTCAAGATGTTTCTCGTGGATCAGAAATAGGGGGTGCAAATCCATGCCGAAATATCAAATGTATTTCGACACCATCCAGGGCGAAACGAAATACAACGTGGACATCGACGACCACGAGATCCTCGACGATGTGCTGCACGAAATTCTTTACGACCTGAGGGAGCGCGGCGACGTCCTGCAGGGCGAGGGCGAGCCGCAGGTGGTCTGGAACGGCGTGGCGCTCGATTTCCGCCGCCCCCTGCCGGAGCAGGGCGTGCGGCCGAATGACGTGCTCCGGGTGTCCACGGTCGCTACGAACGGCTGATGCCGCAAGCCGCCTTCGAGCGCATTCGCGAGCGCCGCATCCGGAACGAGTGGGATTGGCTCCGCCGCGTGGCGGAGTGCAATCCGGAAGACATCCTCCCCGGCGCCACCCCCGAAGAGCCGGTTCTTCTGCCCCGCACCCCTTTTTACAGTCCCGGCGGCGCGCCATCCCAGGGCATTGCCGTGCGCTTCCGGTTCCCGGAGTATTACCCTTCGGTGCCTCTGGAAGCCTATCTGGACCGCCCGGTGCTGCACCCGAACGTGCATCCGGAAAACGGCTTCGTCTGCCTGTGGGACACGCGCCACGAGGGGACCTCGCTTGTCGAGGCGGTATTGCAGCTGCAGCGCGTCGTCACGTGGCATCTTTGCAACCGCTCGGCCGATCATCTGATGCAGCCGGAAGCCGGAGACCTCCCTCCTCTGGACTACCGGCCGCTCACGGTTCCGCCGAACTACTATCTGGAGCGCACGGCGGCCTCGCTACCGGGCCCCCGGCGAAAACGACTAAGCTGAGAAAAATCCGCCATGTCCAACGCCTCCCGCAACGCGATCCGCGCGGCCCTGCATCAGGTGCTCGGCGACAAGTACGAAATCCTCCAGTGGATCGGCGGCGGCGGCATGGCGGAAGTGTTCCTGGCCCGCCACCGCGCCCACGGCGCGCTGTTCGCCATCAAGGTTCTGTCCGAACAGCTGGCCGACGAGCCGGAGATCGTGGCCCGCTTCATGGATGAGGCGCGCACCGCCGCCACCCTCAGCGGCCACCCCAACATCGCGCCCGTCTACGATGTGGGCGAGTGGGGCTCGCTGCACTACCTGATCATGCCCTACATCGAGGGCGAGGACCTGAAGAGCTACCTCGAGCGCCGGGGCAGGCTCCATCCGGCAGAAGCCGTCACGATCATCCGGCAGGTGGCCGAGGCGCTGGTCTGGGCCGGGGAACGGCGCTTCGTGCACCGCGACCTCAAGCCCGCCAACATCCGCATTGACATGAGCGGGCGGGCCATCGTCCTCGATTTCGGCATCGCGAAGGCGGGCGACGCGCCCTCGGCGCGCACCCGGGCAGGAGAAACGCTGGGAAACCCCTACTACATGTCGCCCGAGCAGATCCGTGCCGAGCCTTGCGATCATCGCAGCGACCTGTATTCGCTGGGCGTGATCTTCTTCGAGCTGCTCACCGGCGTGAAGCCCTTCACGGGCGACAGCTACCGCGCCATCGAAATCGGCCATTGCCAGAAGATGCCCCCGGCTCTCAGCACGCTCGTGCCGGATATCGACCCCGAACTGGAGCGCATCGTCAACCGCCTTCTGGAGAAGGACCGCGAGCGCCGGTATCAGTCGGCGCGGGAGCTGCTCGACGACCTGCGCCATTCTTACAGGCTGGAGACCGAGATCCGGCTGGAGCCCGTGATCGACCGTCCGGATCTTCTCGAGGCCGCGCGTTCCGGAGGGGGAGCCGCGGAGGACTTCGCGCCAACCGAGCCGCAAGCCGCCGCGCCGCCTGCGCCCCCGGCGCCTGTGGCCGCGGCAGGTCCGGCAAAGAGGCGCACGGGGCTGTCTGCCGTACTGGCTTTGGCGGTGGTAGCAGCCGCCGCAGGGGTTTACTTCGCCGTCCAGAAGAGCGAGAATGGGGCGCAACCTGGGGAGGCGGCGAAGCAAGCGCAGACTGGGGCACGCGAACTGCCGTCTGTCGTGCGAGTGGAGGGCACGATGATGTTCCTGGTGCGCGAGGGGCCGTTCATCTTCGGCGACGACAGCCCGGAGTCGCCCAACCCGAGAACCGAACTGCGGCTGCCCGCCTTCTACATCGACGCGACCGAGGTCTCCAACGAACAGTATGCGCGGTTCGTGCAAGCCACCGGTCATCCGCCGCCGCCCTCCGAGGAGTTCCGCAGCTCGCCCTCCCTGCCGGTGACACACGTGAAGCTTTCCGACGCCCGCGCCTATTGCGCGTGGGCAGGCAAGCGGCTGCCGACGGAGCAGGAATGGGAGAAGGCCGCCCGCGGCGAGGACGGCCGCATCTATCCGTGGGGCAACCAGCCGATGCCGAATCCCGGCACTCTGGTGCCTGTCGACGACTACCCCGAACGTCAGAGCCCCTACCGCGTGCTCGGCCTTTCCGGCAACGTCTTCGAATGGGTGGACACGCCTTTCCCGGTGACGGACCGCGAGATCGAGGACATGCGGCGCGCACTGGGCGGAGCCGAGGTCTCCCGCGAATGGTATTGCATCAAGGGCGGGAGCTTTCTCTTGAAGGACGAGCGGTTTTTCCGTGTATATATGCGGAGGGGCTGGCCGGCTGACCTGCCCCACGCAGCAATCGGTTTCCGGTGCGTGAAAGATGCCCAATAAGATTTCCTCCGCCCTTTCCGGCCTTCTCGCCGCCGCCGTTGCAGGATTTCTCGCCGGCGCGCAGGAGCCGCTGATCAACGCCCGCGATGCGTTCTTCTCGGCCGCCGATATGATGGCCGTGCAGAAGAAGACGGCCGCGAAGAAATCCGCCAAGACAGCGCCTGCCCGGCGCCCGGAGCCGGCGCGGCAGGACGCCGGCAAGACGTCCGGTCCGAAGCCGGAACTGGCAGCGGCGCCGCAACTGGCGCAGGCGGAGTCCTACTTCCAGAAAGTGTCTTTGACGCCGGAGAAGCTGCCGCCCATGGGCCTGCGCTACAGCCTGCTGAAGCGCACGCCGCAGGGGCTCGAGGAGGTCAGCACGGACGCCGAATTCCGCGCCGGCGACAGCATCCGGCTCAGCGTGATGGGAAACCGCCGCGGCTACCTCTATGTGATCGCGCGCGGCTCCAGCGGCGTGTGGTCGCCGCTGTTCCCGCATCCGGAGTCCTCGCAGATGAGCAACGAGATCGTCCCCGGACGCCTCTATCAGGTGCCCGGAGGCGAGGGCGAGTATTTCACATTTGACGAGCAGGCGGGCGAGGAGCGCCTGTTCCTGGTCTTCTCGGCCCAGCCCATTCATGATCTGGAGGAAGTGATCGCGGCGCTGTCCGGCAAGAGCGCGCCCGCGCCGGACCGTCCGGCGCGCCCCACCGCGCCGCCCACGCTCTCTGCCGCCAACCGGATCAACGACGCCTGGGTGGATCAGCTCCGGGCGGGCATTCAAAGCCGGGACCTCGTGTTCACGAAGATCGACAAGGACACCGCCTCGGCGGCGGCACCGGTGGGCGGCGGTCCTGAGGCGGCAGTTTACGTGGTGAACGCGTCCACGGCGGGCGCCGCGGGGTCAGGCCGCGTGATTGCGGAGCTAACGCTCCGGCACCGCTAGGCCGATAGAGGGAGGAGCAAGGGAGGAGTTCATGGATGGGCCCGTCTCTCTGAAAACGGCCGCCGCCTTTTTGACCGCTGTCTGGCTGGCGGCAGCGCCGCCCTCCGGCACGCTGCGGCGCACATCGCCCGGCGGCGCGGCGCAGGAACTGCGGAGCGGCCTGGACGCCCGCCCGGAGCCCGCGGGCGCGAAGCGGATCGAGATTATCGTGGAGCGCCACGAGAGCGGCGAGGCGCGGCGCGCCGACCCGAGCCAGGTCTTTCGCACGGGAGACCTCGACCGGTTCCGCTTCCGCGCCTCGTTCAACGGCTACCTGTATGTGATGAACCATGCCACTTCCGGCAATTTCGTGCTGCTGTTTCCCAAGGAGGAGACCGGCACGATGAACCGCATCGAGGCTGGACGGGAATATCTGGTCCCGATGACGGAGAACGGCTGGTTCCGGCTGGAAGGGCCGCCCGGATATGAAGTCGTCTACTGGCTGGTGAGCCCCGTGAGGCTCAGCGACGGGCGCAGCGCGCTGACGGTGCCGAAGCTGCCCGCGCCTGCGCCGCACCTGAATCCCTCCATTACGCCGCGGTGCGACGACACGATCTTTCGCGCCCGCGGCGAGTGCATCGACCACGCGGCCGGATTGAAGCCGCTCGAGAAGAACGCGGCGCTGCCGGAGAACCTTTCCGGCTTCTCGGGCGCGGCGTCGCGCGAGTTGACGATCGTCAAGTCGAACAAGGCGGCGGCCGTGGCCGTGAACGACGACAGCGAAGAGCCGTTCCTGTATACGCTTCGGCTCGCCCACCGGTGAGGATGGAACCGATGCCTGCACGCCTGATGCTTGCGCTTGCCGCGGCGGCAGCCCTCGCGCAGCCGCCTGCCTCTCCTCCCGCGGCGCCTCCGGCGGAACAGCAGCGGGACCTGAAATTCACGCGCGAACCCGCTGCGCCGGTGGTCAAGCCGGGAGAAGCCGTCGTCATCCCGCGCAGCTATGCGCTGGTCATTGGCATCAGCGAGTATCCCAAGCTGCCGCCGCAAGGGCAGCTGCGCTTTCCCGCGCGCGACGCCGCCGCCATCTACGCGGCTTTGATCAGCCCGGAGGGCGGGCAATTCCCGCCGGAAAACGTGCGCCGCATGATCGGCAAGGACGCCACGCTGGCCAACATCCGCGAGGCGCTGGAGAAGTGGCTGCCATCGGTCTCCAAAGAAGAGGACCGGGTGGTGATCTATTTCGCCGGGCACGGCTTCGTCTCCGGCGGCAAGGCCTTTCTGGCGCCGTATGACATCGATCCCGCCGACATCCCCGGCACGTCGTACCCGATGGAGAGGCTGGGGCGGGTGATCGGCTCGGAGATCAAGGCCAAGTGGAAGGTGCTGCTGACCGACTCCTGCCATTCGGGCGCCATCACGCCCGAGGCGGACGCGCGGCAGATCAACGCCAGCCTGTTGCAGCTGGACCGCTCGCTGTTTTCGCTGACCGCCAGCCGCGACCGCGAACAGTCCTTCGAGAGCGAGATCTGGGGCGGCGGCCACGGCGTGTTCACCTACTACCTGATCAAGGGCATCGAGGGCGAGGCGGACGAGAACGGCGACGGCGTGGTGACCGCCGACGAGCTGGGCGAATACGTGCGCGTGAATGTGCGGCGCGACACCAAGGCGCGGCAGAATCCCACGGCGGAGCGCGGCAGCTACGACCCGAACATGATCCTGGCATTCAATCCTGCGCGGGCGCCCTCGGCGCCGTTGCAGCCGCCGAAGTTCGGCGCGCTGGTGATCGAAAGCAACATGGACGGGGTGGAGGTCTTCGTCGACGGGAAGAGCCAGGGGGTGGTGAACAGGGGCAAGCCGCTGCGGCTGCCGGGCATCCAGCCGGGCGTGCACACGATCCAGGGCGTGCGCATGGGCTATGAGCCGGACGGGCCGCGCGAAGAGACCGTGTATCCCGGGCAGGAGACGACGGTGACGCTCCGCATCGTCATTCCGCGCGTGCGGAAGCGTTCCGCCGTGGACGCTTTCAACGAAGGCATGGAGTACTACCAGAAGGGGTTCGAAAAGAACTACCTGAAGGCCGCGGCTCTGTTCCAGAAGGCTCTCGCGGAGGATCCGAAATACAGCCAGGCGGCGCTCTATCTGGGGCGCGCCTACCACGCGCTGTACGACTACGGGAAGGCGCGCCGCGCTTTCGAACAGGCCATCGCGATCGATCCGGACTACGCCGAGGCGCAAGCCTCCTTCGGCGGCATGCTGCTCGACGTCGGCGACCTGGACGCGGCCATCCGCCACCTGACGGCGGCGCAACAGCGCGAAGCTTCCAACTCCCTGACCGCGGCGCTGCTGGCGCAGGCATTCACGCGCAAGGGCGCCTACGAGGAGGGGATCAAGTTCGCGCGCGAGGCCATCCGGCTGAATCCGGGCCACGGCGAGGCGCACTTCTGGCTGGCCGAGGCGCTCCGCTTCAGCAAGCGCTGCCCGGACGCGATCCCGGAATACCAGCAGTACCTGCGGCTGAGCGATTTCGACTCGAAGCTCGCCGGGAAGCTGAACTATTACGTGCTCGGGTATCTGGCGGGCATCGGCCGCAAGAAGCGGGCGGCGCAGACCGACATCTGGCGCGAGCTGCAATTCATGGCCAACTTCGGGCTGTGCGATTGCGAGCGCATCGGGCGCCGCTTCGATGAAGCGGCGCGGTGGTGCCAGCAGGCGCTGCGGCTGGACCCGGCGGACCTCTATGCGCACTATGCTCTGGGCCTCATCTTCACCGAAAAGTTCAACCAGTCCTCATCCGCCGGCTACCTTTCCGCGGCACGCACGCACTTTGAGAAGGTGATCCAGCTGAACCCGGACACGAACGAGGCCGAGCGGAGCAAGAACTACCTGGCCAGGATCCGGCAGGTGGTTTCACAATTGAGCCAGGCCGGTTCAGCCCCTTGAGTTTTTCTCCGGAAGCTGATGCAATGAGTGCTCCGATGGAATACAATCTCCTGCATACACTTCGGGAGGAGAACCGGGGATGAGCCTCTATCAAACGCTCTACTTCATGTCCCTGGCCGGCGGCTTCGCCGGGCTTCTCTCCTGGGGCCTCACCGCGCTTCTCTCCGCGACGCTGCTTTCGAGCCGCCCCGTGCTGGCGGACCTCACCGCAGCGGCCATACTCGGCCTCATGATCGGCCTGCTGACGGTGGCATTCTCCGACAAGTGGTCGGGCAACCGGGTGGTCGCCCGCTATGTGCTGGCGGGAGGCGGAATCGGCCTGGCGGCAGGGATTCTCGGCGGGCTGGCCATGATCCCGATCACGCAGAACCTCGGCGAATCGTTTCCCTTTCTGGCGCGCCTGCTGAGCTGGACGCTGGTCGGCAGCCTGATCGGGCTGGGGCTGGGGCTGCGCTGGGTGATGGCCAACAAGATGCGTGTCGTGCATGCCTGTCTGGGCGGGCTGGTGGGCGGGGCCATCGGAGGCTCGCTGTTCCACGTGCTGGGCAGCCGGATTCCTGACCTGACGCAGGCGCTTGGGTTCGTGCTGGTCGGCGTGGGCATCTGCTTTGGCGTCACGCTGGCGCCGATCCTGTTGCGCGACGGCGTGCTGAAGTTTGTCTCCAGCGGGGACGCCCGCGCGCAGGCCAAATTCGGCCGCAGCGGCAAGGAGTGGGAGATCCGGCAGGGCGACACGCTGCTGATCGGATCGCAATCGCTGGACCTCAACAAGACAGCTTTTGCCGTGGGCGTGCAGGTGTTTATTCCGGACGCCGCCATCGCCCCGCGCCACGCGATTCTGTTCGGCAAGGAAGGGCGCTTCTACATCGCCCGCCACCCGGACATCAACAACCCGCAGGGCCTCGCCCGCTACGTGCTGCGCGTGCGCGGGCGGACGGTCACCACATCGCAGGAGCTGAAGGCGGGCGACGACATTCTGGTCGGGCGCACGGCCATCAAGTTCCTGACGAAGAAGGAGGGCTGATGCCGACAGGAGGAGCCGCTGTGAAAGCTGCCCGCCGGGCGGCCGCTGCCGCCGTGTTTTCCCTCATCGCCGCCGCTGTTGCCGCGACGGCATTCGGCCAGAATCCGGGGCTGGACTTTGCCGAGCCGCTCAAGCTCGTCTCCTGCGAGCCTGCCTCGACGGTGCCCTGCTTCCGGATGAAGCTGAACCTGGTGGACGGCACGGGCCAGCCTTATAACGCGCAGCTGCCGCCGCCCGACAAGCTGGCTTCGCAGATCACGGTCACCATGGGCGGGCAACAGGTCACGCCTTTCTACGCCACAGCGGCGGGCGAGTCCGTGGCGAAGGTGAAGGGCCGCGCGGCGCTGGTGATCGTCGACGTCTCGGGCAGCATGAAGAAGGTGCTGCCCACGGGGCAGACGCGCTTTGAGGCCGCAAAGATGGCGGTGAAATCGTTCCTCGGGCAGTTCGAGGAGGGCGTGGACCGCGTGGCGGTGGTTCCGTTCGAGAGCCATCTGGTGCAGGAGCGGATCCGCACGGCGGTGTTCGCGCGCACGCGCTCGGCGGCGATCGCGCAGGTCGACAGCCTGCCGGAGCCGGAGTTGCGCAACAATACGGCGCTGTTTTCGGCCGTTGTGTTCGGCATCGAGACGCTGCGGGACGCGTTGCCGAGGCTTGAGAAGGAGATGGGCGAATCGCCCGAGGCGATGGTGATCATTCTGACCGACGGCAACAACGAGGTGCTGCGGGGCGACGATCCCGGGCTGCTGGCAGGGCCAGCGGGCATGGAGGAGGCATCGCGTTACGCGCGGCAGGCGCCGTTCCCCGTGATCGCCATCGGATTTGGCGAGCCGGGAGCCCTGGATGAAGCGGCGCTGCGGCAGATCAGCACCAAATATTACCTGGCCTCCGACTATGAGGGGTTGCGGCGCATCTTCACGTTCACCCGGACGTTCCTGAACAACCGGCTGGCGGCGACGTTTTCCTCGCCCTGGCCGGACCGCGCCTCGCTGGCCGGGCAGAACCTGCCTGTAACGGTGGAGCTGCGGCTGCCCAACGGGCAGGTGCTGAAGTCGCCCGAGACGCTATGGTCGGCCCCGCAGATGGGCGTGCCGGTGTATGCGGGCAAGTGCACGCCGGAGGAGATGAAGGCGGTGCTGCAGGCGCTGCCGGTGAGCGCGGGCTGGACCTCGATTATCCGGCCGCTGGGTGTGTTCGCGGGGCTTGCTTTGTTGCTGCTGTTGATGTGGCACTGGGTGCCGCGGCTGGTTTGGCCGGAGCAGTTCATCGGGGTCATGCCGGGAACCGGCGCAGGCCAGGCCAAATGGGCCTCGCAGACCCGCATCGTCAACGGCGTCATTGCCGGGCGGCCCGCACCGCCGGGCTTCCAGAAGGGACCGGGAGGCGTGGCCCTGCCGCCGCGCAGCGCCGCTGACGCGACGGTGGTGAATCCGCAGGCCCACCGCGATTTTTCCCAGACCCGGCTTGGCAACCGCCAGGGGCCGAGCCACAGGGAGCCGTTCTAGGCAGCGGTTTCGCGCCGCCGCCGAGTTTGATGTTTGACTGTCGACTGACCGGAAACCCAGAGAGGAGACTATCTCATGCCGCTAGTCAAGGTGATTCGCAAGGGGGTGACGCCCTCCGTGCGAAAAGTGCCCACGTCCACCGCGGCTGTCATCCTGCCCATGACCCTGAACCGGGTCGGCAAGGAGGCGGCCTCGGAAAACGAAGAACTCACCAAGGTCGAGGATCTCAACGACGCCTTCGCCAAATTCAAGCCCGAGCTGAGTTTCAAGGCCACGGCAGGGCCCGAGGAGACCGAGTTCCGCGCCGAGTTCAAGTTCCGTTCGATGAAGGACTTCGACCCGGAAAACCTGCAGAAGAAGCAGGAGTTCCGTGACGAGGATGGCAATGTCACCTACGCCCGCAACGATATTGCCGACCTCAAGGCCAACATCGACCTGCTGTACCGTCTGAAGGACCGCTGGAAGCTGCCCGCCGTCCGGCGCGCCTGGAACAGCGAGGAGCAGCGGGGAGAGATCATCCGTGCATTGGGCCGCCTGCGCGAGGAGCTGCAGAAGGTGGCCGCAAAAGGAGGGGCACAATAAATGGCTGAACTCGTGGAAACCCGGACAACGGCCGAGATCCTCGGCGAAAGCGCCGCAAAGGAGCTGTTGCAGGAGATCTTCTCCGACCTGCATCCCGGCTTCATGGACGAGACGCGGACTATCGCGTCGATCTTCACGCCGCAGTCTGCGGCGGACTTCCTGAAGCAGCTGATGGACCTCGAGAACCTGCTCTCGGTGGAGGACACCTACGAGCAGACAGTGAAGAAGATTCAGCAGCAGATCGACAAGGCTGAGGCGATCCGAGACGAGCTGCTGGAGAAGCTCTTCGCCCAGATCCGCCCCATCGAGCGCAGCTACCGTCTGATCCAGCTGTTCTTCGAGAACTCGAAGGTGATGGACGGGAAGGTGCGCAAGCCGGTGGAGCTGTATGTGCTGAACGCCGACCCGAAGGCGATGAAGGACGTCTTTTCGATGAACATCGCCGCGGTGGAAAACTTCGTCCGCAAGCGGAATGACAACTTCAACTTCCGCGACGACATCTGCAACCTGGTGGTGCCCGGCATGATCCCGCAGCCGGTGCGGGAGAAGTTCGAGGACATCGCCAACATGTGGGGCATGCTGCTGATCACGGATGTCGACGACGAGAAGTCGTTCAAGAACCTGGAGCGCAACTTCCTGCCCGGCGGCAAGTACGAATTCATGAAGCGGCCGGAGGACCGCGCAGCGGCCGACGTGGTCTGTTCGGGCTACCTGATGGCGCGGCCGA
>FWWL01008182.1_pt1 | contig 13626 bp, 13 predicted proteins | sample 2228331 | NCBI WGS metagenome assembly FWWL01 (sample SAMEA103939775, study PRJEB20133) | metagenome | reverse complement strand
CAACATATTATAAATTATGCAATATTCAATTTTCAACATATTATAAATGGAAAGTTTTCATTTAATTTTTTACAGAACTCCACTTAAGACCCTGTTTTTCCTCCCCTTCCAGATATTTCTTAATTTTTAAAGAACCTCAAGACCGGGTTCTATTTCCTTTTCAGTTGTAAGAATTATAACCTCTCCTTTTTTATCTTCTGCTGCAAGGAGCATCCCCTCTGATAAAATTCCCTTTATTTTTCTTGGCTTTAAATTTGCTACAATTATTATATTCTTACCTATTAAATCCTCCTTTTTATAATGCTTTTTTATCCCAGCTATAATATCTCTCACCCTATCCCCTGTATCAACCTCAAGTTTATATAACTTATCAGAACCCTCAATATCATAAACATTTAAAACCTTACCAACAACAAGTTTAACTTTTCTAAATTCCTCATAAGTTATGTATTCTTCTTTCTTTTCAGTAATTTCCTCTTTAACTTTTTCTTTTATTCTCGGGAATAGTATATTAATTCCTTTTAAAACCTCACCCTCATTTAAAAAGGGATTTTCAACCTCCTCCCAGGAAGGTTCTTTTAAATTAAGTGATTCTCTTAAAGTTTTCATGGTAAAGGGTAAATATGGGTATAAAAAGATAGAAAGGAGTCTTATTGCAGAAAGGGAATTATAAATTATTTTTCCTCCCTCTTTTTTATCTTTTTTTAACACATCCCAAGGCTTTGTAAAATCAAGGTATCTATTTACTTCCTGAGCAATCTCAATTATTTCCTGTAAGGCAAGTCTAAACTTAAAATTATCCATGTTTTCTTCAATTTTTTTTATTTTTGATTTAATAACACCCCACATATTATTTTCATATTCTCCTTCTATTTTCTTTTCTGGAACCCTTAAGGAGAAATATTTTTCAAAGAGTTTAAAAACTCTTGAAACAAGATTTCCTATGTCATTTGCAAGATATATATCACATTCTTTTTCAAAATCTTCAATAGAAAATTCAGAATCCTTTGTTTCAGGTAAAATTCTTGCAATTCCAAATCTTATATAATCTGGAGGATAATTTTTAAGAAACTCATTAAGCCATAAAGCAATTCCTCTTGAGGTGGACATTTTTCCTCCCTTCATAACAAGATACTGATTGGCAGGAATTTCATCAGGAAGAATATATTCACCATGGGCAAGAAGCATAGAAGGCCATATAACAGCATGAAATACAATGTTATCTTTACCTAAAAAATGAATTAACTTTACCTTTTTATTTTTCCACCAATCTTCCCAGTTTTCATTATTTTTGAGACACCATTCCTGTGTTATTGAAATATAACCTATGGGGGCGTCAAACCATACATATAAAACCTTTCCCTTTGCTTCCTCTAAGGGAACTGGGACACCCCATACAAGGTCTCTTGTTATGGACCTTGGTCTTAAACCTTCCTTTACCCAGGAGAGGGCAAAATTTCTTACAAAATCCTTCCAGTTTTCCTTTTCTTCAAGCCATCTTTTAAGTTCATCCTTTAATTTAGGGAGAAGGAAATAATAATTAAAGGTATCTTTTAAAATGGGAGTATTTCCACAGATTTTGCATTTAGGATTTATAAGTTCAAAGGGTTCAAGCCATCTTCCGCAATTTTCGCACTGGTCTCCTCTTGCTTCTTCTTTTTTACAGTGGGGACATATTCCTTCAATGTATCTATCAGGCAAAAATCTTTTACAATTTTCACAATAATAATTTTTCTCTTCTCTTTTTTCTATATATCCCTTATTATAAAGTTTTAAAAAGAATTCTTGTGATAGTTTTTTGTGGTGATTTTTTGAGGTTCTTCCAAAATATTCAAAGGAGATTCCGAGTTTTTCAAAGGAATTTTTTATTATTTCATAATAATAATCAACGAGTTCCTGAGGTGTTTTATTTTCCTTTTCAGCACTTATTGTAATGGGAACACCGTGTTCATCTGTTCCACATATATGGATGACCTTTTTTCCTTTTATTTTTAAATATCTTACATAAATATCAGCTGGAAGATAACAGCCTGCTATATGTCCAAGGTGTAGGGGGCCGTTTGCATAGGGCAAAGCAGAGGTAACAAGTATTTTTTCCATGGAAAAATTATAAGGAAAATTTATGGAAGGTTAAAAGCAAATATGGAATTTTACATCCATTTGATTTTTTGAAAAAATCTCTTATATTTTAAAGATAAAAAACAAGAAGGTTTTTAAAATGAAAAATCTTTGTGTGATGCTTGTGCCAATTTTAATCTTTGCACAAACTTCTGAAGAGATAGTAAAAAATATAAATATAAAGGAAGTAGTTGAAATGTATCTTGAAGCTTATGGCTCTATTTTTGCTCCCTTTTATCCTGCGGAAATGCATTTCAGGATATATAAAACCGCGGAATATCTTAAAGGGGTTGCGGAATATCTTTATGCTGAATGGAAAGGAGTAGATACTTCTCAACTTACCACCGCTGAGAAAGTAACCATCTCTGCACTTTTACATTCCTCTCACGTTGCAATAGGTGAACTTTTGGAAAGAAAGAGTTATAGACTTTATGAAGAGTATAAGGTAAAAATAATAAAGGTATTCATGGGAGAATTCAAAAATGATACAATAATAGTAAAAACAGAAACAGGTGAAGGGGTAACAAGAGTAGATTATTTTAGTTTCATACCCTGGTTTCCTCATGATACTCTTTTTCTTTTTTTAAACACCTTCTTTGGATTTGATAGAGTTTCCAGACTTCTTGATAAAAAATATATAGATAGTATAGGGTATGAGTGTGATTTCTTTGCAGCGGGACAAGCTGATGATGGGATGTGGTGTATAAAGGAAATAGAAAGTAGAAAAAGAATCTATACTCCCTGGGAACAAAGTTATGAATATAAAGAGGTATACACAGTGGTAAATTATCTTACACCTATAATTAAAGAAGTTATAAAAGAGGTGAAAAATTATAAGTTTCCTTCGAGTAAAAAAGAATATGTTGAATTTATGAAAAAAAGAGGATACAAAGAACCGGAAAGTTGGGAATCAATGAAAAGAGCAGTTAACAGATGGGAAGAATTCATTAAAAATAAGTCTTGGAGGCGAAAATGAAAAGGTTTATCTTAATTTTATTTTTGATTTCTTCTTTAAAAGCTTTTGAAACAAAAGGGTTGATGTGGTGTGACGGTATAGTTGGCATTCAGCCCCATATGTGAGGAAATTGGAATCAGGCGGTATATAATGCAATTTTAGGATGGGAGAATAAAAATTATTTGTTAGGTCCGGCAGATATAATATTTACAACAGGTGAAAGAGTGGTTGTGAAATGGGCAGGCATTTTAGGACAAACGCTTGGAATGTCTCTACTATCCCGCGACCCTTTATGCAGATGTCTGCAAGAACCTGGTGTAATTTATATAAACTCAGGTTATTACTCTCTTTTTACTACTGATTCTCCTCCTGGAAATAAATTTTATTTCCCCACCACAGTAAGACATGAAATAGGGCATTCAGTTGGGCTTGCAGATGTATATGAATTCCAAAGTCCACTTCCTATCATGTATCATGAACAGGTACGAGAGAGTATTCATATAAATGTCAGGCAAGTCAGACAGGATGATATAAACGGTTTAGGCTGTTTATATGGTGGAAATTTTAACTGGGGAAATGAGACTTTTACATTATCCAAACCGGAATCAGGCGACACTTATAAATGCAAAATTCCACTTGAATTTGGTGGATGTAATGGTTTAGGCAACTTATATAATGTGAAAATTTATGTAAAATATGATGCTAATAATCCAGCTTCTCCATGGCAATATGTTACTACATTACAAAATGTAAGAGGATGCAGGGGACTTTTAATAGGAAGGAAAAAGTCTTCTCAATACACTCGGGTAAAAGTTAAATGGTTTTCAGGCGGAAATTTAAAAGATTCAATAATTTCAAGGATGTTTAGTTATATATATTGGCCTACAATCTGTCCTGAAGCACGTCCAGATTTTATTTCATCTTCAAAGTGTGGATGTGACTCAATTAATATTTTAAATTTTTCAATACTAACAAATTTTGAAAAAATTGAAGTTTTTGATATAACAGGAAGAAGAGTGTTCCTAAGTGAGGTAAGAAATAAAGAATTTTTTAAAGGTGCAATTGAAAATTTACCAAAAGGAATTTACTTTCTGAGAATAATTACAAGGGAAAAAGTTCATATAAAGAAAATAACATTGGGAACAAAATAAATCTATTTTGGTTATAACTGAACACAAGGTGAAAAACCAAAAGACAGAGAATAAAACAGGGAAAATAAAAAGGTTAGTCGCATAAAAAGGCTATTGCAAAAAATTTTAATAAAATAATTTATTGTAGCGGTGGTAATTTATCACACAATTAAAAGGTAGTGGAAAAGCTGATTTTTAAAATGCTTAATTTTCAAGCCCTCCAGAACCTAATTGTCAAAAATGGGTTAACTTTCAAGCACTATAGAACCTAATTATCAAACCCCGATTTCCCCTTCACTTTACAAAGTCAACTATTATCACTTTTATTTATTTCAAGTTTATTTGCAAAATGTAAAACCCTTTGGGGAAAAGGTATTTCTATACCCTCCTTTTCAAGGGTCTTTTTTATTTTTAATAAAAGCTCCATTTTAACAGGATACCAGACCTCTGTAGGAACCCATACCATTACTATTATATTTACTGAACTTTCACCTAATTCGTAAACATAAATCTCTGGCTCTGGATTTTTAAGAACAAAGGGATGCTCCTCAACTAAATTTTTAATAATTTTTATAGCTCTTTCTGCATCCTCCTCATATTTTATTCCCACTTTATATTCAATTCTCCTTGCAACATGGAAAACAAAGTTTTTTATATTTGATGTAAAAACTTTTTCATTTGGTATCCTTACATAAACTCCATCATATGTTCTTATAGTTGTTGAAAGAATTTTTATGTCCTCAACAAATCCCTTTATTCCCTCAAGCTCAAGTTGCTGCCCAACTTTTATAGGTTTTTCAATCATAAGAAAAATACCTGATAAAAGATTTGATACAACCTTCTGACTCGCAAAACCAATAGCAATTCCTGCTATACCACCCGCAACAAGAATTCCTGAAATATTTATTCCCAACATAGGAAGAATTGAAACTATAGCAATTCCCCAGATGGAATATGTTAATATTTTTTCAATAATTTTAAGCTCGTGTTTTTCAAGCCTTTCTTTAAGTAGTCTTCTTATGTTAAAAGTTAAAATCTTTATAAGGAGAGCTGAAATAAGTAATATTAAAAGGGAAAGTAAAATGTTAGAAATTGTAACATGAGAATAAAGTCTGAAATTTAAAATTTTATTTAAAAAATTCATAATCCAAACTCCATAACAAATTCAGAGGATAAAAGGGGCAGTTTTCTTGTAACAAATAGTTCTATAGATTTTTCCATATTTTTAAAAAGAGGTTTATCAATAAAGGAAGTTTCTGCAAGGGATTTACCTTTTACTTTCATTTTTGCAATGGAGGAAACTAATCTATCATTAAAATAAATTTTCATAAGATGGGCGTTAAAAACAATCTTATTAACATATACCCATTCCTTTGACTCATTTATAAGAGAAAGTTCCATCACACCTTCAAAAAGATTATTAATCTCTGGAATATCTTTATAAATATCACTTTCAAAATACTTGCATATAATTCCCTTCGTTATATTCCCGTACAAGGTGAATTTGTTTTTTACAAAGGAAAAAATATCAAGGATTTCAATGTCACCCTTTCCCTTAATGAAAACTGCAATCTCAAGGGGGAATTTAAGGTATATTTTCTTTTTCTCCTCAGGAGCTAAAATTATAGTTTTTTTAAGAGAGAGCATAAAATTAGGACTTATTTCCCTTGGAAGATTAAGTGGTTCCACAGGATTTATATGAATTTCAAAATTTTTACCCAGAATAATTTTTTCTATATTTTCTTCCTCCTTTATTCTCCTGTAAAAAAAATAGCCATCTTCTTCTATTAATGAAATTTTTAAATTTTCCTCTTTTATCTCAAAGGGAGGTTTATAAGCACCATAGAGCATCTAAAATTATAAGCAATCAATATTCAATTTTATAAAAAAGTATCAAAAGAATAGTAAAAATTATTGAAATAAAAAGTTCTGTAAAACCTATTTTTTTCAAGCTTAAAGGTTCCTTGAATTTTCTTAAAACAAAGTAATAGGATTTAAAAAGTGTAGGTAAAACTGCAAGGAAAGTATATGAGGGTAAGTAATTATTCAAGGAAAGAAAGAGAACAAATATAAAAAATAGGGTATGATATGAAAGGGAATAAATACCGGCCCTTAACCTTAAAAAAAGTTTTGCAGATAAGATGTTTTTGTTTCTTACGAGGTATCTTACATGAAAAACACTTCCCGTAAAGAATAAAAAGAGAAAAAAGAATAAAAATAGACCCTCTTTGTCAATATATCCCTTTGATATATAATAAAAGGCAGGGATTAAAAGTGATAACCCCAAAATACCAAGAATTTCAGAGGGTATTGTTAATTCCTTCCTTTTTAAAGAAAAATATAAGCTTAAAAGGGTTATAAAAAGGGCAAAAATTGAAAGGAAAATTAAAATATAGTATCTATAAAAAATTAAAAGGGGAATAAAGGTGATAAAAATTAAAAAAAGATAAAAAAGAGAAATTTTTAAAAGGAAAATTCTTCTTTTATCCTCTTTTCTAAGTTTTAAAAAAGTGCTTATATTTTCTCTCAAAAGAAAGCTAAAAAGGGCTGAAATAAATAAAAGAAAAAAAGGAATCATTTTAAAGGTTTTTGAACAGATAGTTCCTGTTAATATGGATATAAAGAAAATTGACCAAGCCCCATGTTTTTTAGGCAAAGTTTTAAGAAAGTTATTCATTTAAAACAAATAGAGGAGGGAAAGGGATTTAAACCCTTTTCCCCCCCTATTTCCCCTTCAAGAGATTAGTTTTAATTTATTTCCTTGAATGTTCTTTTTTTAATCTTTCTGCTTCATCTTTAATTCTCTGTAGGGATTCTTTCATTTTTGCCCATCCATACCAGTGCATGTAATCAGGGTTCATATGAAAGGCACCCTGAAAGGTTCTCATTCTGTATTCAAGAAACATAAGATAAAGCTCCTGTTCGATTGCGCTTTTTGCCTCATAAAATTGAAGGAGGTCTGGAGCATATTTAAATCCTTCTGGCTTTTTAAGTATCCCCTTATCATAAAGTTCTTTTACAATACTTATTGCCTCAGCCATTATTCGGTCAGCTTCCCTTAATATCTTATCACCTGCTTCAAGCTGTTCTTTTGCAAACTTTTCTGAATGGCAATTTGAGCATATTTTTATCATCTTATCCCTTTCTGCCTGCCATTCCTCTTTTGTAAGCCTTGCAATTTTTGCAAGTTTAACAGCAGAAAATCTTTCTGTAGGATTTCCCTTTTCATCAAGAACATAAAGAGCCTGAAGTATTTTTACTCTATCTTCCCACCAATTTTTATCCTCCTCAGGAACTCTTAAACCTAAAAATCCCCAAGCTGTCATTACAGCATGATTTCCCTCCGGCATATGACAGGTTTGACAGGTGGGGGCTCTTCCTGTTTTTCCTTCAATTTCCCATATTGTTCCATGTTTTGAAGTTGACCACATTTCCCATTGAGGATGGTCAAATCCCATATGACATGTCCTACAGGCTCTTGGATCCTTCGCCTCCTCCACACTGAATTTGTGTCTTGTATGGCATGCATCACAGGAACCTGTTCCATAAAGAAATTTCCCTTCTTTTATTTCCTCCTCAGATTTAAGCCCTATTTTATGACACCCTGAACATCCTTTAAATCCTTTTTCTCCTACTACCTGTATAGGTTGATGCATAACCATTGGCATTGCCTTCATAGCAATCCATCCAAAAGCATGTTTTCCCTCTTTAAATTCTTTTACTCTTTTATCATGACAGGTAGCACAGGTTTCGGGTGTTGGCATTTTTAATTTTTCAATATCTTTTAATCCTGAATGTTCTCCATGACAGGTGGAACAATCCACATCATTTTTTGAGTGCTTACTTTCTTTCCAATCATAAACAACTTGGGGAGTTACCTTTTCATGACATGAAATACATTTACTTGCTTTTAAGGGGGTATAAAAGAGAAAAAAGACTAAAATTAAAAGAATAAGTTTTATTTTTTTAAACATAATCCCCCCCTTTAATTTAAAAGGGAATTGAACCCAAAAGCTATTTATTAACAAAAACATTTTCTTCACAATTTACATTTAATTCGTAATCCTTCATTCTTATATTTAGAAGTCTGCAATAATGGGGTTTATCAGAGCCAAAAAATTTATTTTCCTCAAAGTTTTTACAACTCAAACATACTTTTGCAACAGGTAAAAGACCTTTTTTGTTTAAATCAGAAATAAATTTGGAAAGAGAAACAAAAAAAATTTCCTTTTCCTCTTCTGATAAAAAATTGAAAGAATCTTTTAATATACTTTCTAACTTTAATTTATTTATTTCCATTAAATTTTTGCCTTTCTCTGTAATAGATAGAAATTTATATCTTTTATCTTTTTCTGAGGGTTTTTCTTTTACATAACCTTTTTTAATTAAAACCTTTAAGGAGTCTGTTATAGTTGGTCTTTTAACTCCAAGGTCTTCTGCGATTTTATGGGGTGTACATAACTCTCTTTTATTATTTAAAAGATATTCAAGAATCTGCAACATAAGGGGTGAAAGCCCGGTTTCTCTATTAACTTCCCAGTAAGTATGTCTTATAATCTGAGATAATTTGCTCAAAAGATAAATTATTTTATCTGAAAGCCCATTTTGATATTCCACCATTTTCCCTCCAAATTAAGATTCCTAATTATATTATACCTTATACCTTTTAAAATTTCCATTAGGAAGGGCCCTTCTTTTCTCCTTTCCCCTCGGTTGTCTTATATTCATTATCTTTTGTTACTTTTTCCCACAGTAGGCTTTCAGGTTCTCATTTCTTTGACATTGCTTCTTCAAGGAGTTTTATAGCCTTTTGTGAGGTTTCAATTGACCTTGTTAGTGCTTCTCTTGCTTCTTCCGGGTTGTGGAAACCATCAGAGTTTTCTGCAGTCCACCATTCCCAGTTTATATGGGCAATATCATGAAGTTTTCTTACTTCTGCAAGTATTTCTTCAGAGACTCCCTTCTTTTTAGCTTCCTCATATTTATCAATTAAGAGAGAAAGCCAGAATTCTGCCTTTCTCATTTTGCCCTTTATGTAATCCTTTATAGAATCTATCGCGTATATAGCTTGCTCTTCTGTCCAGTCCGAGTGGCACCTAAGACATGTTTCTTTAAGCTGAACTTTAGGTGTTACTGCAAAATGGGAGGTATAAACCTTACCTTTTTTATCCTTTATTTTTGGAGTATGGCAGTCATTACAACCTGCTCCTATTTTATCATGTTTAGAATCCCAAAAAACCTCTGTTTCAGGGTGTTGTGCCTTTATAAGGTATGCACCTGTAATTGCGTGTTTAAAATCACGGAACCCAAGTTCATTATAATGTCCAACTATATCTTTAACCTTTTTAAAGGGAAAATGATTTGTTCTTCTATCTTCCATTCCAATTTTAGCACCTGTTTGAGGGTCATAACCTGGATTACAGGTATATTCTACATGGCATTGACCGCACAAAAGTTTTGTATCATATCTGTCAAGAAGGGCTATTTTTCTTGTATATCCTCTTACACCCATTTCAATTACTTTGAAACCTGTTCTTCTTTCATCTTTATGCCATAGGGTATTTGCTTTTTCTCTTGTGAGGGCATCTATTAAAGCATCTCTTACTAATCTTGGTTTTGCCGCGTGGGGGTCGTGGCAGATAAAGCAGTTAAGACCGTGATTTAAACTTTTTGCAAATTCAGGCACAAAGGAGGTTCTTGACCATTTTGCACCTTTATCAGGGTCTCCCATATACGCCCAGTCCAGAATGTGGTCTTGCGTTTTGCAATTGAGGCAGACGGGATTCGCTGCAGCAGCTGTGTGGGGAAGAAAGGGTTTATGTTCCTTTACATCAGGGTACATATCAATTAAAAGGTCCCAGGCTTTTGTTCCCGGTTTTGCATTTACATACTGCCAGCCATTTTTGGGTTTAAATCTTCCCCCATATGCTCTATCAACAAGTAAATGGTCAATGAGCATCCAGGGATGACTTCTTGGAGATGCATGCTCCTTTGTAAATGCATGGGGTGCTAAGAGTTTATCCCATAGGGGGTTTGGGGACCTGCCGGTAATTAAGGATTTTTCAGACCTTGCAGGTTTATGGTAGCTTGTTTTTAGGAAGCTTTCATACTGCTCCTTATGGCACTTTCCACATGCCTCCCAGGACATATCTGTGAGGGGTCTTGTCTCAGGACTGGGTGATTTCAAGTGGTTCTCAAGACCGATGTGGCAGTTTACACAATTAACCTTTGTGTGTTTCCCACTTGTATGGAGTTCTTTAATAGTTTCATGACATTCATAACAGAGATTTATACTGACGGATTTTTCCTTTTTATCCTCTGCATAAGAGAGTGAGTCAAAAATTAAGGCACTTAGAAAAAGAGTAAATGTAAATATTAAGGCAAAAGAAAATTTCTTTATCATATCCTGCCTCCCTTTTAATTTAAATATTATTTATTGTAAATTTTTTCCATCTTATGGATAAGTTCGTGAAACTTATCATGGACACCTTCTCCAATTTCTTCTTTTTCAAATTTTTCAAATTTTTCGGCAAGTTTAAACTGTGTTTCATTATTTAAATGTATATTAGCAATCTCAAACAGGATATTGTCTTCTTTATATATGTGTTCTTTTAGAAGATTTATATAACTTCTTGCCTTTTCTATGAATTCTTTATTTGAATCTTTTTCATTTTTAATATTTAAAATAGCTTCTTCCATTCCTTTTATTAATTTTCTTCCCTCTGTATGTTCAAACAGCATAACACCTATTGGACCTCCTTCTTTTGGTATTCCTGCTTTTTCCATTTCAGGGAAGAGCATATTTTCCTCTTTTCCGTGGTGGCATTTATCAGCGAATATTTTAAAAAATTCAAGGATTTTTTCTGCATCGTGAGTATTTATTTTTTCTTCTTTTTCTGCCCTTTCACATAAATTGTGAAGGACAGAAAGCATTCTTTCAATTACCCTGTGTTCATTTTTTAAAATTTCTGTTGCCTTCATATTTTTACCTCCATTTTTAATTAATTAGTATTTCTAATTATAACATAAAAAATTAAAAAAATCAAGAGCTTTTTTTATTAATTACCATCCTCACGGATTTTACTTTTTTCACCTAAAATAGTGTGCAATAAATCGCACCGCTACATTCTTAGCGAATTTTTTATGTGGCTTATAATCTCTTTTAATTTTTCCTCAGAAAAATAGAGAGAGGGAACAAAGGATAAAACATTTTTCTTTTCTCCTTCAAGAAGTGTTAGAAATCCCTTTTGAATAAGATTTTCCCATATTTTTAAAGCAAATTTTTCCTCCTTAAATTCAATTCCCCACATTATACCTTTCCCCCTTATATCTTTAATCTTGTTTGAATCTTTTAATTCGTATAAATATTTTTTAAAAATTTTTTCTTTTTCTTTAACAATTTCAAGGGTTTTTTCCTTTTTATAAAGTTCAAGAAAGTAAAGAGAGGAAATAATAGAAAGGGGGTGGGTTAAAAAGGTAGAGGCATATAGTGGGTCTCCTTTAACTTTCCATACCTTCATAATATCTTTTTTTCCTACACATGCAGAGATTGGAAATCCTCCGCCAAGTGCTTTTCCCAGGCATAAAATATCTGGAAAATCAATTTCATACTGAAAACAGAAGTCCTTTCCTGTTTTTGAAAAGCCTGTAAAAATCTCATCAATTACAAGAAGAATTTCTTTTTCTTTACAGAATTCATAAAGAATTTTTAAAAAGCCCCTTGGTGGAACTTTTATTCCTCCTCTTCCCTGTATTGGTTCAAGGATTATTCCTGCAATCTTTGAAGGGTTTAATTTTTTTAATTTTTTTTCAAGTTTTTCAAGTTCTTCTTCTTTTTCTGGGAATTCAAATTCAATTGAATAATTTTTTAAAAATTTTCTAAAGGGATTTTGAAAATGTTTTAAGTTTGTTAAGGGAATTGTGCCCATTGAAAGTCCGTGGTAAGAGTTTTTGAAGGAGATAATTTTTTCTTTTTTTGTGTAAAGAAAGAGAGTTTTTATTGCAATTTCAACAGCATCTGTTCCTGATATTCCAAAGGTAACATAAAGGTTTTTATTTTTAAAAAGTGAAATAATTTTTTCTGATAATTTTTCTCTTTCTTCATATGGGAAAAGGTCAGCCATAGAATGGGGTTTTTCTTTAAGGTAATTTTTGATTCCCTTAATTATGAAGGGATTATAATGTCCAAAAAGAGAAACACCGAAAAAGGAGGTAAAATCATAATATTTTTTTCCTTTATTATCCCATATGTAATTTCCCTTTGCTTTTTTTAGGATTAAATAAAAGCCTCCTGTTTTAAGGGAAAGGGAGGTAGGGGATTCGTATTTGAACAATTTGAAAAAAGGATGGCGGCGGGCGGATTCGAACCGCCGACACAGGGCTTATGAAACCCCTGCTCTGCCACTGAGCTACGCCGCCTTTTTAATCACCCAAAAACCCTTGAAATACCTTAAAATAACCACTTGACAAAATGGAGCACCTACCCTTATAATCTTTAATATGAAACCAAAAATTAACCCAAAAATTCAAAAAGTTATTGAAAGAGAAGAACTTTAATGAAAAAATCCTTAACCAGAAACTTAACCCAAACTTAACCCATTTTGATTTTAACTTAACCAAAAAAGGAGGTTTAAAATGGATAAACATATTGAAATTATAAAGTTAAATGAGGAAGATTATCAAATTAAAGTTGAAGATAAAATCATCAAAATACCTAAAATTAAAAAGAGAGGACCATCATATTCTTTTGAAGTAAAAACTGGTGGAAAAAGAAAGAGATATACCTTCAAAACAATAGAAGAATGTCTTGAAAAAGCTAAGGAGGTTCTGCTGGAAAGGGATAAAAAGAAAATTGAAAAGGAAAAAGAAAAAAGAGAAATTGAAAAACTGAGAAAAATAAAAAAAGAATTGAAAACACAAATAAAAAGTGAAAAAATAAAAAAATTAAAAGAGGAAATAAAAAAACTTGAAGAAGAAGTTAAAAAAGTAAAAGAAGAAAAATTACCTACTAGAGAAACTCCAATTCAACCTTTCACATTAAACTTTACACTCTTTGGAAAACTTCCAAACCCAGTCACTTACACTATCTACAGAAATGAAACTTATAATGCTATAAACATTATTACTTTACCATTAAACACCAAATTGACAGATGCAGTAAAACTCTGCCAAGATCTTGTTAATGCAGGTGCTCAAATTGGGAGGCAATATATTTTTTATTGGGATAGTTTGAAACAAGACTTCGAATATATAGAAGACAAAACGTGTAATGCCATTATAAATAAAAACACAACAAATTATACCACCCATATAGGAATGCCCTACATACTTTATGCTCCTCCCAATGCTATGCCAATAATATGGACACAAAAATAAAAAAATTTATAAACTCTTATTATTTTAAAATAATAAATGAAAAACTTA
>FWWL01005579.1_pt1 | contig 13627 bp, 10 predicted proteins | sample 2228331 | NCBI WGS metagenome assembly FWWL01 (sample SAMEA103939775, study PRJEB20133) | metagenome | reverse complement strand
TGCTGTGCTTGCCGTACCGAACGGGGGTCGTTGGTGTAGAGCACCTGCCCGTCACTGCGCTCGCAACGCCAAAGCTGGGCGTGGGCGGGAAGGGAAACCATCACGCTGGCGAAGATGACAAGCCCCAGAGTGAGATGGCGTACCGGTTTCATCTTCGCTTTGCCCCCCTGGAGCCGGAGCCGGTGTGGTACCGGCTCCGCGCAGGATGGGGTTAATTGCTGAAATACATGTCGAACTCGACCGGATGAGTGGTCATCCTAAAGCGTGTGACTTCCTCCATTTTGAGTTCGATGTACGCGTCAATGAAGTCATCCGAAAAGACGCCACCACGGGTCAGGAACTCGCGGTCGGCATCCAGTGCCTCCAATGCCTGATCCAGACTGTGGCAGACGGTGGGGATCTTCGCGTCTTCCTCAGGCGGCAGGTCGTACAGGTTCTTGTCGGCCGGATCGCCGGGATGGATCTTGTTCTGCACCCCATCAAGGCCGGCCATCAGCATCGCCGCAAACGCCAGGTACGGGTTGGCGAGCGGGTCAGGGAAGCGCACTTCGATGCGCCGCCCTTTGGGGCTGGCGACATAGGGGATACGGATCGACGCGGAGCGGTTGCGCGCCGAATATGCCAGTTTCACCGGCGCTTCAAACCCCGGCACCAAGCGCTTGTAGGAGTTGGTGCTGGGGTTGGTGATCGCGTTGAGCGCACGCGCGTGCTTGATGATGCCGCCGATGTAATAAAGCGCAAATTCGCTCAACCCCGCGTAACCGTTGCCGGCAAACAGGTTTTGCCCGTCTTTCCACACCGACTGGTGGCAGTGCATCCCCGAGCCGTTGTCGCCGACGATCGGTTTGGGCATGAAGGTGGCGGTTTTGCCGTATTGGTGCGCCGTGTTCCAAACGACGTACTTGAGGATCTGCGTCCAGTCGGCACGCCGCACCAGGGTGTTGAACTTGGTACCGATTTCGCACTGGCCGGCGTTGGCGACCTCGTGGTGGAACACTTCGACCGGGATGCCGATCGCTTCCAGCGTCAGCACCATTGCCGACCGCAGATCTTGGAGGCTATCCACCGGTGGCACCGGGAAGTAACCGCCTTTGACGCGCGGACGATGCCCTTTGTTGCCACCTTCGAAGCGTTCGGCAGTGGCCCACGCCGCTTCTTCCGAGAAGATCTTGACGTAGCTGCCGGACATGTCCACCGACCACTCGACCGAGTCGAAAATGAAGAATTCGGGTTCAGGGCCAAAGTAGGCGGTGTCCCCCAGTCCTGTGGACTTCAAATAGGCTTCGGCGCGCTTGGCGATCGAACGGGGATCGCGGTCATAGCCTTTGCCGTCGCTCGGCTCGATGATGTCGCAGGTGATGACCAGCGTGGTTTCTTCGAAAAACGGGTCGATGTACGCGGTTGCCGGATCGGGCATCAGCAACATGTCGGAGACCTGAATGCCTTTCCAGCCGGCGATCGACGAGCCGTCGAACGGTTGGCCGCGTTCGAACACTTCCTCGTCGAAATGCGACACCGGCACGGTGGTGTGGTGTTCCTTGCCGCGCATATCGGTAAAGCGGAAATCGACAAAGCGCACGTCGTTTTCCGACACCAGGCGCATGACATCTTCAACGTTCATAGAGAGACTCCTGTGAAGAGAAAAACCGGTCATATTTGTTCTGCAAAATTCATGCCACCTTCGAATTCAAGAAAGTTTTTATAATTTGCTCCTTTAGGGTGCGTCTGGACAACAGCAATGCACCAAAATGAGTCATCAAAAAAACGACCATGTGGCGATGCATTTTTTTGGTGCAGAAAACCTGTGAGTTGCACCATTGTAGTGCAAAATTCCTTTTTTGTGCTTTTCAGCTTTCCGACAAATTTCCTCCTGACGCAGTGGGGGACATACCTGCGATTTCATCTGTGGTTTTGTGATTTCGCGACGCGTCGCATTCTGCGGTTTGGGCAGCTACAGCGGGCAACTGGGCTTCTTCGTCCAGATGGAAAAGTCTCAGCGCGCGCACTTGCGGGAATGCCGGTTGCAGAAGCTCGAGCGCTTGTGCCAGTGGCCGTCGGCTGGGACATCGGGCAGGATCGAGACAAAGAAGATCGATGCTGATGCGACTGTCGTGGTAATGCAGTATCAGATGCTCGTGCGCAAGCGACGGGCATCGCAACGCGTCGCGCAACGCCGGCAGCAGCGCATCGCGTCCTGGCAATAACGTCTGGGGCGCGCCGAGATCGGGCTCGTGGTCGACGTGCAGGGTGATGTCCGCGATCTCGGGAATCGCCGTGCGTAGCGCGTGCATCACCGCATCGCTGATGCGGTGACCTTCCGAGACGGAGAGACGCGGCGCGACTTGCACATGCGCGTCCACCAGCACTTGATGCCCCATGCGGCGGGTGCGCAGTTGATGCACGTCTTCAACGCCCGGCACTTGGCGGATCAATGTTTCGATGCGATGTACTTGCGCCGGCGGTAGCCCAGTATCGATGAACTCGGCGATCGCTCGCCAAGCAAAACGGGCACCCATCGCGACGATCAAAGCGCCGACGATCGCCGCAGCGATCGGCTCGAGGGTGGTGATGCCGAGAAGGCTACCGCCGACGCCGATCGCAACGACCAAGGAAGAAAGCGCATCGGAGCGGGCGTGCCACGCCGCGGCAAGGAGAACGGGCGCATCGAGCGTGCGCCCGCGCCAGCGCAGCCAGTGATACAGTCCTTCTTTGCTCAGCAGCACCACCCCTGCCACCCCCAACGCCGGCCAGGCCACCGTAGTCAGGGCTTCGGGATGCTGTAGTTTGTTGGCGGCAACGAGCACAAATCCGGCGCCGACGCCGATCAGCACCAGACCGAGCGCGAAGCTGGCCAGCGTCTCGAGGCGCCCATGACCGTAAGGGTGATCGGCATCAGGTGGCGCGCCGGCGCGGCGACTGGCCCATGCGACCATCCCGTCGGTGGCGAGATCGGCCATGGTGTGAAACGCGTCGGCGATGAGACTGAACGCGCCGGCAAACAGGCCGACGACGATCTGGATGAGCGCCAGCACGGCGTTGATCGCCATCGCCGTGAGGCTGGCGCGGGAAACTTTCCGGCTGCGCGCGTGTTCTCCGTGATGAGCGTGCTGATGGGGGAAAGCGTCTACGGTCATGCGGGCTCGATGATATGATCCAACATGAGATCGGAGCTCAGAGCGATGAGTCGAATCAAAACCATTCTAGCACAGGCCGGCGAGCGCGCCGAAAAAATGGGGTTACCTTACGCCGGAGCGCTGTTGCCGCGCGAGGCGTATCAAGTATGGCAGGAGATCCCAGGCAGTGTCTTGGTGGATTGTCGCACCCGTGCCGAGTGGGACTGGGTGGGGCGCATTCCCGGGGCGGTGGAAATCGAATGGATGATCTACCCGGAAATGACGCTCAATCCCCATTTTCTTACTGAGCTCAAGGCGCGGGTCGATCCGGAGCGCGTGGTGATGTTCATTTGCCGCTCGGGGGCGCGTTCGCACCACGCCGCCGTGGCGGCGACCGCAGCCGGGTACAGCAGTTGCTACAATGTGCTAGAAGGATTCCAAGGCGACAAGGACGCCTCGGGGTACCGCGACACTGTCGGAGGGTGGCGGTTTCACGGGTTACCTTGGGCGGCGCCATAGCCGGCAGAGGAAACCCGCGCGGTTCGCGCAGCGTGACACCACCGAGCGCATGACGGACGCTGGCAAGAATCCGAAGGAACATAAGATCGACGAACCCGCATTTCGCAACACATGTCGAAAGAGGTTTCCTAGTGACAAGGTGAGCCTACCAGATGACCACAGCCGTCATACATCGTCTCGACACCAAAGCGTTGCCGTTTGCGCCTTATGCAGCGATGAGCGACGAGGAAGCGTGCGAACGCATCGCCACCGCCAAAGCCGCACTGGGTAAAGAGGTGGTGCTGTTGTGCCACCATTACCAGCGCGCCGATGTTTATCAATTCGCCGATCTGACCGGGGATTCTTTGAAACTGGCGCGCCTGGCCTCTCAGACCGAGGCGCGCTATATCGTTTTTTGCGGCGTGCACTTCATGGCCGAAGTCGCCGATATTCTCAGCCGACCAGAGCAGATTGCGATCCTGCCCGATCTTTCCGCCGGCTGTTCGATGGCCGACATGGCCGATCTGACCAAGGTCACGCGCGCCTGGCGTGAGTTGCAGGAAGTGCTGGGTGAGGACCCGCAGTCGCTTTACACCCCGATCACCTACATCAACTCCGCTGCCGACCTCAAGGCATTTTGCGGTGAGCACGGCGGCATCGTGTGCACCTCAACCAACGCGCCGAAGATCATGGATTGGGCGCTGACGCAGCGACCGAAGGTGCTGTTTTTCCCTGACCAACACTTGGGGCGGTGGACTGCGTACCGTAAAGGGATCCCGCTGGAGGCGATGAAAGTCTGGGACCCGGATCTGCCCAACGGCGGCTTGACGGAAGAGGAGATCCGCAGCGCGCAGATCCTGCTGTGGAAAGGCCACTGCTCGGTGCATCAGATGTTTACCAAAACCCAGATCGACCGTTGGCGGCAAAAGAACCCCAATGGCTTCGTGATTTGCCATCCCGAATGCGCGCTCGAGGTCTGTCTGGCATCCGACTACGTCGGTTCGACCGAGTACATTCAAGAAACCATCCGCAACGCGCCGCCCAACACCCATTGGCTGGTGGGCACCGAGTTCAACCTGGTGACGCGGTTGGCGGAGGAACAAAAGGCCTTCGGTAAGACGGTGCAGTTCATGGCCGGGATGGTGTGCATGTGTTCCACCATGCAGCGCATCGATCCGCAGCATCTGGCCTGGACGCTGGACAATCTCGTCGCGGGTCACGTGGTCAACCGCATCCGCGTGCCGGAGCGCATCGCCGCCTCGGCGCGCGTGGCGTTGGAGCGCATGCTCGCCGTGTCCTAATAACCTGGCTTGCGCTGAGGCGGTCGTGTCAGGATTTGCGGGCGCGCTTTTGTCCGATAGGCGGATCCGGCAGGCGAAGGCCAACGATCTGGCCGGGGTGGCTGCGTCAGGGTTTTCTTTCCGGGTACGGCTGGGCTGAGACGTTTAAGACCGTCAAGAGACGCGGGACGATGAGGTCCAGCACATTCACCGTCGTGACCTACAACATCCACAAAGGCTGGGGGGCGTGGATGCGCGCGCCAACGCTGGTGGCGATGCGCGAAGCGTTGCAGAAGGTCGATGCCGATCTGTTGCTGTTGCAAGAGGTGGTGGGCGAGTGGCGGCGGCAGGTGCACCATCCACAATGGTCGTCGCTGCCGCAGCATGAGTTTCTTGCTGCTGGGCACTGGCCCTATCAGGCATATGTCGGCAATCGTTTTCGCCGGCATTCGCACCACGGCAACGCGGTGCTGTCGCGCTGGCCGATCGACGCGGTGTGCAATCACGACCTCAGTGCTTCGAGGCGCTGGGAATCGCGCGGCGCGCTGCAAGTGACGGTCGTGCTGCCGGGAACGCCACGGCGGCGGTTGCAGGTGTTTTGTGTGCATTTGGGATTGTTGCGCCGCTGGCGACGCTGGCAGTTGGCGCGATTGCAGCAGATCGTCGCCGCGGTGCCTGCCGATGAGCCGGTGATCGTCGGCGGCGATTTCAACGATTGGCGCGGTGATGCCTGCCGCGACTGGGCGCCAGAGTTGGGGCTCACGGAAGTGCGGCAAGCCGTCGCGATGCAGCGGCGCCGTACCTATCCGGCGCGCGGTTGGCGCTTCGGGGCGATCGACCGGCTTTATGTGCGCGGTCTCAAGGTGTTGGAAGCACAGGTGCTTGCCGGTACGCCTTGGTCGCGTTTGTCGGATCATCTGCCGCTGTGGGCGCGGCTCACTCTCGAGCCGGCGAGTCGGCAATGAGTCAGCTGCGGTACGACGTCGCAAACAGCGAAGCCACTGGGCAGGGCGCGACGATCGCAGGTGGCGAACGGCCGGCTGCGGCAGGCACGGAGCGTTTCCGGGAAACGTCGGGCGTTGCCCTTGCGGCAGGTTTGGCTGCTGTGCCAAAAAGCGCGGAGCGTCCTCGGGGAACGTCAGGCGTAACCCGACACGGTCTGACCATTCTGCCCTTTCGTCCCGGTCACCACTTGCGGCTGTTAGAAAATGGCGAAGAGTTCTTTCCAGCGCTATTGGCGGAAATCGACGCAGCGCAGCATGAGTTTTGGCTGGAAACGTACATTTTCGATGCCGACGAGGTTGGGCATGCGGTGATGGATGCGCTGGTGCGGGCGGCGACGCGGGGCGTGGCGGTGCGGTTGCTGGTGGATGGGTTCGCGAGCCTGGCATTTTTGCGCGATCATGCCGAGCGGTTGCAAGTGGCGGGGGTGCAAGTGCTGGCCTATCGCCCGGTGCGCGAAACGGCGTGGTTCCGCCGTCCGGCACACTGGCGGCGCCTGCATCGCAAGCTGGCGTGCCGCGACGGCGTGGTGGCGTTCGTGGGCGGCATCAACATCGTCTCAGACTACCGACGCCAGCCGGTGCGCGATCCCAAGTACCCGCGGTGGGACTTTGCGATGCGCGTCGAAGGACCGATCGCCGCCGAGGTGCGCACCGCGATGGCGCGCTTATGGCGCCTGGTGTGGTGGGCGCAGCGGCGGGGACGCCTCACGGTGCCCAGGGTTCCACCCCGTTTTGGCTTACCGCATGGTCCGCATCGCGCCGCTTTGACCTTGCGCGACAGTTGGCGGCATCGGCGCGACATCGAAGAAGCGTACCTCAAGGCGCTTGCCTCAGCGCAAAAGGAAGTCTGGATCGTCAGCGCGTATTTTTTTCCCGGCCGACGCTTGCGGCGCGCGTTGGAGGCGTGTGCGCGCCGGGGCGTGCAGGTGCGGTTGGTGCTGCAGGGGTTGTCGGACCATCCGCTGCTGCATTATGCCACCCGCTCGCTGTATCCTTGGCTACTCAGAAGCGGGGTGGAATTGTACGAATACCATCGCGCGATGATGCACGCCAAAGCGGCGGTGTTCGATCGGCGCGTCAGTACCGTGGGCTCGACCAATCTCGACCCATTCAGCCTGTTTCTGGCGCGCGAAGCCAACGTGTGGACGGACGATGCGGCAATTGCCGCGGAACTGGCGGCGCGCCTCGAGCGTGGGGTTCGGGAAGGGGGACGACAGTTGCGTTTGCAGGAAATGCAGCGTTTGCCCTGGTACGAACGCCTCGCCAGCTGGGTGGTGCTGACCGGGGTGCGGTTGGCGGCCGGGTGGGTGGGGGTGTGGCAGGAGCTGGCGGAAGACCGATGAGGAAAGACCATGGAGGTGTCTTCGCATCAGGGGCGGGGTCAATACTATCGCTTTAGGCCAGCGTCGGGGATGGCCGCTGCGAGTTGCTTGGGTGGAAATGCACCCATCGGGTGCAAAATTTGAGTTTTTTCAGACGGCATGAATTTTGCTCTGCACGAAGGGACTGATTTTGACTTCGAGCACCGAGCAATGCCATGTCAACCATTTTCCACCGCGACGAAACCGCGGTAGCCACCGCTGTTTGCTGGCAAGGGTATCTTTTATTCAGTCATTTTCAGCCCATCGTCAGTCTGCCGTTGCAGCGTACGGTCGGCTTCGAGGCGCTCATGCGCGCTCGCGATTCTTCAGGGCAAGCCGTGTCGCCGCTGGCGCTCATCGACGCAGCTCGCGCCCGCGGCGAAGCGCTGGCACTGGACCGTTGCGCGCGGCAGATGCACCTGAGGTATTGCCCTGCGGTGCCGCAGCGTTGGCTATTCCTCAACATGCTGCCGGAAGCGTTTGTCGATGCCGCGAGTGTGTCATCGTTTCTCGATGAGCTCGCCCGGTGTGACATCGCTCCGCATGGCATCGTCATCGAGGTGCTGGAAAGTGCGCTGGCGCAGGATGCGGCGCTGATCGATGCCGTGGCGTCTTTGCGCGCTGCCGGTTTGCTGCTGGCCTTGGACGACTTCGGCGCCGGGCACTCGAATTTCGACCGCATTTGGAAACTGCGTCCAGACATCGTCAAACTCGACCGTTCGTTTGCGCTGTCGCTCGAAACGGACCCACTGGTGCGCCGTTTGTTGCCGCGTATCGTCTCGCTGCTGCACGAAGCGGGGGCGCTGGTGGTGCTGGAAGGGATCGAGACCGAGGCGCAAGCCGAGGCGGCGGTCGCAGCGGATGTCGACCTGGTGCAAGGGTATTTTTTCGCCAAACCCTCGGCGCAGCCAGAATCGGAGGCGCGAATCGAAGCGCGCGTGGCGGTGTTGTGGGAGCGGTTCGCGACGCATCAAAGCTTGAGCGATTCGGTTCTGCAGCAAACTTTGGTGGCCTATCGCAATGCGCTGGGTCAGGCGGCAGTACTGTTGGCGCAGGGGTTGGCGATCGATCTGGCGTGCAGCGAGTTTTTGCAGTTACCACAAGCGCGCTTTTGCTTTCTGCTCGGCGAGGATGGCCGTCAGATCGGTCCCAACGTTTGGTCACCGCACTACGCCGCTAGCCCCGAACGACGGCGTTTTGCGCCGCTTCATGACACCTCGCGTGCGGTGTGGCTGCGTCGCCCGTATTTTCGCCGGGCCATCGAACGCGCGTTCCAGGTACAGACGTCGCGCCCCTACCTTTCCGCGACCACGGCGCAAATGTGCGTGACGCTGTCGGTGTCTTTCCCGCGCGACGGCCGACGCTTCGTGTTGTGTGGCGATGTGGCGTGGGACGAGAAGGGATGAATTTCTGGTCTCTGGAGTGACGGAGCAAAACAATGCTTAAAAGTCAAGCGATGAACCTGACGCCAGCAGAGAAGCGTTGGCTGCCTTGGTTGGGCAAAACCGGCAAGGTGGCGATGCGTTGGGCGACTTTCTGGAACCGCCATCGCTATCCGGTGCTGGAAGAAACATTTGAATCGTTCGCACAAACCCGTGTGGCGATCCTCAAACGGTGGGCTGAGCTGCAGTGGTCTTATCTCGAAGGCCTGGCGCAAACGCTGCAGGAACAGTGGCCAAACTGTCCGGTGGAGGCGCTTCGCGATTGCCGTTTGCGGGCGCGTGATTTTTCGGAGATCTTCATGCTCGATCTCCAAGGTCGAGTGATGCGATCGACTGCGGAGGGACGCGAAGGCAGTGCGGTCGCCAACATGGCAGCGTTTGAAGCCGCAAAGCGCGGGCGTTTTTTACATGGCCCTTTTGTCGACCCGGTGACCCAGGCCTTACCGCCGTCGACCTCCCGGTTTCACGACGCGGTGACGCTGATGTTCTACCTGCCTCTGGTCGTGGATGAGGTTACGGTAGCCGTGCTGGCAGGACGCGTGCCCAACGACGTCGTCGGCGATCTCATCCAGCGCGAGGATGGGCATATTTTCCACGAATCGGGCGACAACTATCTTTTCATGGCGCGTTCGAATTTCGATCCAAACATCAAACCTGGCACGGCGTTGTCGCGCTCTCGCTTCGAGGATCGCACCTTTACGCTCGGCGATAACCTCAAGGACGGTGTGCGGACCGACTACGGTGTCGTGCGTGTGCGCGAGCACACGGAGCTCGAGTTGATCTTCAACGATCCGGCCACGGGTCAGCTGCATCCGGGGGTGCGGGAAACGATTCGCAAAGGGGAAAATCTGTTCGTCACGTATCCGGGATACTCCGACTATCGCCATATTCCGGTCATTGGCAAAGGGGTGACGTTCCAGCTCCTGGGTTCGTCTGACGTCTGGGGCATGATGTGCGAGGCGGATCTGGAAGAAGTGTACCGCTTTCGCAGCATCGGCTATCGCTTGATGCGCGCCTACCTCAGTGGGGCGGTCCTGGCGTGGGGTGCGGCGGCTGCCGTCGCGACGCTGGGTTGGAGCTCTGCGGCGTCGCTGGTGTTGGGTGTTGTGTTGCAGCTCGTTGCTGGTTCGGCGTTTTACCGCTTTGCGATAGGTCCGATCCGCGCGCGCTTGCAGGCGGCGGTGCGTACCTTGCGGCTGGCCAGCGAAGGGGGCGGCAACCTGACCCTGCGTCTGCCCCGACACAGCGAGCGCATCGATGAAACGGCGGTTTTGGGGCAGTGGATCAACAGCTTCATCGATAACCTGGCGCAGACGATCCGTCTAGTGCGCTTGACCTCGGACGAGATCGAGGTGAGCAACCAGCAGTTGCAGCACCGCAACCACGATGCCCAGAGTGCCGTGATTGCGATGCAGAACGCGATGGACGAGTTCCTGCTGGCAGTGCGGGAACAGTTGGCCGAGATTGCCGCCGCCAACGACAACGCCGACGCGATGCGCGCTGTAGTGGCTCGCGCCGAAGCACGCGCCCAGAACCAGTTTGCGCTCATGCAGTCGCACAGTCAGCGCATCCGTCTGGCGGTTGGCGAATCTGCGCAGACCGTGCGCACGCTCGAGGCGCGCACAGCGCAAATCGGTAACATCGTCACGCTGATCAAAGAGATCGCCGATCAGACCAACCTATTGGCGCTCAATGCTGCCATCGAAGCCGCACGCGCTGGAGAGGCTGGTCGCGGCTTTGCCGTCGTGGCCGATGAGGTGCGTAAGCTTTCCGAACGCACGGCGGCTGCGACCAATGAGATCAACGCGGTGATCGAGTCGGTACAGCAACAGGTGCATGCTTCGGTACGGGCGATGGAAAACAGCACAAGCGAGATGGAAGAGGGGCTTCGTCTCGCGGCGGCAACCGCATCGGATCGGGACGACACCCAGCAGGTGATCGATCAACTTTTTGCCACCATCGGTCAAATTGCCGCGCGGTCACGCGAGCATACCGACCGCATCGCGGCGATCGCCATGGGAATGGGTAATGTGCAACACGCGATGAACGAGGCGTTGCGAAGTGCTACGGCGACGCGCTTTGCCACCGGCAAGCTGGCGCAGATGATGCAGCAGTTTCAAGTGGAGCGGATAAGCGATTGGAATTGAGGGGTTTTTCCCGTCTTTTTTTCCGAATTCAAGAAAAATTTAGCCGCTAAGCTCGTCATAATGGTTGATGTTCAGCATCCAGTTTGAAAGGAGGTTGCCATGAAATGGCTGTATCGACTCAAAGTTTCCACCCGGTTGAGTTTGCTGATCGGTGCATTGATCGCAGGACTGTTGTTTTTTGCTGCGGTAGCTTGGTGGTCGTTACTGGAGCTGCGTGTCAATGGCCCTTTGTACAAGGAGGTCTCTGCCGGAAAAGACCTGGTCGCCGACATCTTGCCTCCGCCGCGCTACATTATCGAGTCTTATCTGGTGACGATGCAACTGCGCGATGCCGCGAGGCGAAATCGCCCTAATACGGTAAGAACGCTGAAGACACGTTTGGAACAACTGCACCAAGAGTTCGAACAACGTCAGCAATTCTGGATGAATCAGCCGCTTGATGCCGAGCTGCGCGATGTCTTCCTTCGCCAGTCGTACGAACCAGCGCACCGTTTTTTCCGCCTTGCCTTTGATTCCTTTTTGCCCGCGATGGAGGCGCGTGATCTGGACGCCATGGATAAGGTGTTTTTGCAAATGGCGTCGGCGTATGAAGAACACCGCAGCTTTATTGATCGTGTGGTGACTATGACCAATGAGCGCAACGCCGCCGTTGAAAACAAGGCCAATCAGCGCATTGGTACAGTGACGCAGCTGTTGATCGGTTCCTTATCCGTTACTGTATTGGGCGGGATCATCATCGGTGCTTTCGTCGGCCGTTCTGTGGTGCGTCCGCTCGGGGGCGAACCCAGTGTGGCGATTGCCGCATGCCAACGCATCGCTCGCGGCGACCTTAGCGCCTCGGTACCCGTTCAAGCTGGGGATCGCGACAGTCTACTGGCTAACTTGCGACAGATGAGCGAAGACTTGCGCGTCCTCTTTCTTGAGGTGCGCCATGCGGCGCAGGATCTGGCGGGGAAGGTTCATACGCTCCATCAGATCGGTGAGCAAGTGCGAGCACGGGCTAACCAGCAATACGATCAATCTGCCAAAATCGCTGCGGCAATCGAAGAAGTGGCCGCGAATACCCGCGGAATTGCCGACAAGACGGTGGAAGGATACCGGATGGCCGAACAGGCGGAGCGGCAAATTTCCGACACCGTAGCTACTATTCAACAGTTGTCGAGCGAAGTCGACCGTATGGCATCCGCAATCGTTTCTACCGGCGCAGAAGTGTCGGCACTCGTCGAACGCTCTCGTCAAATTGAAGGTATCGTGCGTTCGATCAATGAAATCGCTGAGCAAACGAATCTGCTAGCGCTCAATGCGGCGATCGAAGCAGCGCGGGCAGGCGATGCCGGAAGGGGTTTTGCCGTGGTTGCCGATGAGGTACGAAAGCTAGCGGAAAATACTGCCGCCAAGACGCAAGACATCGCGCAACTCATCTCCAGCATTCAAAGTGAGATCGATCGCGCGGTAGCCAATATCCGTAACACATCCGAGCAGGCCAAAGAGACGCGAAGCAAAATGCTGGTCAGCACAGCCTCTCTGGACGAGGTGACGCAAGCTACGGCTGCGCTGCAGCTGCAAAACCAAGAGATTATGAACGGGGTGAACGAAGAAAAAATCGCTGTCGACCAGATTGCGCAAAGCTTAGAGGAAATCACGGTAGCAGCTGAAGGAAGCTTGACCGTCACCGAATCGCTCGCCACTGCGGCCAAGGAGTTGGATCAGCTCAGTAGCCGTTTGTTTGATAAAGTCGATTGTTTCAAACTCTAGACTTCTCCTGTGGCCGGGGCGCCACAACGCGACGCTCCATTCGTACGGTGGATGCGGTACAATGTCCTCCGCTCACAGCGGTCAAGGAGATCCCATGCGCGCGCTACAGGGTTCGATCGTGGCGATCGCCACGCCGATGCTCGAAGACGGAGCCATCGACTGGGAGCGCTTCAAGGCGCTCATCGATTGGCACATCGAGGAAGGCACCGACGCGATCGTCGTGGTGGGAACGACCGGCGAGTCGCCCACCGTGAGTTTCGAAGAGCACGCCGAACTCATCCAAGTGGCGGTGGAACACGCCGCCGGACGCATTCCGATCATCGCCGGTACGGGCGCCAACAGCACTGCCGAGGCGATCTATCTTGCGGAACACGCCAAGAAAGTGGGGGCAGACGCACATCTGTCGGTGGTGCCGTACTACAACAAACCCACGCAGGAAGGGCTCTACCGCCACTTCCGCGCCATTGCCGAAGCGGTGGATCTGCCGATGATCCTGTATAACGTGCCGGGGCGAACGGTCGCCGATCTTTCCAACGATACGGTGGTGCGGCTTGCTGAGATTCCGAACATCGTCGGCATCAAGGACGCCACCGGTAACATCGACCGCGCCTGTGATTTGTTCGACCGCGTGCCGCCAGGCTTCGTGTGCTTGACCGGGGATGACATGACGGCGTTGCCGTTCATGCTCTTGGGAGGCAAAGGAGTGATTTCGGTGACTGCGAATGTGGCGCCACGCGCGATGCACGAGATGTGCGCCGCGGCGCTGGCGGGCGATGCACCGCGGGCGGTGGCGATCAACCGCACGTTGGTGGGGTTGCACCGCGAGCTCTTCTGCGAAGCCAACCCGATTCCGGTGAAATGGGCACTGGCGCGCATGGGCAAAATCGCCGATGGCATCCGTTTGCCTTTGACGCCTTTGTCGCCCGACAAGCACGAGCGGGTGCGCGCAGCGTTGGCGCGCGCCGGCATCGCGACGGTGGCGTGAAAGGAACGGTGGGGCGATGAAGCGGTTGGAACAAGAGTTTTG
>FWWL01008181.1_pt1 | contig 13628 bp, 12 predicted proteins | sample 2228331 | NCBI WGS metagenome assembly FWWL01 (sample SAMEA103939775, study PRJEB20133) | metagenome | reverse complement strand
CTCCCCGGCCTCCGACGGTGAGACCTATGAGTGGGAACGCCATTGAGCTCCACGGGGTCTCCAAGCGCTATGGCTCCTTCCAGGCCCTTTGCCCCATCGACCTGACCGTGCCTTACGGGGCCGTCTTCGGATACCTCGGCCCCAACGGCGCCGGCAAGACGACGACGATCCGCATCCTGACGGGCCTCCTCCGGCCGACGACGGGCTCGGTCCGCATCGGGGGCTGGGACGTCCACGGCCAACCCCGCGAGGCCCGGCGCCTCTTCACCTACATCCCCGACCAGGGCTACCTCTACCCCAAGATGACGGCCCGGGAGCTCCTGAGCTTCGTGAGCGCCGTCCAGGACCGGGACTCGCCGGACCCGAAGGCCATCGAGGCGGCCCTGGACCTCGTCGGCCTCCGGGAGTGGGCCGACGAATTGATCGAGCAGTACTCTTACGGCATGCGCCAGCGCCTGATGTTCGCCATGGCCCACCTGCGGGACACGCCCGTCTGGGTCATCGACGAACCCATCATCGGACTCGACCCGCAGGCCGTCCGGATGGTCAAGACCTGGGTCCGCCGGAAGGCCGCCCGGGGCCATACCGTCTTCTTGTCGACCCACCTCCTGGCCATCGCCGAAGAGGTCTGCGACACGGTCGCCGTCCTCCACCAGGGCCGCCTCGTCGCCGTCGGGACGATGGACGACTTGCGACGGTCGGCCGGGGCCGAGGACCGGGACCTGGAGGAGATCTTCCTCCGCCTCACGGTAGAGGGTGGGGAGGCCGTAGACAGGACCGAACGCCGAAAACCCGACGGCCCGATTTAAATCGGCGACCGCCAGACGTTCGGACGGGACGGGACCGGCCCCACGTCCGGCACCGGGACCGGACAGGGCGCCTCGGCCGCCTCGACCCACTCGACGGACGGAAGGCCGAAGACGGCCCGGAAACACCCTGCGTAGGTCCGGGCCACGGCGGGGAGCGTCGGGCAAGCCGGCCCGACCAGACGGGCCAGGCTCGTCACGGGGTCCGGCAGGCCGCAGGGGACGATCCAGTCAAAGGCGTCCAGGTCCGGGTTCACGTTGAAGGCAAATCCATGGTAGGTCACCCAACGGACGACCCGGATGCCGATGGCGGCGATCTTGGCCCCGCCGACCCAGACGCCCGTCTTGCCGGGCCACCGGCCGGCGGAAAGACCGTACCGACGACAGAGCTCGATCAGGCTGGCCTCCAGGAGACGCAGGTAACGGTGCACGTCCCGGCCGAGGGCGTTGAGGTCCAGGACGGGGTACCCGACCAACTGGCCCGGCCCGTGGTAGGTCACCTTCCCGCCCCGGCCGACCTGCCATATCTCGATGCCTGCCCGGGCGAGGCCCTCGGGCGGTCGCCGGAAGAGGTCCCATCCGCCGCCGGTCCCGACGGTCACGACGGGGTCGTGTTCCAACAACAGTAGGATGGCATGCTCCCGGACCCGCTCAGCGGCCCAGGCCTGCCAGGCCAGGCCTTCCCGGTAGCTTCGGCGACCGAGCCAGAACGCCCGTAGGACCGTCATGGTTCCGAACGCCCCTACCTCCCCCCGAACCGTTCGATCAGGACGGTCGCCGCCGAATACGGGTCCAGGCGGCCTTCCGCGACGGCCCGGATCCACTCTTGGACCTGGGGGTCGTGCAGACGGGCCTCCACGTCCCGCAGGACCAAGGTCCGCACGGCCTCGGTCAATCGCAGGAGGGCATATTGCTGGCGGCGCCGGCCCCACTCGCCCGACCGCTCCAGGAAGGCCCGGTGCTCCTGCAAGGCCCGGACCAGCTCGTCGATGCCCGCTCCCCGCGTGGCGTCCGTCAGGACGATCGGCGGCCGCCAGGGCCGGGCCTCCGGGGCGAGACTCAGGACGCTCCGAAGCTCCTGGCGCATGCGCTCCGCATCGCCCCGGTCCTTCTTGTTGATCACGAAGACGTGGGCGATCTCCATCAGGCCCGCCTTGAGGGCCTGGACCTCATCGCCCAGGCCGGGCATCAGGACGAGGAGGACCGTGTGGGCGACCCGGGCGACGTCCGTCTCGTCCTGCCCGACACCGACCGTCTCGACCAGGACGACGTCCATCCCGTAAGCGTCCATCAGGTCGACGATGTCGAAGGTCGAACGGGAGAGGCCCCCCATCTGGCCGCGCGTGGCGACGCTCCGGATGAACACGCCGGGGTCGCCCTCGTGGTCCTGCATGCGGATCCGGTCCCCCAGGATGGCCCCGCCCGTGAAGGGACTCGTCGGGTCGACGGCGACGACCCCGACCGTCCGACCCTCCGACCGAAAGGCCCGGATCAGGTGATTGATGAGACTACTCTTGCCCACGCCGGCGGGCCCCGTCACGCCGATGACCCAGGCCCGGCCCGTCCGATGGTAGACCTGCTTCAGGACTTGCCGCCCGACCTCGGGGGTGTCGTCCAGCCACCGGATGACCCGGGCCAGGGACCGCATGTCCCCGAGCTCGATGACTTCCGACGGACGCATCTTGCCCTCTTACCATCCGAGTGACGGCGGGATGAGCCGGTCTTCGGGGGCCCGTCCGTCGGCGCCCGCCGCAGACGTTCCCGCCGGGGCGGGGCCAGGCCCGAGGGGCGCAGACGGGGCTTGACGGACCACCGGAAGCGGGACCGGCGCCCGCTCTGGATGTCCACGACCTCTTGAAGAAACCGCCGGACCTGGTCTTTCAGTTCCGGGACCCGGACGCCCCACACGACGTCGGGACAACGGGCCAGATACCGCAGGACCCGTTCCAGCAGATGGCGGACGCCGTTCCATTCCTGCCGACCCGCATGGATCAGGGCGGCGTCGATTTGGATCAGGGCCTTCAGGAAAGACCGGACCGGCTCCCCGGCGGCCCGCCAGGCCTCCTCCCAGGCCTCGTGGGAGTCCCAGTACCGACCCCGCCAGTAGTGCTCTAAGCCCCGCCGGAACGCCTCCGGCCAGGGCATCGCCCCGGAGTCGCCGACCGTCTCGACCATCCCTCGACTCCCCGATGCGGCAGTGCGACATGCAGAGACCTGGGACCGAAGACGCAAGACGCGGGGCCGGGTCCCGGGACCGCCTAACCCTCTCCCGACGCCGGGGCCTCCCCTTGAAGCACCTGCCGGGCCACGTCGGCCAATCGGACGCCCCGACGCTCCAGCAAATGCTCGATGGCCGCCCGGACGGCTCCCTGTCCCCCGGGGACCGGGGCGACCCAGTCGGCCAGGGCCCGAATCTCCGCCGGGGCGTCCGGGACGGTCATCCGGTAGCCGACGACGGCAAAGGCCGGCAGGTCCTGCACGTCGTCCCCCATGAAGGCCATCTCGGCCAGGGACACGCCGGAGCGGGCCGCGATGTCCCGCAGGACGGCTTCCTTGTCGGTCACGCCCAGATGGACCTCCCGGACGTCGAGTTCCTGCATCCGTCGGCGGACGGCCGGGTCGGCCCGGCCGGAGACGACGGCGATGGAGAGGCCCGCCCGGGGGGCCAGGACGATGGCCGACCCGTCCCGGATGTGGAAGGCCCGCAGGACTCGACCGTCATCGCCATAGTATAGGCGGCCGTCCGTCAGGACGCCGTCCACGTCCAGGACCAGCCATCGGATGACCATGGGCCCGCTCCGACGGGGAAGGTAGGATGCAAGATCCAGGATGCAGGATACAAGATACGGGATGCAAGGATGGGTGCCGGGGGCGGCCCTCCGGCTTGCGGGGGTCGGGACGGGTGCCTAAAATACTACCAGTGTCTGCCGGGCCGGCGTAGCTCAGCCGGTAGAGCGGCTGATTCGTAATCAGCAGGTCGCCGGTTCGAGTCCGGCCGCCGGCTCCAGGAGTCGTCGATGGCCGACCGGGTGATCCAGCGGAAGAAGAAGCCCATCCAGCTGGCGGTCGTGGACCAGAACGGATGTACGGGTTGTGAGGCCTGCATTCAGTTCTGTCCGGTCGACTGTATCCTCACCGTCCCCGGGGAGGGCGGCATCCCGGGCCACTATCAACTTGTCGAGGTCGACCTGGACCGGTGCATCGGGTGCACGCTGTGTGCCAAGTACTGCCCCTGGGAGACCATCTACATGCTCCCCTACGACGAGGCTTACGCCCGGGCGCCGGAGCTGACCCTCCGCTCGGTTTGGCATCCCGAGTGGAATGAGCGGCCCCCCGTCGCGGTCGGTCTGCCGGCCGAGGGGGAGGGTGTCCCCGTCGGGCCGACCGCCGAGTCCTGACCCAGTCCTGCGGCAGGGCGATGGCCTTCAAAAGCGCCGTCGCCGAGGCCGGATGAGGCTGACCCGTTCCTCGGCACCCCGTTACCCGTCTTCCTCTTGCGTCCCTGAATAGCTTTCGGTAAATTGGGCCTGTGAATCGCGCAGGGCGGTGTCTATGATGGGTCTTGACTTCGTCCTCTACGAGCAGGACTACGACCAGATCCAGCAGGTCCTGCATCGCTTGAAGGAGGGCGCCAACGCTCAGATGGTCTTCCTGATCGACCGAAACGGCTCGATGGTCGCCTTCCAGGGAGACACGGAGAACATCGACACGACGTCCTTTGCCTCGCTGGCGGCCGGCAACGTCGCCGCCACCGAGGGCCTGGCCCGCCTGCTGGGGGAGCGGGAGTTCAACGTCCTGTACCACGAGGGCGCCGGCCAGAACATCCACATGTCCCTGATCGGTCAGCGGGTCATCCTGGTCGTCATCTTCTCGAACAAGTCGGCCCTGGGCCTGGTCCGCCTGCGGGTCAAGCAGGCGACGACCGAGCTGGAGCGGATCTTCGCCCACCTCATGGAGAAGTTGGAGCGCGACCGGGAGCTGATCGGGGCCTCGCTGAACCAATTCGCCGAGATCACCGACGAGGACATCGACGCCCTGTTCGGCGGGACCGAGAGCGAGCGGGACCGAGGCCGACCCCGATAGCGACGGCGGGTGGACAAAGATGGTATTCATCAACTACGCCGCCCGAGAGATCAACGTCAAGATCGTATACTACGGCCCGGGCCTGGGGGGGAAGACGACGAACTTACAGTACATCTACGAGCGGACGAGTCCCGACCAGAAGGGCAAGCTCATCTCCCTGGCGACCGAGACGGAGCGGACGCTCTTCTTCGACTTCCTCCCCCTGGACCTCGGGACCGTCAAGGGCTTTCGGATTCGGTTCCACCTGTACACCGTCCCGGGGCAGGTTTTTTACGATGCTTCCCGTAAATTGATTCTCAAGGGTGCCGACGGCGTCGTGTTCGTGGCCGATTCCCAGCGGGAGCGGATGGATGCCAACGTCGAGAGCCTCAACAACCTGAAGGTGAACCTCCGGGAAAACGGCTTGGACATCCTGGCGATCCCTTACGTCCTCCAGCTCAACAAGCGGGACCTGCCCTCGGCCGTGCCGGTCGAGGAGATGCTCCGGGTCCTGCATGTGAAGGGGGAGCCCGTCTTCGAGGCCGTGGCGACCCGGGGCATCGGGGTCTTCGAGACCCTCAAGGCCATCGCCCGCCTGGTCCTCCAGGAGCTCAAAAAGACGACGCACGCCATGGGATGAGGGGGCGGCCGACGATGAACCCCGTGTATGCGTTGGAACCCCCGGAGTGGCGGGACTACTCGGATGCGGAGCTGAAGGCCCGCATCGACCCCCGCCGCCTGCCGCGGCACATCGCCGTGATCATGGACGGCAACGGCCGGTGGGCGCAGGCCCGGGGCCTCCCCCGGGTCAGCGGTCACCGGGCCGGCATCCAGGCCGTCCGGGAGACGGTCGAGGGCGCCGCCGAGCTGGGCGTCCCGGTCCTCACGCTCTTTGCCTTTTCGACCGAAAACTGGCGGCGGCCCAAGGACCAGGTCGACGCCCTCATGGACCTCTTGGTCGAGTACGTCGACCGGGAGGTCGGGACCCTCCTCAAGAACGACATCCGGTTCGTCCCGATCGGACGCCTGTTTCAGCTCCCGCCCCGCGTTCAGGCCAAGCTGGCCTGGGCCCAGGAGCAGACCGCCCGCGGCCGGGGCCTGCTGTTTCTGATCGCCTTGAGTTACAGCGGTCGGGTCGACGTCGTCGATGCCGTCCGGGAGGTCGCCCGGCAAGTGCAGGCCGGCCGGCTCTCGCCCGACGGCATCGACGAGCAGGTCATCGCTGACCATCTGTACACCCGGGGGGTCCCGGACCCGGACCTGCTGATCCGGACGAGCGGGGAGCTCCGGATCAGCAACTTCATGCTGTGGCAACTGGCGTATACGGAGCTTTGGTTCACGCCCATCTACTGGCCAGACTTCCGGAAGCGCCACCTGTACATGGCGATCCTGGACTTTCAGCGGCGGGAGCGCCGCTACGGCACGGTCCCCTCCACGCCGGAACCCGTCTCCTCGGGTACGTTCTCGTGAAGCGCATCCTCACGGCGACGGTCGGGGTCGTCTCGGTGGCCGCCTTACTGGCCTGGGGGGGCTCGTGGGTCGGCTGGGCCGCCGTGGCCCTGGTCGTCGGCCTGGCCTGGGACGAGTTCCTGCGCCTGGGCCGACGGCGGGGCATCGGGGTCTATCGGTGGCCGGTTCATGGGCTGATGGCCCTCGGCTGGGTCCTGGCCCGGGAGCCGGGTCCCCACGTGGGTCTCTGGGGGATAGCGACGCTCCTGATGGCCTGGCTGGTCCATGCCGGGTCTTTGGTCCGGCCGGCGGCGGTCGTGGCGGAGTCCTTTGTCGGGACGGCGGCCTGGCTGGCCGTCGGCTGGGGCTACTTCCTGTTCGGGGGCCTGAGCCTGTGGTACCTCTGGCAGACCGGCCTGCGGGCCTACGCCGACCGGCCGTTCTGGTACGGCCCCCTGGTGGGCCTCTTGCTCACGGTGTGGACCTGTGACACGGCGGCGTACTACGTGGGGCGGTGGCAGGGACGCCACCGGCTGGCCCCGGTCATCAGTCCCCACAAGACGGTCGAGGGCGCCCTGGCGGGGCTCGGGGGCGCCGCCCTGGCGGCCTGGCTGTGGGGCCGATACTGGTCGGCGGCCGTCCGGCCCGTCCCGTGGTACGAGTGGGTCCTGGTCGGTCTGGGGGTCGGCGTGGTCGGTCAGGTCGGCGACTTGGTCGAGTCGGCCTTCAAGCGGTGGGCCGGCGTCAAGGACACGGGCCACCTCCTCCCCGGCCATGGCGGGATGTGGGACCGGATCGATAGTTTGATTTTCACGGCGCCCTTTTACTATCTTTACTGGCAATACGGGGGCCTGGCGGGACGATGGAGTCCTTCCCCTTGACGGATTGGTCACATCCGGGCGTGCGAATGGGTCAGGGTGAAGTTCGTCACATCGCCGTCCTGGGCGCCACGGGGTCGATCGGTCGGAGCGTGCAGGACCTGGTCCGGGCGTTCTCGGACCGGTTCCGGGTCGTCGCCCTGGCGGCCCACCGGGACGTGGACGGTATCCGCACGTGGTTCGAGTTCGCCCGTCCCCGGTGGGTGGCCCTGGTCGACCCGGCGGCGGCGCGAGCGCTCCGGACGTGGCTTCGGGGCCAGGGGGCGGACGTAGAGGTCCTGGAGGGGCCGGAGGGCCTGGAGGTCGTCGCCGCCTTGCCCGAGGCGGACACGGTCGTGTCGGCCATCGTCGGGGCGGCGGGGCTGAAGCCGACCTACGTCGCCCTCCGGGCCGGCAAGCGGGTCTGCTTGGCCAACAAGGAGAGCCTGGTCATCGCCGGGCCCCTGATGCGGCAGGCCCTTCGGGAAGGTCGGGGCTATTTGATCCCTATCGACAGCGAGCACTCGGCCCTTTTCCAGGCGATGGTCGGCGAGTCCCGCGCTCATGTCGCCCGCCTGTGGCTGACGGCCTCGGGGGGGCCTTTCTTACGGCGGCCCCTGGAGACCTTCGAGGACATCACGGTCGAAGAGGCCCTTTGCCACCCCCGCTGGAAGATGGGTCCGAAGGTCACCGTCGACTCGGCGACGCTGATGAACAAGGGCCTGGAGATCGTGGAGGCCCACTATCTCTTCGACTGGCCGGCGGACCGCATCGAGGTCGTCATCCATCCCCAGAGCATCGTCCACTCCATGGTGGAGTTCGTGGACGGGACCTTCAAGGCCCAGATGGCGCTCCCGGACATGCGTCTCCCCATCGGGTACGCCCTGGCTTACCCCCAACGCCTGCCGATGTCGCTCCCGGCGTGGCGGCCCGTCGAGGGCGGCCGCCTCGAGTTTTACCCTCCTGAGGACCGGCGGTTCCCCTGCCTGCGTCTGGCCCGGGCGGCCCTATCGGCCGGGCCCTCCTACCCGATCGTCCTGAATGCGGCCAACGAGGTCGCCGTGCAGGCATTCCTGAACCGTCAGATCCGGTTTCCCCAGATCGCTCTGCTTATCGAGGCCGTCTTGGAGGCCCACGTCGCTCGGCCCGTGGCGTCCCTGGAAGACGTATGGGAGGTCGACCGATGGGCTCGGACGACGGCCGAGGCGTGGGTCGGTCGGTACGGGAAGGAGGGCCGATAGATGGCCGGATGGCTGGACAAGGTCTGGGTCGTCCTCGTGTATGTCTTCGGCTTCGCCGTCATGTTCGGGATCCTCGTGTTCTTGCACGAGCTGGGGCACTTCGTGGTGGCCAAGGCCCTACGTTTCCGGGTCGAGGTCTTTTCCCTGGGGTTCGGCCCGCGCGTGTGGGGATGGCGTCGGAAGGGCACGGACTACCGCATCAGCGCCGTGCCCCTGGGGGGGTACGTGCGGGTCGCCGGGATGGACCAACTGGAGGCCGGCGGCCGGGACGATCCCCGCGCCTTTTACAACCGTCCCCTATGGCAACAGATGGCCGTCGTCATCGCCGGGGGCCTCATCAACCTGGCCCTGGGGCCCTTTTGCTTTATGACGGCGTACCGGATCGGGTTCCAGGAGCCGGTCTTTCTGTCCCGGCCGCCGGTCTTGGGTTGGGTCTATCCGGACTCGCCGGCCTCCCGGGCCGGCCTCCGTATCGGGGACCGGATTCGCCGGGTCAACGACCGGCCGGTCACGACGTGGCGTGAGGCGCACCGGGCCATTTTCATCGAGAACCTGCGGCCGGAGGTCGACCTGGAGGTCGAACGGGGCGGCTCGGTCTTTCGGGTCCGGCTTCGGGGGGTCCTGGACGTCCGGGGAAGCGCCTTTTTCTATGGGATCGCCCCGCTTCCGCCGGTCGTCGTCGACCGGGTCGAGGCGGGCTCCCCGGCGGCCCAAGCCGACCTCCGGCCCGGGGACGTCATCTACCGCATCGACGACGACCCCGTGGAGGGCCTGAGTCAGGTCCAGGCTCGCGTCCAGCGGTCCCAGGGCCGCCCGGTGGTCTTCCACGTGTACCGACAGGGGGCCTTTCGGTCCGTGACCCTCCGGCCCGTGTGGGACGCCCAGTTCCGTCGGCTTCGGGTCGGCGTCGCCCTGCGGCCGCCGGCGACCGAATACCAGCGGACCCGTCTGTCCTGGGGCGAGGCCTGGCGCCGGAGCTGGCAGGACACGTTCTGGACGATGGGCCTCGTCTTCCGGGCCCTGCGGAACCTCCTCACGGGGGAGCTATCGGTCAAGGCCCTCTCGGGCCCGATCCTCATCGCTCAAGCCGCCGGCCAGGCCCTCTTGATCGGGTGGGCCCGGTTCTTTCAGCTGATGGGACTCTTTACGGTCAACCTGGGGATTTTTAACCTGCTCCCGGTCCCCGCCCTGGACGGGGGCCACGCGGCGATGATCCTCCTTTCGGGTCTGGTCCGGGCCCTGACGGGCCGGCCCCTGAGCCCGCGCGTCCGGGAGTGGGTCGCCATCGTCGGAATGGTCCTCCTCCTGGGCCTGATGCTGTTGGTCTTGACCCTGGACGTCCTCAAGTTACGGGGGTGACCCGTGCATCCTTCCCTGGACTGGTGGACGGAGCTACGGCGGATTCAATCGGCCATCCACCGGATCTTTGAGCAGGTCCTGGGCCCCCAGGGCAAGGCTTCCCTGTTCTATCCGGACGTCAACGTGCGGGTCGACCCGACGTACGTCGAGGTCGTCGCCGACTTGCCCGGCGTTCCCGCCACGGAACTTCAGGTCTACTGGGAGGGTCAGGCCCTCGTCCTCGAGGGCGTGAAGCGTCCGACCTATCGCGACGTGGAAGGCGTCCGGGTCCTCCGCCTGGAGCGGCCCTTCGGTCCCTTCTACCGAACGATTCCCATCCCGTGGGCCGTCAATCCCCACGAGGCCTCGGCGGTCCTGCAAGACGGATGGCTCGTCGTCCGCCTCCCCCGCATCTCGGACCGTCGGGTCCGCCGCATCGATATCTCCGTCCAGGGGGATTAAGCGCTGGGTATCGGGTGCCGTGGGTAATTTCTGCCATCGGACCCTTTACGCCGAACGTCATGCCTACCCGACCCCTCCTGCCCTGGCACCGATGGCCGGCCGTCTGGACGGCCGGGGCCCTGACGGTCGGCTGTCTGCTGGCGGGCTTCGGCGTGCCCCCGGCGGTCGGCGTCGGCTTAAGCCTCCTCATGGGCGGCTTGGCCCTCTTGCCCGTATGGACCCGCTCAGACCGGTGGGGCTTCTGTCTGGGGGCCGTCGCCTTGCTGGCCGGTCTGGTCCGCGTGCCGATGGCCATTCGTCAGTACGCCGACAACTGTATCCTCCGTCATTTCTATCCCAGCCCCGAACGTCCGGACCCGGACCCCGTCCGCGTTTACGGTCGGGTCCTCGGCTTCCCCCGGCGCTTTCCCGAGGGATGGCAGATGAGCCTTTGGGTCGAGCGGGTCGAGCACCGTCGGAGGGTCCTCGCCTGCTCGGGCCGCGTCAGCCTGTGGGTCCCTGCCGGGTCCGAAGCGTCTCCTGGACCGGCCGGGTCCCCGTGGTTTCACGGGACCCGTGTGGAAGCCCTGGGCCATTGGTCCCCGCTCCTGACGTACCGGAACGCCGGGACCTACCGGCCGATGGCCATGATGGCCCGGGGCTTCCATGGTCGCCTCCGACTGAAACAACCGGTGCTCCTCTGGGTCGAGCGACCCGGGCCGTCCGTCTTCCGGTGGCTCCACGTCCGACGGGAACGGCTTCGGGCGGCCCTGGCGTCAGTCGAGGCCCGTGCTCCCGGTCGAGCTCGCCCCCTCCTCCAGAGCCTCTGGCTGGGCGACCGGGGCGAGATGGACCCGACGCTCGACCGGGCCTTACGGCGGACCGGGTTGTACCATGTCCTTTCGATCTCGGGCCTGCACGTCGGCCTCCTGGCCGGGACCCTGGCCTTCCTCTTCCTGCGAGTCCTCCCCCTCCCGCGTCGGTGGGCTTACGGCTGGATCACCGTCGTGCTCGTCGGCTACGGGACCCTGGTCGGCTTCGACGCCCCGGTCGTACGGTCCGTGGCCCTGGTCGGCTTGTACCTGGTCGGCCGAGGCTGGTTCCTGCCGGTCCATCCGATGAACCTGCTGGCGGGCCTGTGGTCGGTCCTACTCCTGTGGCGACCCCTGGGGCTTTGGGACTGGGGGTTCCAGATGACGTTCGGGATCACGGCCGGTCTGCTGATGAGCCTGGGGCCCCTGCTGGCCGGGACGACCGGCCGGTGGCGGGGCCTCGGCGGGAGCCTCTCGGCGGCTTGGGTCGCCCCGCTGTGGAGCGCCCCCTGGACGGCCGGCGTGTTCGGCTGGTGGACCTGGACGGCCGTATTGTGGAACCTCGTCGCCGGGCCCGTCGTCGGGGTCTTGGTCGCCCTGGGGCTGGGGATGACTCTCGGGGCCGGCCTTCCGGGGAGCCGTTTCGTCCTGACGGGACTCCTGGGGGCCCTGGAGCCGGGCTTGGACGTATTCGTCCGGGCGGCGTTCCACCCGTGGAACGGGCATGCGGTCCTGCCCAGTCCGGCGGGCTTCGTCGGGCTTGCTCTCCTCGTGCTGGCCGTGGCGGTCGTCGGGCGGGCGCTCGGGTCATCGGGACGGGGGTCGGTCCTCCGGTGGGCCCTGTGGGTCGCCGCCCTGCCCCTGGCCTATGGCGTCGGTCGCCTGCCGGAGGTCGCCTCGGTGCCGTTGAAGGCCCCCACGGCAGAGGTCGTCCTCCTGGACGTCGGCCAGGGCGAAGCGATCCTCGTCCGAGACGCCGGGCATGCCGTCCTGCTGGACGGCGGGGGCCTACCGGGGAGCCGGTGGGACGTCGGGACCCACGTGGTCGTCCCGGCCCTGCAGGCCCTGGGTGTCCGGCGCGTGGACGCCCTCGTCCTGAGTCATCCCCATCCGGACCACTACGTCGGCCTCCGGGCCGTCCTGGAGCACTTCGGGCCGACCCGGTTTTACTACCCTGCCGGGACGGAGGTCCCGGCCTGGGTCCGTTCGAGTCCGGTCTGGCCCCGCGTGCAGGCCGTCCCGTTGGCCGAGGGGATGGCCTTTTCGGTCGGGTCGCTGGCGTGGCAGGTCCTCCATCCGCCGCCGGGCCATCGGCCGGCCAACGTCAATGAGGCTTCTCTCGTGCTCGCCGTCACGCACCGTGGCGTGCGGGTCCTGATGACGGGGGACATCGAGCGGGGGACGGAGGGTCGCCTCGTGCGGGATTATGGCTCCGGCCTGCAGGCCACCGTCTTGAAGGTCGCCCATCACGGGAGCCGGACGTCGACGACGTCGGCTTTCCTGGAAGCCGTGCGTCCCCGATGGGCCCTCTGTTCGGCCGGCTTGCGGAATCGCTTCGGCTTTCCGCATCCGGAGGTCGTTCGGCGGCTTCAAGACGCCGGTATTCGGCTACTCTGCACCGGCGAGGTGGGCCAGGTCCGTCTGCGGATATTCCCCGAGAGAGGGGTCACGGCGGAGACCTTTCGGGAGCGACCGTTTCAAGGCGGGTCGTGGGGCTACACTGAATTTGAAAGCAGGCCGGAAACACCGTGAGGCCCTCGGGGGGCGGCGTGCCCGTCAGTTCGGCCTTGGCACAGTGCCGGCCCAGGGGGATGGGGTAAGGCCGTCCGATCCATCGAGTCTGGCGAGCCTGCAGGTCCCAGGACTCCTGGAAGGGGAAGGCTTCGTCCTCGCCGCGGAGGCTCAAGTGCCAGTCCGGTACGCCGGACGCGGGAAATCGGACTTGGACGGCCGGTCGGATTTGAAGCCGCTCGGGGTCGACGACCAAGTCCAGGGCCTCGATACCGGACCCGGCCGAGGGGGCGGGGGCCTGGAGAGCCCGAATCCGCACGGAGGGCTCGCATCGGACCCGGAAGCACTGCTCGAGGCGGTCTTGCCAAGTCTTGGGGTCGACGTCCGAGGCCAAGCCCTCCAGCGTGGCCTGTACGCAGTGGGTCCCCAGAAAGACGGGGTACGGGCGACTCGCTGACTCGACGGTATCCGACCGGCCCGGGGGGACAGCCAAGGCCTCCTGGACCTTTAGGGCCCCGGCGGGGCTCTTCAGCCGAACGGTCAGGTCGGACCGGCCCAGGTCGGAGGGAAGCCGCACGCGAACCCGAAACTGGAGTCGCTGGGCGGATTCGTCCAGGGTCGCCTCGATGGCATGGAGGCCCCACTTTTCGGGTTCCGTCCGGTCTTTCGGGCCGGCCGGCCGGGGGAGCTCTTCCGGCGGGATTTCTTGTGTCCGGGACTTGTATGTGTAGTCCAAGAAGACGGTGATACGGCCCTGATAGTAGGTACCGGGGCTGGCACTCCGGAGATAAATCCGCCAGAGGCCCTTCCAGGGATATGCCTCGTCGGTCGTCAGCCGCCAACGGATCCATCCTCGGCTCACGTCGCCCCGAAGCGGCCGGTTCTGGCCGG
>FWWL01006792.1_pt1 | contig 13630 bp, 10 predicted proteins | sample 2228331 | NCBI WGS metagenome assembly FWWL01 (sample SAMEA103939775, study PRJEB20133) | metagenome | reverse complement strand
AAACGGACTTGCTTGAGTATGCTTATCCTGATAGCCTTATGTTGATCGTTTCTCCCGTGGGAGAGGATTGGCAGTTGCGGGTTTTTGAGATTAACATTGAAATGCGCACCTATCAAGAAGCGCACCTGATTATTGAAACAGAGTAACTTTTACAACAGATTAGGGTTTGGTAGATAGGAGGTCGTGTAATGCCAGTTGCAGTAAAAACCATCTTTAGTTTATTAGGTTCTTACCTTGTGGGTTCGATTCCCTTTGGGCTGATTGTTGTTTGGGTGGCACGCCGCCAGGATGTGCGCCGCATTGGGAGTGGTCGCACAGGCGGTACCAATGTGATGCGTGCGGCAGGATGGTTAGCGGGGGTGATCACGGCTGTTCTAGATGTGCTTAAAGGTGTGGCGGCTGGATGGATCGCGCGTGCCCTGGTGCCCGAGAATCCCTGGGTTTTGGTGGCTTCGGCTGTTTTGGCGGTCATGGGGCATAATTATTCGGCTTTTCTGGTTGAAAAACGGGAGCAGGGTGGAATTCGTTTTAAAGGAGGCGCAGGTGGGGCGACGGCTTTTGGGGGTGCAATCGCCATCTGGCCGCCGATTTGGATGTATATCCTTCCCATCGGTGCTCTGGTGTATTTCCTTGTCGGATATGCCTCGGTGACTACGATAAGCGTGGCGGTGGTCACTACGGTGGTATTTGCCGTTCGGGCTTTGAGGGGCGAGTCCACCTGGGTGTATGTTCTCTATGGGGTTGCAGTGCTTGGGGTGGTTCTCTATGCCCTCCGTCCCAACCTGGAGCGTTTACGCAAAGGGACGGAGCGCGCGGTGGGCTTGCGAGCATATCTGCAAAAGCGCCAACAGCAACAAGGCGGTCCCCCGGTCAATTCTGGAAACCAGAACGCGACACCGTAAAAAGCCTTTTTGGGCTAATCACTTCCCGGTGCGGATTGGGAGACCGGTGCGCTTTCCTCGCGGCTGAGCAGGCGGTATAAAAAGCGCACATTGCGGCGATGAAGTTCCCGCGCCAGTCCTCTCAGGTATACGTGGCTTTTTCCGCAGGACTCAATATCAATTGCGTCCAAAGCCTCTTGTGGATTGCGTCGCTTGAGGGCGGCACGCACGGCTTTCCGCACAGCACTCAAGTAATTCAGGTTTTCACGTACGGCTTCGTCAATTTCACCCCGCAGGATAATATCCCCGTGTCCCTGGACAATGTTTTCCAGGCCCATTTTGCCGATCATGCGAATTGTTTCCGCAAGGGTATCCAGGTCCCCATCTACAAAGTAAGGCAGGGGGAGGAAAGCATCACCAGCAAAGAGCACACGATCCTCTTCCACCAGAACCGAAATGCCATCGGTGCTGTGCCCGGGGGTTGGGAATAGCACCAGATTCTTTTTACCCACCCTTAAAGCCAGTGAGCCTTGCTCAAAGGTCAGATGAGGAAGAACGAGTTTAACCTGCTTAAAAGCAGCGTTTTGACGACGCGCCGATTCCAGCGCAGCGGGCCCTCGCTGCTCAAGCAACTGGCGGCACAGCGTATGGCTGATGACGGTGGCTCCTGGAAAGAATCCATTCCCCCAGGCATGATCCGCATGATAATGGGTGTTAATAATATAACGTACCGGGACCCCTAATTGCTCCTCGATAAAGGCACGCATTGCCAGGGTCTCTTCGGGAAGGGCCAGTGTGTCAATTAAAACAGCCCAATGAGGTCCCGTTACGGCGCCAGCGGTGACCTGTGCATAAATATCGCTTTGGAACCAATAAACGTTTTCGGAGATGCGTTCGCGTTGCATACCTGCACCTGCATGGTAGGATGAGGGATGATCCGGATTCTGCGGAGTGCAGATAAGGGATCACGGCATTAACAATAGCACAAACCCAGGTAAATGTCAAAAAAACGCCAGTTGAGAGTAAATCAAATATGTTGAGGGTTGGGGGCATCATCTATTGGGGTTAAGGCACTTCTAAGCAGGGTTGTACATGTGTTGCCAGCCAGCGAAGACCCGTTCGGCATTATAATTGTGGCAATGCTTTGATTAAGACGCATAACGGAGGGCTTTATGAATATCGCCAATCTGTTGCAGGGGTTTGCCTCATTGGTCTGGATTGTGCTGGTCGGATTGATGATCCTGGCCATTGTTCGCGCTGCCCAAAACCGGCCTATGCGCAAAGCGGGCACTACCATTTTGATTACTGCAGCGTTGGCGATTGTCTCAAGTTTAGTGGCTGCGGGGTTGGTATTTATTGAACCCCAGGAGCGTGGGGTTGTGATCTCTGCTATTGCCCCCAAGGGGTATCGCGATCAGGCTCTGGAGCCTGGCTTGCGCTGGGTGATCCCCTTTGTGGAGTACGTTGTTCGTTACCCTATCTCCAACCAGACGTACACGATGTCCAAGGTAGCCAGCGAGGGAGAAATCAGCGGAGATGACTCGATCGCCGCACGCACAGCCGATGGGCAAGAGATATTTGTTGATGCTTCAGTCATTTTTGCAGTGGATCCCTCCAAGGTGGTGCAGGTTCACATAAAGTGGCAAGACCGTTATGCTCGCGACCTGGTGCGGCCATTGGCACGAGGGGTTGTGCGAGATGCAGTTTCCCAATATGGGGTAGAAGAAGTGGTTAGTAGTAAGCGCTTTGAACTTGTAGATCGCATTCGTGCGACCCTGGCGCAAAGACTTGAGGAAAATGGCCTGGTTTTAGTGGATTTTGTCCTGCGAAATGTGACGTTTTCTCCAGAATATGCGGCATCGGTGGAACAGAAACAAATTGCCGAGCAACAAGCACAACAGGCACGGTTTATTGTGGAGCAGAAGAAGCAGGAAGCAGAGCAAGCACGTCAGGTGGCTCAGGGTAAAGCGGATGCTGCGGTGATTGAGGCTAAGGGGCAGGCTGAGGCGCGTATCATTCAGGCACGGGCAGAAGCCGAGGCCTTAAAGGTTATTGCCGAAGCCCTGCGTGAAGATCCGGAATTACTCAATTATCTCTATATCACCAAGCTTTCGCCGAACATTCAGGCGCTGCTACTGCCAAGTAATGCGCCTTTTATTCTGCCATTGCCCACACCACAGCCTCAAGCAACACCTACTCCGTGAGGTAGATCATGGTGAATCCACCCTCAGGACGCCAGATACGTCTGACTAGTTTGGCCACCTGTGCAGGTTGAGCATCAAAATTAAGCGCGGAAGCGCTGTCGCACGTGCTGCGACCTCTCAAGAATGTTTTTCAACCCCAGGATTACCCCGATCTGTTGGTTGGGCTGGAATCGCCGGACGATGCGGCGGTCTGGCGGGTGGATGCCTCACGCGCTTTGGTGGTGACCACAGATTTCTTCACCCCCATTGTGGATGATCCATACGCTTATGGAGCCATTGCAGCCGCCAATAGCCTCTCGGATGTCTATGCCATGGGAGGAGTACCGTTCCTGGCATTAAACATCGCTGCTTTACCACCGAGCCTCCCTCATGACCTGATGAGTGAGATTTTGCGTGGTGGTGCGGAAAAGGCGCGTGAGGCGGGGGTTGTCATTGCTGGGGGGCACACAATTCAGGACAAGGAGCCTAAATACGGTCTGGTTGTATTGGGGTGGGTTGATCTGCAGCAGATGTTCACCAAGGGTGGTGCTTGCCCCGGAGATGTGTTGGTCTTAAGTAAGCCCCTTGGTTTTGGGGTGACTACCACGGCTTTGAAGCGTGATGCGGCTCGTCCTGAAGATGTAGAGGAAGCCGTTGCCTGGATGATGCGCTTGAATCGCCTGGCTGCCGAAATGGGCCGTGAAGTTGGTGTACGTGGTGCTACGGATGTGACGGGATTCAGCCTTCTGGGGCACGGGCTGGAGATGGCTTTGGCCAGCGGTGTAGGTTTGCGTTTGGTTTTTGAACGCATTCCCTTCATTAAAGGGGCCCGTGCCTATGCGGAGCAGTGGATGTTCCCGGGTGGCGCCTCTGATAACCGCCTGTATTTTGGCGGGCAGGTCCGTTTTGCGCCTGGAATTGACGAGGCTTCCCAGATGTTGCTGTTTGACCCACAGACCAGTGGTGGTTTGCTCATGGCTGTGCCGAAGGAACGCCTTGAGGTCTTGCTTGCCCTGGCAGAGGATCGAGGAGAGCCTTTGTGGGTGATCGGTGAGGTGATTGAGGGAAGCGGTATTGAGGTGGTATGAATTCCGGGGGCAATGGACTCTTTAGATCACTGAGTTCATTCATGCCTTACCCATCACGGCGTTCGGTTGTGATGGGAACACAGGGCATGGCGGCGGCTTCACAGCCCCTGGCGGTGGCAGCGGGGTTGCGGATTCTGGAGCAAGGGGGAAACGCGGCGGATGCCGCTGTTGCGATGGCCGCAGTGCTGGCGGTCACCGAACCCACGTCCACCGGGCTGGGGGGCGACTGCTTTGCATTGTATTTCGAGGTAAACTCGCGCAGTGTCCATGCATTGAATGGCTCCGGACGAGCCCCCCGGGATTTAACTCTGGAGCGGATAAAGAAAGCGGGCTTTGAGGATGCGTTACCTCCCTTTCATCCCTATACAATCACGGTGCCTGGCACATGTGCGGGTTGGTGTGATCTGCTGGATCGGTTTGGTCAATTGGATCTCGCCAAAGTACTGGCCCCTGCCATTGATTTGGCTGAGCGGGGTTTCCCCGTGGCCCCGTTGACTGCTCATTTCTGGCAGCGAGGTGCAGAGGCCCAATTGCGCCATGCACTAAACGGGCATGAATTGTTGATTGATGGACGGGCCCCACGTGCAGGAGAGTGCTTTCGTAATCCCAATCTCTCCCGCGTTTTGCAGCAAATTGCGCTTGGGGGGAAGCGTGCTTTCTATGAGGGTCCCATTGCAGAGGCAATTGTCAGTACGGTGAGAGAGGCAGGAGGTTGTCTTTCGCTGGATGACCTGGCTGAGCACCAAAGCACCTGGGATGAGCCTTTGTCAGTTACCTACCGTCACTTGCGGGTTTGGGAATGTCCGCCAAATGGTCAAGGGCTTACGGCGCTGCTGGCATTAAATATTTTGAGCGGGTTTGATCTTGCTTCTTTGGAGGCGCTTTCGGCTGATCGCCTTCATTTGGAAATTGAGGCTCTTCGTCTGGCTTTTGCGGATGCCTTTCGCTACATTGCCGACCCATCTTTCGCTTCTATTCCGGTCGAAGTGCTTTTGAGCGGGGCTTACGCCGCCGAACGGCGAGCCTTGATCCATCCGCGGCAGGCGTTGCCTGAGGTGGGCTATGGTAACCCTTACCAGGGGTCTGATACAGTGTATTTCTGCGTAGTGGATGGTCAGGGGAATGCTTGTTCCTTCGTAAACAGCAATTATATGGGGTTCGGCACCGGTATTGTTCCACGTGGATGTGGCTTTAGCCTGCAAAATCGCGGTCACAACTTCAGCCTTGACCCGACTCATCCGAACGCATTACAGCCGGGCAAACGCCCTTATCACACCATCATTCCTGCCCTGGTCACCCACGCAGATGATGACTCTTTATATGCGGCTTTAGGGGTGATGGGTGGGTTTATGCAACCTCAGGGACATGTCCAGGTTGTGACGGCGCTTGCAGATGATGCCTTAGATCCACAAACGGCGTTGGATCGGCCTCGCTTTTGCCTGCAGGATCAATCTGCCCGTGGATTGGTGGCGCTGGAAGAGGGCATCCCCGAAGCCACCCTGGTGGCTCTGGAAGCCATGGGGCACCCGGTAGAACGCGTGACCAGGATGTCGCGAGCGCTCTTTGGACGCGGGCAGATTATTTTACGGGATCGGGAGACTGGCGTTCTGTGGGGTGGCAGTGATTTACGCGCCGATGGATGTGCATTTCCCTTGATTTAGATTTACCATTTTCACATATTCAGGGGCGCATTACAATTATTTTTACGATGGACGTCGGTGAGCGTTTACAAGGTATTCTAGAAACAATCCCAACCAAACCGGGGTGCTACTTAATGAAGAACGCCTCTGGTGAGGTGATTTACGTCGGCAAGGCAGTTAATCTGCGCAACCGGGTGCGTTCCTACTTTCACAGCCCCGCCACTCATCCTCCCAAGGTTCGCCGCATGGTACAGCAAATTGCGGATATTGAGTGGATTGTGGTGGGCTCGGAACTGGAAGCACTCATTCTGGAAATGAATTTAATAAAAAAGTATCGCCCACGCTATAATGTGCGCCTCAAGGATGATAAGCGTTACCCCTATATCAAAGTTCATTGGGCTGATGACTTCCCTAAAGTGACCGTTACCCGTCAGATGGTAAATGATGGTTCGCGCTACTTCGGGCCTTATACCAGTGTATGGGCGGTGCATCAAACGCTAGACGTGCTGCGCCGTCTTTTCCCTTATCTCACCTGTGATCGTAACATTACAGGCAAGGACGAGCGCGCTTGCCTCTACTACGACATCAAACTATGTGCTGCCCCGTGTATTGGGGCCATTGACCGTCAGCATTATCGGCAGATGATTGATGACCTGTGCCAATTCTTAGAGGGCCGTACCGAACCCATAGTCGCCCGCCTGCGCCAGGAAATGGAGCAGGCTGCTGAGAGCCTCAATTTTGAGCGAGCAGCGGCGCTACGGGATCAAATTTTTGCCATTGAGCGGGTGGTGGAAAAGCAAAAGGTCATCACAACCGAGCAATTGGACTCGGATGTGATTGCCATGGCGCGGGATGACGGCGAAGCCTGTGTGCAGGTCTTTTTTATTCGCAATGGGAAATTAATCGGGCGGGAGTACTTTATCCTGGAGGGAGCACAAGATAGCGAAGATACCGAGGTGCTGGCGGAATTTATCAAGCAATTTTACGCCGAAGCCGCCAGCGTACCAGCGCAGGTGCTCCTTCCCCACGAGATTGAGGAAGCGGCCATCATTCAGCAGTGGCTTAGAGATCGTCGCGGGGGGCCTAAAGTGGAGTTGCTGGTCCCTCGGCAGGGCCTCTCTCAAGAACTGGTGGAGATGGCGGCAGAAAATGCGGTGGAAACCCTGCGTGCGCTCCGAGCCCAGTGGGAAGCGGACAAACATCGTCAGAGCCAGGCGCTAAGCGAGTTGCAGCAGGCATTGGGGCTTTCTCAACCCCCCAATCGCATTGAGTGTTACGATATTTCGAATACACAAGGGACTTATGCCGTTGGGAGCATGGTGGTTTTTGAACAGGGGGTGCCTAAGAAGGCTTATTACCGACGCTTCAACATCCAGACGGTGAGCGGCCCGGATGATTTTGCTAGTATGGAGGAGGTGCTCACCCGCCGCTTTCGCCGTTACGTGGCGGCGCAGGAGCAGGCAGCGCAGCCGGGTGGAAAGCCGGATCCGGCATTCGCTTTGCTACCCGACTTGCTGATTGTGGATGGTGGCAAGGGCCAGCTGAGCCGGGCTATGGTGGTGCTGGAGCGTTTTGGTCTGCAGGAGAAGATCGCCGTTGTAGGCCTGGCTAAGCAGCAAGAAGAGTTGTTCTTACCAGGGCGCAAGGAATCCCTGATGCTGCCGCGCCACTCGCAGGGGTTGTATCTTCTGCAACGCATTCGCGATGAGGCGCATCGTTTTGCCATCACTGCACATCGCAATCGGCGCACCAAGGCGGGATTGGCCTCCCAACTGGATTCCATTCCCGGGATCGGACCTGCCCGGCGTAAAGCCCTGTTGCAGCGTTTCGGTAGCCTGGAAGGCATTCGCCAGGCCAGCCTAGAGGAACTCACCAGCATCAAGGGCATTACCCCTGAAATTGCGCAGACCCTGAAAGCCCATCTCGATTAATGGACGCCCTGTTCCCGTGTGGGAGAAGCAAACAGGTCCTGACGAGTTTTTAGCCCCAGAAGATCAGGGGAAAAGGTCCACGTGACTAGCCCTAAGGAAACACCGAACCACAAAGTAGCCAGGCGGATTAGTAATGTAGCAGCGGCAGCCTGGGCTTGAGGCAAATGAGCCAGAAGAACCAGCATGCTGGCAATTGAGGCTTCGGCTGCACCCAGACCACCTGGAAGGGTGGAGACGGCGCCAACCACGGTTGAGAACGACAGGATAAAGATGGCGAGCCCGGCAGTGTGGGCGGTGGCAGGCATACCCAACCCTACCAGGATCAGGTAGAACCCAATCCCCTCGCCCAGCCAGGAGAGACTGCCCAAAGAGACGGCCAGAAGCGTTGAGCGGGGGCGGAAGAGGATGAAAGTTCCCTCGTAGAACTGGCGCAGTGGGGGAATAAAGCGGCCCAGCCGACGCAGGCGGGTCAGCCAGTTGAAGATTTGCATGACGAGAGTCCGCATTTGGGAGAGAATAATGCCCCCAAGTAAGAGCAATCCAATTGAAGCAAAAGCGGGCCAGTATTGAGGATATGCCATAACGCCTGAGGTGGAAAGGATGAGCACGGCCAGGCCGTCGCTGATACGTTCAGCTAGCACGATGGATACACCCTGGGCCACCGGCAGGCCGCTTTTCTGCTGGATCCAGATGGCTTTAAGCACCTCGCCGACTTTGCCGGGGGTAACGGCCAACGGGAAACCAGCCACAAAGAGGCGTAAACTTTGCCACCAGGGCAGAGTAGAGACTTCTACCAGGCGCAGGTAATAGTGCCATTTCACGAAGCGCAGGGTGTAGTTAAAGAGTGTGAGCACTAGCGCCAGGGGATAAACGCGCCAATCAAAGTGTTGCACCACCTGGCCTACCTGGCGGATATCTCCGAACAAGGCCAACCCCAAGAGCACCAGGAAGCCTAGAATCAATCCCAAACCCAGGCGCTGGCGCAGGGCGCCCATTGAAGAAGCATGATGGGCGTTTGTACTCACGGGCTGTATTATACCCGGCGGGCAAGTATTCCAGGGATGGTATAATATTCACAAGCCCGCCAATGCGGCTAAATTTCTCATTTCTTTCACAAAAATCGAAAAAGGAGGAGACGCCGTGAAAAAAAGTGGCCTTAAGTGGATGTTATTTGTGGTGATCTTGGGGTTGCTGCTGGCAGCCTGTCAACCAGCCGCGTCTGCAACTCCACCAACAGGGGGACAGGCCGGCTATCCAGCGCCTACGACCGAAGGAGCAGCACCGCAGGCTACTGCATACCCCGCCGCGACTCAAGTGACGATCCGTGTAGCCACTGATGCCACCTTCCCACCCTTTGAATTAGTGGATGAAGCCACTAAGCAGCTCACTGGTTTTGATGTGGAATTGATGAACGCTATTGCTCAAAAGGCGGGTTTCAAGGTGGAATGGACCAATCTCCCGTTTGATCCTATGTTGGCGGGGCTTTCCGAGTGCCAGTATGATGCAGCCATTGCCGCGATCACGATCACCGAGGAGCGTAAACAGTCCATGCTTTTCTCCGATCCCTACATTAACGCAGGTCAGATTGTGGTGGTTAGAAAGGGTGAAACGCGCATCAAAAGCAAAGATGACCTGGGAGGGATGACCGTAGGGGCGCAACTCGGAACAACTGGTGCGATCGAAGCGCAGAAGATCCCGGGTGTGACTTTCAAGCCTTATGATACCTATGACCTGGCTTTCCTCGATTTGGCAAATGGTCAAATTGATGCGGTAATCGCGGATTATCCTACGGCTCTTGGTTTTATCGGCAAAAATCCTGAGAAATTGACCACTGTAGGAGAGGTCTTCACCGAGGAATCCTACGGCATTGCCATCTGCAAAAATCGGGCTGATTTAGTTGACAAAATCAACGCAGCGCTGAAGGCACTCAAGGACGAAGGGTTTATCCAGCAACTTGAGCAAAAGTGGCTGGCCTCGCAGTAGATCCATAAACTCACCTCGCAGGGCCGGTGCACCGCAGCATCGGCCCTGTTTGTCCATTAATCTAATCTGTTTTTTGTGAGGATTGCTCATGAATCTGCCCGCGCGTGATTCTGCCCCACTGCTCTCTCAAAAAAGATTCCGCGATCCCTGGTGGCTGCTGGTCCTGGCCATTGTACTGATCGTAATTGCGCTGGTTGTCCTGCAACCGGATCCCTTTCAGCGCATCCTTCTGTTCGTGCGTGATGGTATTCAGGTAACTATCTATGTCACGCTGGTCTCTTTTGCGCTGGTCCTTTTCTTAGGGCTGATCGTAGGGCTGATTCGGCTTTCAAAACTTACGCTGTTGCGGGGCATCGCCACCATATATGTGGAAGTCATCCGTGGTATTCCGGTCTTAGTTCAATTGATCTTTTGGTATTTTGCCTTTCCCTCATTAGTGCAGGATATTGGCCGTTCGGTAGGCTGGCAGCCCTTAATGGATTATCGGCCCAATCCGGTTGCCATGGCCATTCTGGGATTGACGATTTGTTATGCGGCTTATATGAGCGAGGTTTACCGAGCAGGTATCCAGAGCATCCCGCGAGGGCAGATGGAAGCCGCGCGCAGCCTGGGGATGACCTACTTTCAGGCCATGCGATATGTAATCTTGCCGCAGGCTGTGCGGGTCATTTTACCACCGGTGGGCAATGAATTTATCACATTGCTAAAAGATTCCTCGCTCACCAGTGTTGTGGCGGTGCCCGAATTGACCCGGCGGGGACGCGAATTTATGGCGGCTAGTTTTATCCCGCTGCAAACCTGGTTGATGGTGAGTCTGTTATACTTGGTGATGACACTACTGGCTACCCGAGTGGTGGCATGGATAGAGTACAAGACGCGTTTGGAGAAATAGCGCATGGAGCGAGAACCCATTATCCATATTGAAAACGTCCATAAATGGTTTGGACATGTCCACGCTTTGCGAGGAGTCAACCTGGATGTTTACAAAGGGGAAGTTGTGGTCATCATCGGCCCTTCAGGGTCTGGAAAATCCACCCTGCTGCGATGCATCAACCGTCTGGAAGAATTCGATGAGGGGAAGATCATTGTTGACGGTATCCCCCTGGACAGTGCTGAAAATATCAACGCAGTACGCACCGAAGTCGGCATGGTTTTCCAGCAATTTAACCTTTTCCCACATCTGACGGTGCTGGAAAATATCTGCCTGGCGCAACGAATTGTGCGTAAGCGCAAAAAAGAAGAAGCCGAGGCCATTGCCATGGAGCTCTTGCGCAAAGTGGGCATCCCTGAGAAAGCCCACAATTACCCGGCCCAATTATCCGGCGGGCAGCAGCAGCGGGTCGCCATTGCGCGTGCGCTGGCCATGAATCCCAAAATCATGCTTTTTGATGAGCCGACCAGTGCTCTGGATCCAGAAATGATTCAGGAGGTGCTGGATGTGATGCTCAACCTGGCGCGTGAGGGGATGACCATGGTGGTGGTTTCCCATGAAATTGGTTTTGCGCGGGCTGCTGCCCATCGGGCGATTTTGATGGATGAAGGTCAGATTGTGGAAGAGGCGCCGCCTGATATTTTATTCAACAATCCGCGGCATGAGCGCACCCGCGCTTTTCTCAGCAAAGTTCTCCACTGAGGTTTGTCGCCGGGTGGCGGTAGGCCTTAGGTTCGTATGCATGACTGGATGATGTCAGTGGCGCAGCGTTTCAAGGGTTTATTAATTATCTTCCTGGGATTAGGGCTGATTGCTCTAGGGGGGTGGTATCTAAATCATCATGCCATTGTCTGGGCTCAAACGGCTCAAACTGGCGCTGTGACTTTACTAAGTCCGGTGGCTTGTCCCGCCGCGGGTTGTGCGGCAGGTCAGCGCCTGAACGTACGCGCCAATTATCTACTCCAGACCTACGACCCGACTCAAGCACCTAATCTTCGGGTGTGCGTATATACGCCGCAAGCGTGGTCAGTGAATGAGGTTATCTTCTCACCAAACGGGTTAATCAGCAACCTCCCGTACACAATTGGTGATCTCGCCGGTTGCGAAGGGGCGCCCTCGGGGTACGAGTTAAAAAACGGGGCAAGCGTGACATTGCCGGCCGGTCAGTTTGGCGATGGGCTGGATTTTGCGTTTCGTATTGGTTCAACGGCTACCTCCTCTGGCACGCTGCGTCTGCGGGTGCTGGAACGAGGGAGTAGTGGCTGGATACAAACCCAAGAATTGTTTCTCTTTATTCGGGTAGTCCCCAAAACCTCAATTGGATATGTGGCGAACGACGCTACGGCGTGTGGTCAATTCAGTCCCTGCTACATCAACAGCGGCGATGACCAGGTTGGTGGAATCGGCACTGGTTTGCAAGACGCCGTGGACGCCTTGGATGCTGGGAGCCAGATAACTATCCTGGGCAATTACAGCATCAAAAGCCAAACCGTTGTCATTGATAAGCCCGTGACGCTTCAGGGGTTGGATAATGCCGTCCTGACCTACGTGGGGCCAGATTGTTCTCAGCCAATGCTCCAAATTGGGGGCGGGGTTGTCGTATCTAATCTAACCCTCAAAGATGGGGCTTGCGTGTTTCCCAGTCGGGATCTGATCGTGGTAAACCCAACGGAGGGAGAGGTCAGGATTGAGTATGTAAATCTTGTAGAAGGAAAGGACGCGCTACGGGTCCAAGATGGGTTGGGGCAAGTCACACTTCGCTTTAGCCACATCCAGGGCAACAGTGGTTATGCCATTCTCCGTGAAGCCGGTTCATCCTCGGGTCGTGTTTGGGCGGTAGGAAATAACCTGTATGGCAATCGTGCGGGGGCTCAAGTTGAGTGTAACAATCACGGCACGGTTAATCACAACTTTTTTGGGTGGAGACCCTCCCTTGCTTTGGCGGTTTCCCAGTGTGAGGTGGACCCGACGAAGATTTTGGGTGCTCCAGCCTTGCGGCGCAGTAATCAACCCGGTGTAAGCGCAACGCGGGTCACAGTAACCGAAAGCAAGACCTATGCCTTTGACAACCGCATTGCCTTTCAGCATGGAAGCGGAGAAACTGATTTTGATTTGTATCTCGTGGAGCACGGGGCTGGCAGTACGCTCAACGTGCCATTTACGGGTGGCTCGGGAGAGGACTTGATCCCGTGTAGTAGTTACTGGGATATTTTCCTGGCCGAGGGTGCTGCGCCAGGGGGAACCCTCAGCCTTTTCTTCCGCTACGATCTCACGCCAGGATGTGTAACTGCCGTTGAGTCAGCCCTCTATTGCGGAAGTGGCAACCCGGCGCTATATCCCTTGTGGTGGTACCATCCGGCGGGAAATATTACCCAAGGCTGGGATACGACAGGGCAGCGTCCGGCGGGTTCAGCAGCAGCGGGGAGCAGCGGGCAGACCACCACTTGCCTGACGGGTGAGAAGGAAATCCGGGTTGACATTGATAACGATGGGCGGCCGGGTTTGAATCTGGATCTTGGATATTTGCCTTTTGTAGTGGGGGTGTCGGCAAACCCGAGAACGCCAACCCCCTCCGTGACGTGGACGTTTACCCCAAGTCTCACCCCGACGCCCAGTGTGACGCCTACCCGTACTGTCACACGCACCATAACACCCATTCCCACCTGGACGAGTTCGCCCACCCGACCGCTCTTGCCGACTCGCACGCGGACCCCGACGCCGACACGCACATTATTTGCTTCACGCACCCCTTCACGAACCCCCTTTGGGGGCGTAACGGTTTCATCCACACCCAGCCCCGCACTTACACGAACCCCTACCTCCTCACCTTTACCTGGTCACACGCTGACACCAGGAGGGTATCCGTTGCCTTCATCGGATCAGACATTAACACCAGCGGGTTATCCACTCTCTTCACCCGAAGCAACTACCAGTGGCGGAGCCCCGGCTCGGGGTGAAGAATATCCGAGCGGAGGTGAACTGACCCCATTGCC
>FWWL01008176.1_pt1 | contig 13631 bp, 12 predicted proteins | sample 2228331 | NCBI WGS metagenome assembly FWWL01 (sample SAMEA103939775, study PRJEB20133) | metagenome | reverse complement strand
AGGCGTGTGGAAAACGGCGAGTTTCCGCAGAACTTTTATGAGGAGACGCGGTATGTGAATATCCCTGTGAGGGATTAGTGTTCATGCAGGTGATCCAGCGCGACCCGATTGATGTCGCCTCAGGCGACCCGAACCTGTATCGCTACTGTGGGAACGACCCTGTCCACTATACCGCCTCTTGGTGCCAAGAAAGAGTGGTAGGGTTATAATATAACCCTACTTTCCTGTCGAAGCCGACGAGTATGTCTTAGAGGAAGCATATGCGAAGGTGAAACGGTGCATGCCCTCGTCACCCCGCATACTTCCGCCACCCTGAGCGGAGCGAAGGGTCTGAGATTCTTCGCCTTCGGCTCAGAATGACGAGTTGGGAGGGAAATGAAGACCCCCTGCGTCACCCTGAAATGACGCCCCCCTGCGTCACCCTGAAATGACGCCCCCCTGCGTCACCCTGAGCGGAGCGAAGGGTCTGAGATTCTTCGCCTTCGGCTCAGAATGACGAGAGAGATGAGAATGACGAGAGAGATATTGAATGACGAGAGAGATATTGAATGACGAGAGAGATATTGAATGACGAGAGAGATATTGAATGACGAGAGAGATATTGAATGACGAGAGAGATATAGACTCTCACGCAGCCTGGGGATGCACTGAGCGGTAGAGATTCAGTTGAGCCAGCACCTCTTCGAGGCTGGTGATGCCTGCCAACACCTTCTGGCGCGCATCCGCTTCCATCGTGAGGAGGGTATTCGGGGGACACTGAGCACGAATCTGCTCGCTATCGGCGGACTGAGCGATCAACCTACGGATAGGCTCGGTGATGAGGAAGAGTTCGTAAAGCCCAACCCGCCCGCGATAGCCGATATTGTTGCAGGCACTACAGCCCTTCGGCTCGTAGACCTGAATCGGCTCCTCGCCCCACGGAATGCCCAACTCTTGAGGCGAAACCTGCACCTCTTGCTTACAATAGGGGCAGAGGCGTCGCACCAATCGTTGCGCCAGCACCCCTGTGAGTGCCGAGTTGATGAGGAAGTGGGGAATGCCCATATCCAGCAAGCGTGCAGGCGCGCTGGTGGCATCGTTGGTGTGGAGTGTGGAGAGCACAAGGTGCCCCGTCATCGCAGCGCGACAGGCAATCTCAGCGGTCTCGGTGTCGCGTATCTCGCCCACCAACACCACATCTGGGTCTTGGCGCAAAATCGCACGGAGCTGGTTCGCAAAGGTCAACCCTGCCTTCTCGTTCACCTGCGACTGTCCAATCCCCTCGATGGTGTACTCTACGGGGTCTTCACAGGTCAGGATGTTGCGCCGTTCCGAGCGCAGGGATTGCAACAGCGCATAGAGCGTAGTGCTTTTGCCCGAACCAGTGGGACCTGTCACCAAAATCATCCCCCACGGCTGAGAGGCGAGGTCAAGCAGTCTCTGTTCCAGCTCGGCGGGCATGCCCAACTGGTCAAGCGTCTTGAGCGACTGGGAGCGGTCTAACAACCGAATGACGATACGCTCGCCAAACACGGTAGGGAGGGAGGAGACTCGTGCGTCGATGGCTCGGTCTTCGAAACGCATTGTAAAGCGTCCATCTTGGGCGCGTCGGCGGTCGGCTATGTCCATCTCTGCCATTAACTTCACACGCGCCAACACGGGCATCTGAAGGGAGCGCGGAACGCTCCGAATGGTGTACAGCACCCCGTCGATACGAGCGCGCACCTGTAAGCGCGTCTCGGAAGGCTCAAAGTGAATATCGCTGGCTCCCCGATCCACTGCCTCGGCTAAGATTGTGTTCACCAGCCGAATAATTGGAGGTTGGTGAATCGACTCGCATACTTCGCTTAGGTCTTCTATTTCCTCCTGTTCTTGGACAGGAGTGGGCGTCTCAAACGCCTCTTGGGGCACCCCATAAAGCAGATGGAGCGCGCGCAAGACCCGCTCGGCAGGGCTATAGAACACTCGCAACCGCTTGCCCGTGTGTCGGCTAATCGCATCGAGCGCTTCCACATTGTTCGGCTCCACCATCGCTACCCACAGGAGGTCGCCCTCCTGCTTCAACGGCACCATAAAGTAGCGGTTTGCGAGCTGAGATGGTATGAGCTTGGCAAGGGGCTGAATGGCTTCTATGGTCGGCTCGTTCAGTGGTTCATAGGGGACTTCATACTGCTGAGCCTGTGCCTCATAGTAGTCATCGGGTGTAATGTAGCCCAGCTCAATTAGGGTTTCGCCCAAGCGTCTTCCTGTAGTGGATTGAATGTCCAACGCCTCTTTCAGCTGTTCGGGCGTGATTTTGCCCATCTGCACCAACAGCTCGCCTAATCGTGGTATCCCATACATAGTGCTTACCCTGCAGGAATTATCGGCAGGCGCGCCGAATCTATAAAGAGGAAGGGATATGCACCCGATGAGGTTTTTTCTGCGCTGACGATTTTTTCTCTCGGTCGGGCGGGACTCCTCTCTCGGTCGGTAGAGAAAAAGCTCGGGGGTTGCAGAGAGAATTTCAGAGGTGCTTCCGAAACTATTAAGTGGCGCTGATAGTCGTTAGAGGTGTGGGGAGATGGTTTTTCGAAGCAGGCTGACCTCAGCCCACACCCTCAACCGTTTAAGATAGGAGGTAGATAGGATGTATCAACCGAATCGCTTACTCACATCGCCGATACATAAGTGCATCGTGGATGTTTTGAAAGAAGCAGAAGGGCTTGAGCTGTTATTGCGTCCGACTCGACGCTTTATTTTTCACACTTTGTATCGTCCGAGCGTCTATGTTCCTGAGTTCAATAAGCCGTGCTTAGGGGTGCTGTGCGCCCGAAACGACCCCGAGAAGCGTCCGCTGATGGTGATTGAGACGGAACCCCAGCTCTCGGAGGCTCTGCGCCAGTGTTATCGCGAGTGCGACATTTCGTGGTTGGAGGTGTTTGAAGGGCTGGGAGGCATCCATGTCATAGCAGAGCATCAGAGCATTCGCATGGAGCTGACCACGCCAATAGCCTATATTGCAACAGCCTTCAAAGCCCCTCTTGCTTGGGTCTCAGAACTGAGGGAGCGCAACTTTATTCCTCAAGGGCGGTTCGTTCAGAGCTTCCACGAACGGGTGCTTCGGGAGGCGATTGATCGCCTGACCCAAAAGTATCCTATAGAGTGCCATCACCAGATGCCGTTTGGCTTTGTGGCGGGCTACCGCGCCCAGATGCCTCCCCAAATTGCACGCTCGGCTGTGGATGTGGTACTTCTATTTAGCACGCGGTATAACAGCGATGGGGTGGTGCTTCTGCCGATCAACCTCAACCTGCACAATGCCCATGTCTCGAATGAACAGACGGCGGAGAAAGACCGCCTGCTCTACCAGTTCGCAGAGGAGATCGAGATGCCCTTGCTGATTATCCGCGCTGCAGAACAGCCCGATGCCTACATCTTTGGAGCCGTTGCGCTTGATGTCAAGCCAATTACCGTCATCGGTCGCTCGCCCGACGACTGGGCAAGCGCTATCAGCCCCTTCGTAGAGGCGGTCATCGAACGGCTGAAATGAGGTATAATCTTCATAGGAGGCTATGATGAGTAAGATAGGGTTGCTACTTGCCTTGGCTGCGCTTATCGGTGCAGGTGCTGCCGCGCTGATTGTTGGCTCGAATGTTTCGGATGAGAAGCCAGCGGTCGTCAAAAAGTCGGGTGGTTCCTGTTGTGATGGGCACTAAGGTCTAAAAGTAAGCAGGTCGCAGAGCATAACTGCTCTGCGACCCTCCTTACGGACGATGATTCGGAAGGCAATCATTCCGATGGCGGGTCTTGGTACTCGCCTCTATCCTATCAGTTCGATACTCCCAAAAGGGTTGATGCCGCTTGTGCTTCAAGACGGCACCCTAACCACTCCCCTCCAACTGCTTAGCGAAGCACTTTTACACCACGGCATAGAACGGATTGGAGTGGTGGTCGCTCCTGAAATGCGCTCCATTTGTGAACAGTTTCTCTCTGGAGGAGGTGAACGCTATGCAGAAATATGTCTCCAAAAGCCCAATCTGAAGCCTCTCTACCAGTCTCTTCAACGGCTTTCGGAGCACCTCGTGTTCATCCCTCAACCGAACCCGTATGGACTGGGACACGCTATCTGGTGTGCGCACTCTTTTGCAGAAGGGGAGGCGGTACTCGTGGTGCTGGCAGACCACCTGTTTCTTGTTTCGGAAGAAGGGAACCCTATCGGGCGATTTATAGAGGCTTTTCGCACATTGGGAGCAAACGCGCCGCTCTATGCAGTCCATCGCATTGAGAGCAACAGCGTTTCCCTGTATGGGATTGCTAAGGGTGAACCGATAGACCACCTGAAAGCCGTTTATCGTTTGGTACAACTAAGGGAAAAACCCACTGTGGATGAGGCTATTGCACATCTCCACACGCCTGGCATCCCGTCAGGGCAGTTTCTCGCCCACTATGGGTTGTTCGCTTTTCCATCTCCTTCTTGGCGCGTGCAGGAAGCGATAGCCAAAGCCTACTCTTCAGAGCAGGGTGAATGGCGGATTGTTGATACCCAGCTTTGCCTCTTAGAACAGATGCCGGCTTACCTGCTCGCTCTGGAGCCTCCCAGCTTAGACCTCGGCACTGCCGAAGGCTACCGCAACACCTTGATGACCCTTTTACAGATAAGGAGGGAACAACTTGCCTAAGAGTCGGTTTGAATGGCATGGAAATCCTCTTGAGATTGAGGCACATCCCGAAGGAGCCGAGTGGAAGGTTAGCCTGCCAGATGGGAGCCAACATCGCGTTCGGGTAGACCGCTCTTCAAGTGAGGGCACACTGATCGTGCATACTCCTAACAAGGCGTGGAGGGTAGCCTATCACGCTACCCCTACGGAGGTGCAGATCCTCTATCAAGGGCGTTTCTATCGGTTCCAGCGTCCCCAACCTGCTGGCTCTCCTCACCATCATGCTTCTGCAGAAGGTGTCCTTACTGCACCGATGCCTGGACTTATCACCAAAGTATTCGTGCAGGTGGGCGACCGTGTGGAAGCAAGGCAACGCCTGCTCGTGTTGGAGGCGATGAAGATGGAGCAGGCACTTTATGCTCCCTTCGAGGGGATAGTCCAGCAACTCAACGCCAAAGAGGGCGAAATCGTGCAAGAGGGTACAATTCTGGTGGAGATTGTGGAACCGACCTAAGCCGTGACTATGCGTTCCGCTTCTGCTTGCTTTAGGAACTCTCTCAACTGCTCCTCGCTCGCGCGGGGATAGGTACGACGCAAAAGCCCCCAAATGACCCGTTCTTTTGGCATCCACCAGACCGAGCTGAAGAGTTGCAGGAAGCGCACGCGCGACTTGAGGGGTAGACCGTAGGGGTAGGAGAGTGCTGCACGCATCCCCTTCCGAGCAAGGTCGTACACCTCGTCCTGCTCCATTCCGGGCGCGCGGTATCCCAGCAAGAGCACCAACAGGCGGTGAAGTACAAGAATGGGGTTGGTGAATCCGATGTTCGGATTAACCCGAACCCCACGCCGAGAGCCGTAGGCACAGATCAAATTGGCTTTAGCCTGCTCGAGTTCGATAGAGCGTATCAATCGCTTGAGGTCTGGTTTGGGGTTATTCCAGAGGTTTGCCCCGTGAAGGCGGTAATAACCCAGCACTTGTTCCACAAAGCCTAACTCGCCCAGAAAAGGGGCAATCGTATACAACGGCGCGTCCGCCGAAATCCGCCATTTCTGTTCGTCGATCGGGAGTATCTCAGCCAACGCATCCCGCGAGAACATAATCCCACTGGTGGGCGGATGAGGGTAGTCGCCATACCAGGCAAAGTGCGCCGATATATCCCCACGCAGAGCCTTATGAGCAGGTGGGGGGAAGATTCGGTCGATAGGGTTGCTGTCCGAGTCGGCGCCTTGCAAACGCCACACCAAAACCGCCATTCCATCTCGCCAGTGAGCGACCGCCGTCTCGATGGCATTCGGTTTGAGATAATCATCCGCATCCAGATACATCACCAGCTCGCCCTGCGACTGGGGAAACCCTGCGTTGAAAGCCGACGCCTGCCCCCCATTCTCCTTGAAAATGGGCTTGATGCGACCCGCATAATGCTCAATGAGTTTGCGGGAGCCATCGGTGGAACCGTCGTCAACCACAAGCACTTCGATGGGTTGGTAGGTTTGGTGGAGTGCGCTCTCGATCGACTGCGCCAAATACCGCTCGTAGTTGTAGTTATTGATGATGATACTCACCAGCGGACGCGAACCCATGACCATCTCCATGAATATCATACCACAGTTGCTCCCTGAATGGGTACAATTCCCTGCAGAATTGTCGTCAGATGACCAAAATAGAAAGGTGAACCGATGCGACGCGCAATCATCACGGGCGGAGCGGGCTTCATCGGCTCGCACTTAGCAGAGCGTCTCCTTGCAGAGGGTTGGCGCGTATGTGTAGTGGACAACCTACTCACAGGACGCCGAGAAAATATCGAACATTTGATGAGCAATCCTGACTTCGAGTTTCTCCTGCACGATGTGCGGGAGCCTATCCCTATTGAGGGGGAGGTGGATTATGTGTTCCACCTCGCTTCTACTGCCAGCCCTGTCGATTTCATCAATCTACCCATCGAAACCCTTCAAGTCGGTTCATATGGCACGCAAAACGCCTTAGATTTGGCTTTGGAGAAGGGAGCCAAGTTTCTATTCACTTCTACCTCGGAGGTGTATGGCGACCCGCTGGTACATCCCCAGACCGAAGACTATTGGGGTAATGTGAACCCGATAGGGGTACGGGGGGTCTACGATGAAGCGAAACGGTATGCAGAGGCGCTGGTGATGGCGTATCATCGCTACAAAGGATTGGATACGCGCATCGTGCGCATCTTCAATACCTATGGGGAACGCATGCGCCTCAACGATGGGCGTGTGGTGCCCAACTTTGTCTCGCAAGCGCTGAAGGGCGAACCCATTACCGTGTATGGCGATGGACGCCAAACGCGCAGTTTCTGCTATGTTGCCGATTTGATTGAAGGCATCTATCGGCTTGCCCATACCGACTATCATCTGCCTGTGAACCTCGGCAACCCAGTGGAACACACGATTTTGGAGTTTGCCCAGATTATTCGTGAACTGACGGGAAGCCAGAGTGAGATTGTGTTTTGCGACTTCCTCACTCCCGATGACCCGAAACAGCGTTGCCCCGACATCACGCGTGCCCGCGAACTGCTGGGCTGGGAACCCAAAGTCTCGCTGGAGGATGGGCTAAGGCGTACGATTGAAGATTTTCAGCGCCGGCTGGCCCTACCAGAGACATCGGCTAAGGTGCCTGGGTAAAACTATTCTCCCTACCAGCAGGCTCTGGTGGGGCTTGACGCGAAGCTCGCCTAATTGCGCGTATCTGCTGGATGAGCATGCGAATGGTTCGGATGCTGAGCGGGTTCACGAAGAATGGCACCATCGCTAAAGCAAGCCACCAGTTTACAACAGGAGCGAACAAGATGAAGATGTAACCCATCAGCCAAAGTATTGCAAGGGTATAGTGAGGGGCGCCCACAGCCTGTTTGAACGCCCGGTGAAGCACGAGAAAGTTCGGTATCATAGCAAGCCATTCGGCAAATCCAAAACCGTATAGATTATATGGTTCCTGAAACGCCCTTACTAATATCCACGCGCCTGCAAAGTAGACGAGAATATAGAACAAGTTCGACCATGCCACTGCTGAATTGTGCCGAATCACATGGAGAGCAGAAGCTAATATGCCTGTAATCGCTTTTATGAGGAAAGGCACAGCAAGGATGGGAAACATCCATAGCAGTTTCTCAATATCCCAACGCTTGCCCAAAATGAAAGGCAGTACCCCCCCTGCTATTGCGACAAAGCCCAAATAGAACATGCCTGTTGCCAACAAGCGTAGATACATTCCTTCCGTGACGACATTGCGTAGCTTCAGGAAGTCGTGCTGAATGCGAGCGAATGCTGGGATAGTAATGCGTCCCAGAGCTTCGCTTGCAAAGTTCAATACCGATAAAAAACGCACTGCCAAACTGAAGTAGCCCACCGCTTCTTTACCAGCAAAAGGCAATAATATCATTGAAGGTATTACATCGCGAAGATTATAGAACCAGCTGGAGAGTGCTTGGGTGAAACTATAGCTCAACATGTCACGCAAGATAGCACGATTCCATTGCCAAGCAGGGCGGTATCGGGTTGTACCATAAAACCCGAATAAGAGCATGAACTGGCTTGCTGCAAACCCTCCTACAAGTGACCAAACGCCCCACCCTGTCCATGCCATCGCAATACCTACGATGTAGTAGGCACTTTGGGAGGCTAACTCTACGAAGGTAATGCGCCGATAATCGAGTTCGCGCTCCAGAAGTGCCATCGGCACGGTGGGGAGCACCATAATAGGCAACAGGAGCGTCATGACGATGGCTACGGGGATGAAGCCTTCCTGCCGAATCCAAAGATACCCTACAAGAGAGAACGCCAGCACTCCCAAGAGGGTCATCCCAAGGCTCGAAACGAGGAGCCAGCAGAACGCTTGGTGAAAATAGTCACGAGGGGTGTTTTGGGGGCTGCGTATCAGATAGACTCCTAATCCCATTTGGACTATCAGCTGAAGATAGCTCACCAATCCATAGGCTGAGGTAAAGAGCCCGTATGCACCAGGTCCTACGATTCGCGTCAATAGGAGCAATCCAGCAAAGCTCAAGACGATGCCTATGCCCCGCCTTATGATGAGGTAGATACTTCCCTGCAGAACTTTGGCACGGGTGCTTCCTGGTGCAGGATTGCTCATACCTTCATAAGTTCCTTACCCGATTACGCCAGTTAACGAGGTCGCTTACACTGCCCAGATGAACCCAGCCTGCCAGTATCTGACGCCACGCACCCAATTCTTGATAGACTCGAACGGCGGTAGAGGGCCATTCATAGCTCATCTCGTAGTTGTGATGGTAGATTAATCCGCCACGCTGAAGCCAAGTGCCCCATAGAATCTCTCCAAACCGATACCCCATCACGCGTGCAAACAGCAGGTCAGGGTCTTCACCTGCAGTGCCGTAGCCGTCTGCAAGGGCAATCGTCACGCGGTCTGCAGCTTGAGTGCCATAGTTAATGTTTCCACTCCAGAGAGGGTCGTAGGAGTCGATGAGCTCAATTCCGTAGCGTCGGTCTAAAGGGTTTCGCGAATAAGGGTTGGTTGCCATAAAGCGCGTCCTACGGGCTGTATAACAGCTTCCTGCGAGGAACCGCACGGCTCTCACGGGGGTCTCTTCGCGTAGGAAGCGCAGGTAGCGGTCGGTGAACTGATTATTGGCAAAGTTGAGGTAGCGATGACGACCGCACCAACTGTCTTGGAAGCCCATCCCGCGCATCTCGTCCAGCGTGCCGCGCCAGTGCGCTCGGAACGCAGCAGGCGAGCTGAAGTCGCGGAATGAGCCATAAGCGTTGCTCATCGTGGTCGAATCGGCGTACCAGAAGGTCTCTTCGACCATCCACCAGTGGTCATGCCAAGCACAGGGAAAGCATCCATCTTGTTCAGCAAGCAGAATCTGGTGAATTTGAGCTAATTGGCTGTTGCGGTTGCGCGCATTTCGATGCAAGTAAGTACTGGTTCCGCCCCAATCGCTATTAGCGTTTGTGGTACATCCACACTGGACGACCAGACCCGTATTGTGGCAAAAGTTTCTCAGCCACTGAATCGACTGGAGATAGAGGTCGTAGCTCCATCCGGGGGCATTTGGTGCTCCATAGTTGCACACATGGTCAATATCGGCACTCCAAGGACGGCTCCATTCGGGTGTGACCTCTTCGTTCACCATAATCCACGGGACTACCCAAGAAGAAGAGTTGGCGTATCCGCCCGTTCCGGGCAAAAAGTAGCGATTATGCCACCGTGCAATATAGACATGCTGAGCGTTCGGATGGAGCTCGGGGTCGGGGCGTAGGAGCACTTGAAGGTTGGGATTGCTTTCGTCCACGCGCAATGCATGCACCACTCCATTTACGATATTCACCCAGCTTCCTACATGCACTTTAGTCCCCGTTTGGGCCCATACTGCACGTCGTCCTGCCAAACGCGGGCTACTCGGGTTGCCATCTAAGGGAACCAACCCCAACACCCCTGTAGCAGGTGTGCCCGCAGTGTTTTGAGGCACTTGATATCCACAGAAGTAGATGGGCTTATCTCCTGAGGAATAGTCTATCCAACTGAACACGGGCTGGCTCGAGGTCACCCCGCCCAAGAAAGGTACGATTCCGAAATCGTACTGGCTATTGAAAGCCGCTTTGGAGACATTGCCTGCAACGATGATGTCGGCACTGACTCCCCAGAGTTTCAGAATGCTTTGCCATGCCTTCGCCGCGCGCAAGTTGGTGGTGTAGAGTGAGGTGTTCATATTATTCGTCGGAATAATCAAGGCAATCCGCTTGCGTGCCATCACTACCTCCTTGTTTATTATAGCACAGTTTGGGGCTTGAGGGGGTCAGTTCCGTTGGCTCTACCAACACCGTAGTAGTAAAACCCTAACTTTTGCAGGCGTTGGGGGTCGTAGAGGTTGCGCCCGTCAAAGAGGTTTGGCTGGCGCATGGCTTGTTTGATGCGTTCGAAGTTGAGCTGTTTGAACTCGTTCCATTCGGTGATGAGCGCAAGGGCGTCGGCTCCTTCTGCCACTTCGTAGGCGTTTCGGCAGTAGGTGATTTGGGGGTAGATTGCCTGCACATTCGGCATCGCTACGGGGTCGTAGGCACGCACGGTCGCTCCTTGCTCCAACAGGAGGCGGATGATCTCCAACGAGCGCGCCTCGCGAATGTCGTCGGTGTTGGGCTTGAATGCCAGCCCCAATAGCCCCACGGTGCGCCCCTCCAGCCCACCCAGCCGTTCGGCAATTCGCAGAACGAACTGAACAGGGCGGGCATCGTTGATGGCGAGAATCGTTTCGTAGAGCGTTGGGTCTAAACCATACCGCTGAACGCTGTGGGCGAACGCCTTCACATCTTTGGGGAAGCACGAACCCCCGAAGCCCAGCCCTGCTTGTAGAAAGTGCGCACCGATACGCGGGTCATAACCCATCGCCTTCGCCACTTGCACCACATCTGCCCCCACATGTTCGCAGAGGTCAGCGATGGCGTTGATATACGAAATCTTGAGCGCAAGGAAGGTATTAGAAGCATACTTGATGACCTCGGCGGTCGGGAGGTTCGTAATCAGCATCGGGCGTTCCAATGGTGCATAGAGCTCTACAATCTTCATCGCTGCGCGTGGGTTGTCCGTGCCAATCACGATACGGTCAGGGTAAAGCGTGTCGTGTACGGCAGAGCCTTCGCGCAGGAACTCTGGGTTCGAAACGACATCGAACTCGTGGGGTTCCTTGCGATGTTGCTCGATAATTCGGCGCACGCGGTCGCCGGTGCCAACAGGCACGGTGGACTTGTTCACGATAATCTTGTAGCCGTTGAGTGCGGAGCCAATCGTGCGTGCGACCTCGTCCACATATTTCAAGTCGGGTTCGCCGTTCTCTTTTGGGGGCGTGCCAACCGTGATAAAGATAACCTCCGACTCGCGTATTGCACTCGCTAAATCGGTGGTGGCTCGTAATCGCCCCTCTTCCAGATTGCGTTGAAGCAGTTCATCCAGCCCTGGCTCATAGATGGGCGAGTGCCCTTTGTTAATCATGTCGACCTTGTTGGAGTCGATATCGACGCAGATGACCTCATTTCCGAGGTCTGCGAACACCACACCTGTTACAAGCCCAACATAACCTGCCCCTGCAACCGTAATCTTCATGAAGGGTTCTCCTTCCCAAATTCATTATAGGTCAAAACGGGTAAGCACTTGACCGTCGAGAGTCTACCCGAAGTGATGTCTCATTCGTGCATTTAGCGAGCGTTCTGTGGGCAGGGTGCCCTTGCAAAGTGGCTTGGGCGTCTCACCAAGTCGCCTATGGATAGGATGCCCGTTGCTCCAGATGAGGATTATCGTACCCTTCGGATGGCGTCTTGAACGGTTTGGAGGCAGGCACGGATGTCAGGCATCGGGTCATCGGGATTTTCCTCGTACTCAAGCGCAAGGCATCTCTTAAAGCCCGCCTGTTTCAGAGCGCGCAGAAAGCCGATAGTATCCAAATCCCCCTTGCCAAGGAGGGTGAACTGAGTGCGCCCTTTCACATCCTTCAAGTGAACGGCGTAGACGCGCTTGCCGAACCGCTTGACCGCCTCTATTGGATTCTCGCCAGAGCGCAGGAAGTGTCCCGTGTCGATACAGGCGCCAATCCATTCGGGTTGCCCTCGCATGGCATCTTCCACTGTGCGAATTGTGTCGTAGCGGGTGTTGGGACCGTGGTTGTGGATGGCGATGGGGATTTTGAACTCTTCGCACAGTCCTGCGAGGTATCGAAAACTGGCGGGTTCTGGGTCGGCAGTAATCACCTCGATGCCCATCGCTTGAGCGAACTCAAAGACAACGCGGGCAGAGCGTTCGTCAGCACCAAAGCCCACCACGCCATACGCCACGACGCGCGTGCCCGTTTCGGCAATCATCTCCTTCATCGCTTGCCACTGCTCGCGCGGGGCGAAGTAGGGCAGGTGCATCGGGAACGCCTCGACCAGCTCCAACCCCAGCTCGCGGGTCATCTTCAGAGACTGCTCGAAGCCGAACTTGCGCAGGGAGTAGCTCTGAATGCCCATTCGAAACGGAGCCCATAAGTTCTTCTCTTGGCGTCGCATAGGGCTCTACTTCGCTCCTTATGCCGATCCTCCTGCGAGGAATGATTACTCACCAATTTTTTAGGCATGCTCCTGTAAAGTTGTGCATGCGCCTTTTTATAACCCAACTTTCCTATTGCCCCTTCTCTCGTCATTCTATGTCTCTCTCATCTTTCTATGTCTCGCTCGTCATTTTGTGTCTCGTTCGTCACTTTGTATCTCTCTCGTCATTCTGAGCCGAAGGCGAAGAATCTCAGCCCTCACCCCCAGCCCCTCTCCCACAAGGAGAGGGGAGCAGACCCTTCCCCTTCGCTTCGCTTAGGATCAGGGCGCAGGAAAGCTGGGTTTTTATAGTGTTAGTGGTGGAAGAGCTAAACACTAACACTACCCCATTACCTTCTCGATGGTCTCGCGCAGGACTTTTGCGGAGTTTTGGAGGGCATTCAGCTCCTCTTGGCTCAAGCCGATCTCAATAACACGCTCGACCCCTGCACGCCCGACCTGCGTGGGAAGCGAGAAGCACACATCTCGGACGCCGAGAGCGCCCGTTTGCAAGGTCGAGATGGGGAGCACTTGGTGCTTGTCGAGGGCAATTGCGTTCACCACCTGCGCGATCGATACGCCCACCGCATAGCCTGCACCACCTTTAAGCCGAATCGCCTCCGCACCCGCATTCCGAGTCTGCTGGAACACCTGTTCCATCGCCTGAGGGCTGTAGCCGGGATAGTCTTTCAACGGCACGCCTGCAATCGTGGCGCAACTCCAGATGGGAACCATGGAGTCGCCATGCTCACCCAAGATGAGCGCGTCTACATCGGTTGCGGACACCTTGAAATATTCCGCTATGTAGGAGCGGAACCGACAGGTATCCAGCACTGTGCCTAAACCAATGACGCGCTTGGCAGGCAAGCCCGACTCTTGAACCGCCAAGTAGGTCAACACATCCACAGGGTTCGACACCACGAACAGGATGGCATCCTCTGCCAGTTTCAC
>FWWL01008175.1_pt1 | contig 13632 bp, 14 predicted proteins | sample 2228331 | NCBI WGS metagenome assembly FWWL01 (sample SAMEA103939775, study PRJEB20133) | metagenome | reverse complement strand
CCAGATACATTTCAAAGACCTACAAGAAAAGTATACCAGGGACAAAAACAATTTTTTCAAAAAATTTTTCTTGAAATACAACATATTATACGAGGAGTGAGTGAAAAAGATGCAGGAGATAATGCTTAAAGCAAAAATTCATATGGCAACTGTTACAAGTAAAGAAATCGAATATGAAGGAAGTATAGGAATAGATGAAGAATTATTAGATATAAGTGGAATAAAAATTAACGAACTCGTTTTAATTTCGGACGTTAACAACGGGAATAGATTTTTGACATACGTAATTCCTGAACCAAAAGGAAGCAGATCAATTGCTTTGAATGGCGCTGCTGCAAGGCTCGTTGAAAAAGGAGACAGAATAATAATTATGGCTTTTGGAATATTTTCAGCCGATGAATACAAAGGACCAAAAGTTTTAATAATGAACCCTGACAATACAGTCAAAGAAATTAGATAAGCAGTTTTGGGGTGATAGGGAGTGGACATAAACGTTTCAATTAGTCCTGATAAGATGTCAGCAAGTGTAATAATCCGTAACAAATCACCATACGAAAAGATAACCCACGAAAGAATATTCGAGGCATTAAAAAATGCCGGTATTGTTCATGGTACTATATACGATTCTATAGGAGCGATTGTTGATAATCAGATGGTTGAAGAAGAGATAACGGTTGCAAAAGGAACGGAACCAACCGATGGGCTCGACGGCAGAATAGTTATGAAAATTCAGGAAAAAAAAGGGACACATACTGGAAAAAACATAGATTTTCGCGAATTTCCAACAACACATAGAATAATCGTTAGAAAAGGGCAGGAAATAGCGGAAATCTTATCTCCAACTGAAGGAACACCGGGAAGAAACGTCTTAGGTCAAGAGATTCCTGCAAAACCTGGCAAAGAAGCGAAGATAAATTTAGTTAAAAACGTTTCCATATCTGGAGACGGAAAAACAATAATTGCAACTGCTGATGGAATACTGAAAATTGATTTACAAAATAATTCAATTGAAGTGAGTGAGTATTTAGAAATAGAAGGTGATGTAGATTATTCTTCTGGAAATATTGATTTTCCTGGTGTTGTTTTAGTTAAAGGTGATGTAAAGCCCGGTTTTATCGTTAGGGCAAAAGGTGATATTGAAATCCAAGGTGTTGCAGAAGCTTCGACTGTAATATCTTTGGAAGGTTCTGTAAAAGTGATTGGCATAAAAGGAAGAGAAAAAGGTCTTGTAAAAGCAAAAAAAAATATACACTGCAAGTATGCAGAATCATCTACTTTAGAATCTGAAAGCGTGATTTTTGAAAGTCAGTTGGTAAATTGTACTGTCAGAGCGAACTCTTCCGTTATCGGAAATGGAAAAAACACTACAATAGTTGGTGGCGAGATAATAGCGTCGCTTGTTGTTGAAGCTGATATCATAGGATCCGATTTTGGAGTTAACACTTACTTGGAAGTTGGTACCAATCCGTTTATAAGGGAAGAACTTAAATTATTGCACACTCAAATAGAAATTGATAAAAATAGTGTTACTAAACTTTTGAGTATAGTGAAACAATATAAGGAACTTAAAGAGAAAGGTGTGAAAATTCCACCTGAAAGAGAAGAACAATTTAGTAAAGCTGCAAGAACTCTTATATCCGTAAGAGAACAGCTCGAAAAAAACGTTAATAGATTAAATGAACTTGAAGGAAAGATAAGATCTATGCAACTTGATGCTAAAGTAATTGCAAGAAAGATCGTTTACGCAGGTGTTGAAATAGTTATTAACAGGTCGCGTTACTATGTAGATAGAGAATTATCAAAAGCTGTTTTCAAATCAGATGGCGAAAAGATATTAGTTGGAGGATACGGAGTATGAAAATAGAACCTCACTTCAAAACAGTGGTCTGGGGTAACCCAGATTTGAACAGAAGATTTGGAGTCTATTCGAAAGAACCAATTGGTGAAGTTTGGCTCTTTTCTGGAACTGAACCATATGTTTCCAGGATTAACGATTTAGATATAAATCTTTTTTGGAACACTTTGTATCCAAATCAAAAAAAGGTTCCGATACTTTTAAAACTTATTTCAACAAACGATTGGCTTTCAGTTCAAGTACATCCTGATGATAATTTAGCTTTAGAACTTGAAGGGGAACCAAATGGTAAGACTGAAGCATGGTACTTTTTGAAAGACGGACAGATAGCTATCTTGGAAGATCCCACTGAACTCGAGTATTTGATAAGAGAAAACAATATAAATTTGTGGAAAAAGGAACTTACATTCGTAAAAATAAGTGCTGGTACTTTAGTCTATTTACCTGCTGGAGTTGTTCATGCGCTCGGTGCAAATAGTACAGTTTTAGAAGTTCAACAGGCATCGAATATAACTTATAGAATATACGACTGGGGTAGAGATAGAGAAATACACATCGAAAAAGCCTTAAAGAGTGCAAAAAGTTTTAAGTTAAATGATCTTATAATCTCTTCAAAAAAACTCGAAACTCCGTACTTTAAGGTTGAAGCAATTGATAATGCAGTTATTAAAGAAACTCCAGCAATTAGCGTACCGCTTAAAGAAACTGGTAAAATTTTCGCAAAATTGCATTTTGAGTCTATAACTCTTAAGAATTCTCTTGTTGTTACAAAATTCTAAGAAAAATAGCGAGGCTGAAAGCCTCGTTATTTTTTTATTGGTATTTGTATTATTCTTCTTCACCAAGTTTTTCTTCTAAAAGTTCTACTATATCTTGGACAGTCTGAAGGTTCTCGATTTCGTCGTCTTCAATTTTTATACCAAATTCATCTTCAAAAACCATCACAAGATCGAAAGCATCCAAAGAATCTGCCCCTAAATCTTCGATAAGATTTGAAGTTTCATCAATATCTTCGATAGGAACATTCAACTTTTCAGAGATTATCTCAGCAACCTTTTTGAAAAGTTCTTTCTTTTCCACAACAATCCGCCTCCATTTTAGAAAATTTTAACCACTCAAGATATGTTATATCAAAACATTCCCATTTGTCAACACTTTTTTCCCATTTTTCCCACTCTCCCAAGCCTTTCCGATTACCTCCCACTCTTTCCCATCTCTTCCCATTACTTCCCACCTTCTCCCATCAACTCCCATCCCATCCTTCTCACAAACTCAAATGCACCCTTCCAAAACTCAGAAATTTTTGGATCTATACCAACCTCAGATAAAATCTTTTCAGGCTTTTCATTTCCGCCAGATTCGAGTATTCTAACGTATTTAGGCAAAAATTCTTTTCCTTCTTTTAGATACTTCATATAAAGTCCCAAAACAAGACCGTTTGCAAAATTGTAAGAGTAGACATAGAAAGGTGTTTCAAAAAGGTGTGGAATCGTGGACCATTCTGTTTTGTATTCTTCAGGTATCTCTACAGAATCACCAAATGATCTTTTCAAAAGTTCTTCATAGATATTTGATAGTTCTTCAAAAGATGCGTAGTTATTACTCTCGATAAGTTCAAAAGCTTTCATTTCAAACTCATAGAATGTATTTTGTCTAAACATAGTTGCGAAGGTTTCTTCAAGTTTTGATGCCGTTAATAACATTCTATCTTCTTCAGAGAGAATCTCTTTGAGTTTATTGTAAGTCAAAAATTCTGCAAAAACCGAAGCGACTTCAGCTAAGTTTAAAGAAGAATGGTAGTTGAAATACGTCTGTTTCTGAGACAAAATCCCATGTATCCCGTGTCCAAGTTCGTGTGCGAGGGTCATAACGTCTGAAATATTACCGTTGAAGTTTAAAAGTATGTACGGTTTCATTTTTGTTGAATTATAAATACAATAAGCACCTGATACCTTTTTTTCACGTGGATATACATCTATCCTGCCTTCGTCAAAGAATTGCTGAGCTATTTTTCTAAAGTTTTGTGAAAATTCACCGAAAGCACTCAAAACAATTTCTTTCGCTTCCTCAAATGTAAATTTTCTTTGGACTGGTTTGAGTGGTGCATAGATATCAGCTAAAGTGAGCTCTTCACCCATAAATTTAGATTTCCAGCGGTAATAATTTTGGAGAATATTGACATTTTCATCTGTTATTTTTGAAACTAATTCGACTGTTTCATCATCAACTTCTTTGTGAAAGTTCGCCATTGAAACGGGTTTTTCAAATTTCCTAAGTCTTGATTCTGTTATATAATCGTTGACTATAGTGTTATAAAGTTCTTCAATCACTATCGAATCTTTTTGAAATCTTTCAAAATAAACTTTCATAGCTTTCTTTCTAAGTTCTTTCTCTGGTCTAAGTCTGAGAGATCTTATCTGACTGCTTGTAAGTTTTTTAATCTCGCCATCAACTTCCAATTCAAAAGTGTAGCTTGATGTCAATCTTGTGTAAGTTTTCCCAGCGGCTTCACGTCTTGTAGGATTTGTGAGTGCCAAAACTTTTTCCGCTTCTTCACTTAGAAGATGCGGCTTTTCTTCTAAGATGTTTGTAATAAAATGCTTGTAATTCGGTTCGATTTCTATAACTTGCTTCAAAGTTTTTTCGTCTAAAGAATTCAAGTAAATCTTAAAACTGCTGAAAATTTCCGATAGTTTAGATTCGCTCTGCTGAATTTTTCCTAAGAATTTCTGGTTTTCGGTAGATCCAGTATCGACAGAATATCTCATATACGCAATTTGACTATATTTACCAAATTCATCAACTAAATCTTCGATTTTTCTAATTCTTTCAAGAATACTATTAGACTCTATTTCTTTTCTAAGTAAATTGGCTTCTTTTTCGATCTCTTCAACTAACTTTTCAAAATTACCAAGTTCAAATTCAAATTTCCATTCCATCTTTCTATTCCCCCTTCTTTTCTACTCTTCTTCTTCGTCAATTCTAAGCATCGCAAGGAAAGCTTCTTGTGGAATTGAAACATTTCCTATTTCTCTGAGTTTCTTCTTACCTTCCTTTTGCTTTTCAAGAAGTTTCATCTTTCTTGTGATATCTCCGCCGTAACATTTTGCTAAAACGTCTTTTCTAAGAGCTCGAACAGTTGACCTGGCTATAAATCGCCCACCAGCTTTCGCCTGGATTGGTATCTCAAATTGATGTTCTGGGATAAGCTCAGATAGTTTATCAACCAATTTTCTTGCAACTGTATAAGCTTTATCTTTATGGGCAATAAAAGAGAGTGCATCAACGGATTCTTTATTAACGTAAATACCAATTTTCACAAGATCGCTCTTTCTGTATTCCAGAAATTCATAGTCCATCGATGCAAAACCCCTACTGACAGCTTTCATCTTATCAAAAAAGTCGAAAATTATCTCGGCAAGTGGAACTTCAAAGTTGAGAACAACTCTTTCGTGCCCAGCATTTTCTGTTGTCTTCAGCTCACCACGTTTTTCGTTTTGAACCAAGTTCATCAATCTTCCAACGTATTCTGGTGGGGTAATTATAGATAGTTTTACGTAAGGTTCGTAAATCTGCTCTATATCCCCTTCATCCGGAAATTTTGCTGGATCGTTTATCATAATTTCTTCGCCATTTCTCAAAACGACTTTGTATTCGACGTTCGGTGCGGTCAATATAACCGCAATTTCGTATTCACGTTCAAGTCTTTCTCTGACAACATCCATATGCAAAAGTCCCAAAAATCCGCATCTGAATCCAAATCCGAGAGCCGGTGAATGGTCTGGAATGTACTGCAAAGCTGCATCGTTAAGTTTGTACTTATCCAAAGCTTTTCTCAGCTCTTCGTAATACTCAGGAAGTCCAGGATACATCCCCGCAAAGACCATAGGCTTAACTTCCTTGTAACCTGGAAGTGGTTCATCGACAGGATCAGTTGCTGAAGTTATCGTATCACCAACTTTTGTTTTCGAAACATCTTTAACTCCCGCTATTATGTAGCCGATATCACCAGCTTTCAAACTTTCAACTGGAGTCATATCAGGAGTAAAGACACCAACTTCTATTATTTCGTAAGCTTCTTTTGTTGAGTAAACCATTATTTTGTCCTTAGCTTTTAATTCACCGTCAAAGACACGAACGTAAGTGATAACCCCTCTGTATCTATCGTACTTTGCATCGAAAACAAGTGCGCGTACTTTCCCGTCATCGTAGGTCTTAGGAGCTGGCACCAAAGTTACAACAGCTTCGAGAAGATCTTTCACTCCCGTACCTTCTTTAGCACTAACTAGAAAGACGTTATTTCTACTTATACCGATAAGGTCTTCTATTTCCGCAGCAGTTTCCTCTATATTAGCATTTGGCATATCTATCTTATTTATAGCTGGTATTATCTCAAGGTCATGCTCAAGTGCTTTGTAAGTGTTTGCGACTGTTTGAGCTTGGACTCCTTGTGTTGCATCGACAAGAAGTATTGCTCCCTCAACCGCTGCCATTGCTCTATCAACTTCGTAAGAAAAGTCAACGTGCCCTGGTGTATCAACTATATTTATCTCATATTCGTTTCCATCATCAGATTTGTAGAATATTCTTAACGGATGCGATTTTATCGTTATTCCCCTTTCTCTCTCAATATCCATACTATCTAAGAATTGTTCTCTCATCTTTCTTTTCTCAACTGCACCAGTCATCTCTAAAAATCTGTCCGTAAGTGTCGTCTTACCGTGGTCTATATGAGCGATTATACATATGTTTCTAACGTTCTCAATAGGTTTCCCATCTTTTCTCATCGTTTCACCTCTTCCTTTAGAATAACTTGTCAAGTACAAAAGCCCAGAAAGGTAAAGTGATAACTGAAAAAATAGTCGTTATCGCAACGAGTAAACTCATCTCATCTAATTTTTCTTTTCTGAAAGAAGCTATTACAACCGTTGTATTAAGAGCAATAGGCATAGCTGTTTCGAGAATAAACGTCTTTATTTGAAGTGGTTCAAAAAGGTTTTTCAAAACTAAACTCATCGGTACAAAGACGAGCGGAAGAATTATAAGCTTTTCAAATGTAATAGTCAAGTATTTAGTAAAACCTTTTGAGTTTTTGAAATCTAACCTTGAGATAGAAATTCCTATCTGCAGAAGCAAAAACGGGATTGCCATATTACTTATATTGTTAACAACAGTAACTAAAGAAGTTGGAAGAGATTTGTAATTCAGGCCAAAAACTCCAAGTCCCCAACCTAAAATTAAAGCGTATATGAAGGGAAGCTTAAACAAATTTTTGATCTGAAGTTTCCCAGTTATGAATATCGGTATAAGGGTACTACCGTATAACACGTTCAAAAATGAATAGACTACACCCAAGGCTAACGCTTTTTCACCCCAAAGTGCAAGAAGAACTGGATAACCAAGGTAACCCGAGTTAACGTACATGTTGCTTATAAAAGCCAAATCAGAATCATTGCCATGAAGTTTGGAGATAAATAAAGAAACAATAAAGGTCAAAAACAAACCGATAGCATAAACAACAAGGTCAGATGGATTTGGAACGTAGTTATTTATGAAAGTAAAAGTAACCACCGGCGCCATAAGCCAGGTGGCTATTTTTGTAAAAAGACTTAGATCGTCTTTAAAGATTTTTCCGTAGATAAAACCAACAAACATTAGGATAAACGAAGGAGCTATAGCATCGAATGTATTCAAACTCTCACCTTTTCAACAAATTTTCAACAAAATCAAAGTTTAATAATTGTGTTGTCTATAAGTCTTGCCTTACCGACAAAGACAGCCAAAGCGATGATTATTTTTTTGCCTTCAAAATCTTTCAGATTTTCAACAGGTTCTAAATTGCTTTCGGAAACTATTTCAACGTAGTCGATCCTTAGAAACGGGTGGTCTAAAACTTTTCTTATTTCATCTTTTATTTTCAGAACATCTCTTTCACCGCTTTTTATAAGCTCTTGTGCTCTTTTCAAAGATCTGTACAACCTTGTTGCTTCAACCCTTTCTTCAGGTTTAAGATAAACGTTCCTTGAACTCATCGCAAGCCCATCTTCTTCTCTAACTATCGGCATTTCAACCATTTCAACATCCATATTTAGGTTTTCTACCATTCTTCTTAAAATTCTAAATTGTTGGGCATCCTTTTGACCAAAATAAGCTCTTGTTGGTCTTACGATGTTAAAGAGCTTATTCACAACTGTACAAACCCCTCTAAAATGTCCTGGTCTACTAGCTCCACAAAGATATTTTGAAAGTTTCGTTTCGTCAACGTAGACCGAAAACTCTGTCGGATACATTTCTTGAACCGAAGGATAAAAGACGTAGTCAACGTTGTAAGGTTCTAATAGTGTTAAATCTCTTTGTAAATCTCTTGGATATCTATCAAAATCTTCGTTCGGACCAAATTGTATCGGGTTAACAAAGATACTTACAACAACTATATCATTCTCTTTTCGTGCTTGTTCAACAAGAGACAAGTGTCCTTTGTGAAGGTATCCCATAGTTGGAACAAAACCTATAGTCTTGCCCTCTGCCAAATGTCTTTTGGATATCTCTTTCATTTCGTTAACTGTCTCTACTAATTTCAACGTAATCACCCCTTATGTATCTTCCATCGATATTTCGATAAACAACACCTTTTAGTTCTAAGACAGTTAAAGCTACCATTACTTCAGAAGGTGTTTTTTCAAGGATTTTTGACAGTTCTTCAATAGAACTATATTCTGAAAGATGTTTAAAGATATTGTACTCTTCTTCAGATAAATTAACAAGTTTTTTGTGAATTTCAAAACCGTAGTAAGAAAGTATATCTTCTGGACAAGTCACTGGAATAGCACCGTTTTTAATTAAGTAGTTGCATCCCTTTGAACTTTCCTTAGTTACGTCACCTGGTACAGCAAACACATCTTTACCAAGGTCAAGTGCAAACTTTGCAGTTATCAAAGCTCCACTCTTTTCACCAGCTTCGGTAACGAGTGTTCCAACTCCTAAAGATGCCACTAACCTATTTCTTTCAACGAATCTGTACTTTTGTGGTTTTTCCCACGGAAGATATTCACTTAGAGCGCAACCATTTTCAATAATTTTGTTATACAGATTTCTGTTGGATGCAGGATATACAACATCTACTCCGCATCCTAAAACAGCTATGGTATTTCTACGATTCTCAAGAGCTTCTCGGTGAGCAAAGGAATCTACACCATCAGCCATCCCGCTGACAATTGTAAACCTTTCGCATAGGGCTCTTGTTAGCTCCTTTGTAACTTTAATCCCGTAGTTTGTTATCTTCCTCGTTCCAACGATTGAAAATTTCTCGTATGCAAATAATTCTGATAATTCCCTTTTTGTTTTGGCAAAAAAGAAAATAGGAAAATCCCACAGGTCTTTAAACTCTGCGGGATACTCCTCATCCCAGATGGTGATAAGATATATATATTCGTTTCTTTGAAAATAGTCCTCTATTTTTGCACTAAGTTCTTCTACATCTTTTTCAAATAGACCTGCGAAATCTTTTTTGTCGACTTTTTCTAAATCTTCTAAACTCCAACTTTTTATCTCTTCTTTAAGTTCGTTACTTACTTTTCTCAGTTTAAGTAAAGCAACTAAATCACTTTTTCGCATTAGCTAATATCTCTTTTATCTTTTCCTCCACTCCAGACTTTTTACCGGGCAAACATTTATCGATACCGTCACCTTTAACAATTGCTTTCGCATAGCCTTCGCAACCAGGATATCCACACGCACCGCAGTTGATACCGGGTAGAGCTTCGAGAATTTCTTTGACGATAGGACTTTCTTCAACTTTGAACTTTTCGCTGACGTATGAAAGGAAAAGTCCGAAAGCAAACCCAAGTGTTCCCATCAAAGCAGCCGAATAGAGAATAACCGCCATCACGTACACCTCTCTTTTATTTAAAATCTAAATTTTAACCCGAAATCAATGTAAGGCTCAATCTTTCCATTGGTTATACCAATTCCACCAGCTTCTATAAATATATACGAACTCAAGTCCTTTGCATAATCGTTCCATCCGACTCCAAATCCTCCAAGTGGTTGATTACTACCGTATCTGTAGAGCAGTTTAACAATTCCAAAGACTTTTGCATTGGCACTTGATTGAAAATTGAGCGAACCGTATGCGTAGTTAACACCTAAACCCAAGTTGAGTTTTGTTGTGGTGTAGAGCATACTAATCTCGAAGGAAACAAAGTTTTGAGCACTAAAAACAGCGTAAGTATTCTGAGAAAGCGATATAATAGCAAGAGCAAGTAAGATAAACGTAGCAATCTTTTTCATGTCTTTCTCACCTCCGTTTTCATTTTACCATTTTTTTAATCAAATTCAACACTGAAAAGAAGAAAAATAGTGATATAATTTATTTAGCACAACTGATAGGAAAGGAGAATTTACAATGAACGATGCTGTTAAAATCCACGAAGAACTTAGAGGAAAATACCAAATCAGCCTACCTATCGAAGTTACCGAAGAAAACCTAAAATTTCTCTACACCCCAGGAGTTGCGCAAGTTTCTAAGCTTTGTGCTCAAAACCAGCAAGATACTTTTAAATACACTCGAAGATGGAACAGTATAGCTGTTGTAAGTGATGGTAGCGCTGTCTTAGGACTTGGAAACATAGGTCCATACGGTGCACTCCCAGTTATGGAAGGAAAGGCGATGCTTTTTAAAGCCTTTGGAGACCTCGATGCAATAGCACTTTGTATTCACACGCAGGAAGTTGATGAGATAGTCAAATTTGTAAAGAATATAGAACCAACGTTTGGTGGTATAAATTTGGAAGATATATCAGCTCCGAGATGTTTTGAAGTTTTGGAAAAACTAAACGAGATAATGGAAATTCCCGTCTTTCACGATGACCAACAAGGTACAGCCGTTGTAGTTTTGGCAGGACTACTGAATGCTTTGAAAGTCGTTGAAAAAAGAATAGAAGATGTTAAAATCGTTGTCAACGGCATCGGTGCTGCCGGGTATAATATAGTCAAGTTTTTGTTACAGCTTGGAGCGAAAAATATTATTGCTTGTGATAGATATGGTCGAATTACAAAAGAAAATGCTCTTCACAAATATCATAAAGAGATAGCCATTTTAACAAATCATTCTAATATTTCTGAAGACTTACATTCAGCTTTGAAAGATGCGGACGTCTTTATTGGAGTTTCAAAAGGAGATATATTAAGTGGTGAAGATATCCGTTCGATGGCAAACAATTCGATTGTTTTTGCACTTGCTAACCCAACACCTGAGATAAAACCTGAAATTGCGTATGAGAATGGTGCTTTCATTGTGGCTACTGGCAGGTCCGATTATCCAAACCAGGTGAACAATTTACTTGCTTTCCCAGGAATAATGAAGGGAGCTGTTGAAAAGCAAAAGAAAATCACAACTGAGATGTTACTTAAGGCAGTATATGCTCTTTCAAAAAGCTGTGAACCAGATAGGTACAATATCTTACCGAAAGCTACAGACAGAAACGCACACAAAAATGTGTATAAAGCAGTAATAGAGTAAAAAGTAACGAAAAATCGTTTTCTTTTTCGCTATCGTGTGATATAATACTTTTTGGTGAAAGTTTTAACTAATTTACTGCCACATTTTTGAAGACGGAGGTGTTTTAGGATGTACTCAGAAATTATTGATATCAGGGCACGTGAAGTTCTTGATTCCCGCGGAAATCCTACGGTAGAAGTTGAAGTTTATCTCGATGACGGTTCTATGGGTTCAGCTATTGTACCATCTGGTGCATCAACTGGAAAATTTGAAGCACTTGAGCTTAGAGATGGCGACAAGAAAAGATACCAAGGAAAAGGTGTTCTCAAAGCTGTTGAGCACATTCACGAAGTTATTACTCCAAGGCTAGTTGGTTTGAACGCTTTCGACCAAGCATACATTGACCAAGTAATGCTCGAACTCGATGGTACAGAAAACAAATCAAAGCTTGGTGCAAATGCGATTCTTGGTGTTTCGATGGCAGTTGCAAGAGCGGCAGCGAATTCACTTGGTCTTCCACTTTACAAGTATCTTGGCGGCGCAAATGCAAAGGTTTTACCAGTTCCGCTAATGAATGTTATAAACGGTGGAGCTCACGCTGACAACAGTTTAGATATCCAAGAATTTATGTTAGTTCCAGCAGGGGCACCAAGCTTCAGAGAAGCTCTAAGGTACGGTGCGGAAGTTTTCCACACACTCAAAAAAATATTGAAAGACGCAGGTCACGTTACAGCTGTTGGAGACGAAGGTGGCTTTGCACCAAATCTTTCTTCAAACGAAGAAGCAATAAGGGTTCTTATCGAAGCAATTGAAAAAGCTGGTTACAAACCTGGAGAAGATGTATACCTTGCAATCGATGCAGCTGCAAGTGAATTCTACAATGAAGAAACAGGAAAATACACAGTCGATGGAAAAGAACTTACAACTGAAGAATTAGTTGACTGGTGGACTAACCTTCTTGAAAAATACTATCCAGTAATTATCTCTTTAGAAGACCCATTTGATCAAGAAGACTGGAACGGATATATGAAATTGATGGACAAGGTTGGAACAAAGGTTCAAATCGTTGGTGATGATTTGTACGTTACAAACGTAAAAAGACTTGCTAAAGGTATCGAACTTGGTGCGACGAACTCGATTCTTATAAAGCTCAATCAAATTGGAAGTGTTACAGAAACGCTTGATACGATTGAGATGGCAAAGCAAGCAAATATGACAAACGTTATTTCTCACAGAAGTGGAGAAACGGAGGACACGTTCATAGCAGACCTTGCGGTTGCAACAAATGCCGGTCTTATAAAGACAGGAAGCTTGTCAAGAAGTGAAAGAATAGCAAAATACAACCAGCTTTTGAGAATTGAAGAAGAACTCGGAAGCTCAGCAATCTACAAGGGAGTAAAAGCATTCTATTCAATCAAACGCTAACCAACAACATCCCATACTCACGCATCACTCCTATAAAAAAACAACCCCCGCATCAAGCGGGGGTTGTTTTTACCAGCTAACTATTAGAAGCTTGCTTTGTAAACGAGTTTACCGTACCACATTACATCTGGGTTAAATACTGTGTAGTTACCGTCTGCATCTCTTGTAAGGTTACCAACCCAGAATGTGAATGTTGTGGATGGAGCGATTGTGTAATCTGCTTGTGCGTTCCAACCATTTTTGTTTTGTTTTGTATCAAGTCTGAAGTTACCGGAAACTGCAAGTTCTTTGACCGGTGTAACTTGTGCTGTAACGTGAAGCGTTGCCGTTGCTGCATCTGTAAGTTCAGGAATTGTGTATGTGACTGAACCAAAGACCATTTCGTCTGAGTAACTTGCTTTTGCTTCGAGTTTACCGAGCGTATCTGTAACTAAAAGATCTGCATCTTCGTAGTAGACTGATGCTGTAACTGGTTTTACTTCAGCAGACACTGATGCAGCAAGCTTAACTGTGAATGTTGGTGTTGCTGGTGTCATATCGTATTTTGGTGTTGCTGTAACGTTGACTGTTACAGGAGCAAATGTGTCTTTGTAGTTAACTGCAACTTGAACGTATTGAGACTTTGCTGTTTTTACATAGTCACTAACATAGTCAAGCTTGTCCAACTTTTCTGCAAATCTAACGGTTGGTGTGATTGTAATAGGTTTGATCTCATAATTTGCTGTTGCGTATGCATCGTATGCAAGTTCCATACCTGTTGCACCTTCAACTAATCCAGCAAATGCTCTAACTTGCGGTTTAACGACTCCAAGGTCAACTGTACCTTCAACTGATCCACCAAACTCGTATGTAT
>FWWL01001978.1_pt1 | contig 13637 bp, 12 predicted proteins | sample 2228331 | NCBI WGS metagenome assembly FWWL01 (sample SAMEA103939775, study PRJEB20133) | metagenome | reverse complement strand
ATGGTTAAAGAGTGTCCGTCTAACTCGATCATGTGCACCTCAGTATACTGACAGATAAGCGTTGTGTAAAATTGAATCCCGATGTTCACTCAAGATTTTTACGTCGTCTGCGACAATATTCGTAGCACGTTTAACGTCGGTGCGATCTTTCGCACCGCCGATGCTGCGGGGATTACGAAGATCTATCTATGTGGCTACACGCCCACGCCGCCACGCTACGAGATCGAAAAGGTCGCGTTAGGCGCGGAAAAGACCGTGCCGTGGGAGCACGTCGCCCAGACGTGGAGGCTGCTCCAACGCTTGAAGGCCCAGAACGTCCAAATCGTCGCTTTGGAGAACAACATCGAGCTCCCGACGATAGATTATCGCGAGTTTATCCCTAAGTTTCCCATCGCGCTGGTGTTGGGCAATGAAGTGCAGGGGCTTTCGCAGGCGCTTTTGCGGCGCGCCGATGCGATCATCACGCTCCCGATGCACGGGAAGAAAGAGTCTCTCAACGTCGCTGTCGCATTTGGGATAGCTGCCTACAGGCTGAACGAACATCGCGCCTGAGCGCCGGATTTGCTAGGGGCGCAGAGTGATGCTATAATATAAAATTAGCTGGGCTTGTCTGAAGCCCCGTGCTAGGGCGCAAGGGTTCTATGCTTGCGCAATGGTGTGGTTGCGTGGAAGGCAAGTCCGTTTTGCTTTTGCAGGTGATCGCCATGCAGGAGTTGCTGCAGAGCCTGCAGCGACGGTCATCGACTCTTACTGAAAACGACGTGCGCCGCATGCTGCAGGCCCTCTATCGCGAGAGAGATATATGGCAAGCTGCGGGCACATGTGAGCGCCCATTCCCCCACTTTATGGCGCTGTTGGAGACGCTGCATGAGTTGGGGTATATCCGCGCTCACGGGCGCACCCTCGAGCTCACGCCTGCAGGGCGGAGAGCGCTGGAGCATTGGGGCGTGGCGCTCTCTCCCCCTGTGTATGCACGGTGCTCCCAGTGCGCTGTCGGCCCTGCTCCCCTCCCCGAACTGCAGCAGAAATTCGCTCAGATTGCTCAACATCGTCCTCCAGCAACTCAGGAGTTTGATCAAGGGTTTTTGACGGAAGATTCTGTGATCCGGCGCGTTGCTTGGCTCGATCGCTGCGGCGATCTTACGCAAAGGGAGATCGTGCTCTTGGGGGACGACGATCTGCTCAGTGTGGCGTTGGCGTTGACGGGTCGACCTGCGCGGATCGTCGTCTTCGAGATAGACAAGCGTCTTGTAGATTTCTTAAACGAGCAAGCCCAGCGTGCCCGTTGGCCCTTGACAGCATATCAGCACGATCTGCGTCAGCCCTTGCCTGATGAGTTTGTGGGGAGGTTTGACGTCTTCGTCACCGATCCGTTGGAGACGGTTGAGGGCTTTCTGCTCTTTGTGGAGCAGGGGCTATCGGCGTTGAAGCCGGGGGCGGGTCAAGCGGGGTATTTCGGCCTGACGAAGATCGAAGCTTCTCCGGAGAAGTGGCGGCTCTTCGAGCAGAAGCTCGTTGGGCGATATGATCTGTTTATCTCGGATGTGTTGCGCGATTTTGGGTTTTACGAGAATTGGCCCTCTTTGACGGAAGTTGCGTTGCGTCAGTCAGGGGTGTTATCTGCAGTGCCTGATCGGCCGTGGTACCGTTCGACGTTCTTTCGGGTTGAGACGTTGAAGGCGTTTCAGCCGTTGCGGTGTCGCTCCCTTGGGGAGGAGGTGGAGATCTACCATGACCAGGACTCGATCATAAATCCAAGGAGGTGAACCATGCGGGAGCAGGCCCTGGGGCGCCATCTCATCGTGGAGGTCTTTGAGGCTGATCCCCGTCTACTCGATGATGTCAAAGGCTTAGAGAATCTCTTGCTGGCGGCAGCGCACGCCGCCAAGGCCACGGTCATACAGAGCGTCTTTCATCACTTCAGCCCTCATGGTGTCAGCGGCGTCGTGGTCATCGCTGAGTCTCATCTAACTATTCATACCTGGCCGGAGTACGGCTATGCCGCGATAGATATCTTCACCTGCGGGCCGAAGATGGATCTCGATGCCGCGGTCAGGGTGATCTGCGCGGGGCTAGGGGGGCGCAGCATCCAGCTTGAGATCAGTCGGGGCCAGAGAGTTCGCCGTCACCAGCCCCACTATGCGCTGAGCGCTTGATCGTTACAGCTCGCGGAGCTTGCGCAGGAGCAGCTCGCGAGTCTTTTTCGGATCGGCCTTCCCCTGAGTCGCTTTCATCACTTGGCCCTGTAAGAAGCTAATGACGACTTCCTTGCCGGATTTGAAGTCCGCAACGGCCTTGGGGTTTTCTGCCAAGATCTTCCCTATGACCTCGGCCAACGCCCCCTCATCGGAGATCTGCGATAACCCCTTCTCGCGCACGATCTCCTCTGGGGCTTGGCCCGTCTTGAAAGATTCTTCGATCACTTCTTTGGCTACGGTACGGTTGATCTGACCCGCGCTGACCATCTGCAGGACTCGCGCAAAATGCTCCGGCTTCAAGGGGATCTCCGTGGTCTTGGTCTCTTTGAGCAGCCGTAACAGCTCTGACATCATCCAGTTGCTCACGTCCTTGGGCTGATGGTAAAACTTCACGACAGATTCGAAATATTCAGCAATAAAACGCTCATCGGTCAGCACCGCGATATCGTACTCTGGGAGCTTATACTCCTGGGCCCAGCGGGCGCGCTTGGCCGCAGGAAGCTCTGGCAGTGACCGCATCACTCTCTCTTGCCAAGCGTCGTCTATCTGCAGCGGGGGGAGATCGGGATCGGGGAAGTAGCGATAATCTTCGGATTCTTCTTTGGTGCGCATTGGTTCGGTCTGGCCCGTCTTCTCGTTCCACAGGCGCGTCTCTTGGATGGGCTTGCTGCCGCGCGCGAGGATCTCCTGCTGGCGCGCCTCTTCAAATCGCAGGGCCTCTTCGACCGCCCGAAAGGAATTCATGTTCTTGATCTCGACCTTCGTGCCCAGGTCTGTATTGAGACTGACAGAGATATTGGCGTCGCAGCGCAGGGAGCCCTCTTCCATGTCGCCGCTGCATACCCCCAGATAGCGCAACACGCGGCGCAGCTCCTCCATGTAGAGTCGGGCTTCTTGGGGAGAGCTGAGCTCGGGTTCGCTGACGATCTCAATGAGTGGAACGCCCGCGCGGTTGAGGTCTATTAAGCTAGCATCGTCTTCTGTATGGATGAGCTTGCCGGCGTCTTCTTCAAGATGGACACGCCGGATGCCGATGCGCCTTCCCGTGGGCAACTCAAGATACCCCCCCACAGCTAAGGGTTCATCAAACTGCGAAATTTGATACCCTTTAGGGAGATCGGGGTAGAAATAGTTCTTGCGCGCAAATGTCGAGCGCCTGGGAATCTGACAGTGCAGGGCGAGCGCGGCTTTGAGGGCATACTCGACGGCTTTCTCATTGAGCACGGGGAGCGCGCCGGGCATCCCCAAGCAGACAGGGCAGGTATACTCATTGGGTGGCGCACCAAAGTACTCTGCCGAGCAGCCACAGAAGAGCTTAGTCTTAGTCAGGAGCTGAGCATGGACTTCAAGCCCGATGACCGTGCGCATAGGCTTGGTGAAGACGGGAGAGGGGTCGGGGGTGAGGGCCTCAACTTTCTCCCGGAGCCTCTTGGCCGTTCTCCGAAGGCTCGTCGTTCTTTCCCGGAACGTAGCGCACCACGGAGACCACTTTATCGCCTTCGTCTAAGTCGATGAGCTTGACCCCCTTGGCGTAGCGCCCCACGATGCGCACCTCACCCGCGGAGATGCGAATGATCTTCCCCTTGAGGGTCGTCACCATGATCTCGTCGTCGTCCTTGACTTTTTCGATAGCCACGACCAATCCCGTCTTCTCGTCAACTTTGATGCCCAGCACGCCCTTGCCCCCGCGCCCCTGAGAGGGGAACTCTGCGAGCGGCGTGCGCTTGCCATAGCCGTTCTCTGTCACTAATAAGAGCTTATCTTCGGGGTCGCCGGGCTCCAGCGTGACCAGTCCCACGAGTCGATCGCCTTCGTTGAGGCGCATCCCGATGACGCCCTTGCTGGGGCGTCCCGTGCACCGCGCCAGCTCTTCTTTAAAGCGAATGGTCATCCCCTGGGCGCTCGCTAAGATGACTTCGCCAGTGCCCGTGGAGATCGCGGCGTCCACAATATAATCGCCCGGCTCAGCGTTGATCGCTAAGATCCCGCTGGTGTGCGCATTATAGAAGTCCGCGTACTCGTTGCGGTTGAGGATCCCCTGGGCGGTGGCCATGAGACAGTAGCGATTCTCCGTGCCGTCGGTGTGCAAGGGCAGCATGGCACAGACCTCTTCGTCCGGCTCCATCGCTATGAAATTTCTCAAATTTTCGCCCTTGACGTCGCGCCGCTCCGAGTAGAGCTGATACGCTTTGAGTTTATACACTTTGTGTGCCTTGCTGAAGACCAACAGATCGTCTTTGGCATGGCAGGTGAAGACGCGCTTCATGGCATCGCCCTCGCGCAGGCGCATCACTAAGATCCCCTTGCCGCCGCGTTGCTGTTTTCTATAGGCTTCTTCTTTGGGAGCGCTGGCGTAGCCCTTCACGCTGACGCTAATCAACAAGTCCGTGTCGGGGATGAACGCCTCTTCGCTTAAGGTGTCGCTGCCGTCGAAGTCCGCGATGATCTGGGTGCGCCGCGGATCGCTGTACTTCTTCTTGAGCGCGAGGAGCTCGTCTTTGATAATGCCGTCGAGTTTGTGTGGGCTGGCGAGGATCTCTTTGTATTCTGTGATTGCTTGCTGTTTCTCTTTGTACTCTTCTTGGAGCTCACTGCTCTCGAGGGCGGTGAAGCGCCGCAGCTGCATCTTCAAGATCGCGTCGGCTTGCTTTTCGGAGAGCTTAAATCTCTTTTGGAGGGCTTCCATGGCGTGCGCGGCATCTTTGGATTTGCTGATCAGCTCGACGATGGCGTCGCGGTTCTCAATCGCCTTGAGCATCCCTTCTAAGAGATGGGCGCGCTCTTGGGCCGCGTTCAATCTGAACTGCGTGCGCCTGCGGACGACCTCGCGCCGATGCGCCAAGAAATAATAGAGCAGCTCTTTGAGAGCTAATTTCCTGGGGTTGCCGTCGACGATCACTAAGAAATTCGCGCCGAAGGTCCATTCCAAGGGGGTGTATTTATAAAGCTTGCTCAAGACGAGCTGAGGGTTGCTGCCGCGCTTGAGCTCCACCACGATTCTGATCCCGTCGCGGTCGGACTCATCTCGCAGATCGGAGATCTCGTCGATATCCCCAGACCGGACCTTGTTGGCGATGGATTCGACGAGGGTCGACTTGCGCACTTGGAAGGGAATTTCGGAGATAATAATACGGTGATCTTCGATGCGGGCGACACCCCGCACTCTCAGTTTGCCCTCGCCGGTGCGATAGGCCTCCTCGATCCCCTCGCGTCCCAAGATAATTCCCCCTGTGGGGAAGTCCGGGCCCTTGATAAAACGCATGAGCTCCTCACAAGAGGCCTCGGGCTTCTCGATGAGATGGACCAGGGCGTCGACGACTTCAGCCAAGTTATGGGGAGGGATCTGGGTCGTCATCCCCACGGAGATGCCCCACGACCCATTGATCAACAAGTTTGGGACTTTAGCGGGCAAGACAGTAGGCTCAGTGAGTGAGTCATCGAAGTTGGGCACGAAGTCTACAGTGTTCTCTTCGATCTCGGCTAAGAATTCTTCGGCGATGGGGGCGAGGCGGGCCTCGGTGTAGCGCATCGCTGCGGGTTCATCGCCGTCGACGCTACCGAAGTTGCCCTGGCCGTCGATGAGGGGGTAGCGAAATGAGAACTCTTGGGCCATGTTGACCATGGTGTCGTAGACGGCTTGATCGCCGTGGGGGTGGTATTTGCCCATCACTTCGCCGACGATTCTTGCAGACTTCTTATGGGGCCTGTTGGGCATCAGCCCCAACTGATACATTCCGTAAAGAATTCTTCTTTGCACGGGTTTTAAGCCGTCACGCACGTCGGGGATCGCTCGCCCGCGGATGACGCTCATTGCGTAGTTAATGTACGACTCACGCATCTCGTCTTCGATATAAGTTCGTTCGATCCGTTCTGGCATTCTCTCTATTCCCCCCTTGGAAGGTGTACGAACATAGCACACTTATAATACTCAAAAATCCAGAAAAAATCAAATAATTTCGGCGATTTGTCCGCGCGATTCGTGACGGCAGCGGTCACTATTTACGTTGGCTCTTCTTTGACGCCCGTCACGGAGAAGGGGTCGACGGCGTCGCGGAGGGCGTCGCCCATGAAATTGAACGCCAGCACCGAGAGCACAATGAAGATCCCGGGGATCAAAAACCACGGGTAGTTCTGAATGACGCTGGTGGACCAGGCCTCTTGCATGAGGACCCCCCAGCTGGTCAAGGGGTCGCGAATCCCTAACCGCAAGAAGCTCAACGTACTCTCCAGAATGATCAGATTGGGGATGGTCAGCGTCGCGGCGACCACAAGATAGCTCATGGTATTGGGGAGGATGTGCTTGAAGATCACGCGCAGGTCTCCGCTTCCGATCGCTTGAGCAGCCGCGATGAACTCCGACTCCCGCAGCGCCAAAAACTGCCCGCGGATGACGCGCGCCAGGGGCGCCCAGCTCACAATCGAGAGGATGATCACAATCCCCCAGAACGTCGCCATGCCGTACAGCTTGTTGGCTGAAAGGATGAGCGAGAGCGCGAGTAAGAGCGCCAAGCGTGGCAGGGCCATGAAGATCTCGATCACCCGCTGGATGAACGTGTCTATCCCGCCCCCGTAATACCCGGAGATGCCCCCAAGCAGAATCCCCACCAACAACGCGATCACAATCACGATCGGCCCGATAATCAGCGAGATCTTCCCCCCGACCAACGTCTTAGACAGGATGTCATAGCCCAGTTTGTCTGACCCGAAGAGAAAGAGCTGGCAGGGGGATTTATCTATCAGAGAGGGATCGAAGGGGACGCCCTCTTGGCGCACCCCAAACAGATGGATATCCGTGCGCCACAAGTCCCAGAAGCGATAGGGCTCCCCCCGAACGAACAGCTCGATGTTGCACTTATAGTCCGTATCCTCAACCCAGAGGTATTTGCCGGGTAGAGGGATGAAATAGGGTTTATCCTCGCAGGTCTGCTCCCCAGTGAGCGGGTCGAGATAGACTTGGCACTTTTTTAACCCGTAGACGAACGGCTTGAGCGAGAAGTTCCCGTCCTTGTCCCAGAAGCGTATCTTAGAGATCATCGGTGGCACGTAGCCGAAGTCGCGATGCTCGCTGTTGTAATGGTACGGCGCGATGAACTCGGCCAGCGCGACGAAGACCAGATAGAAGAGCAAGATGATCGCGGTGCCGATGAGCCCGATCTTGTGGTGTTTGAAGCGTCGCCAGATCAAGCGCCACTGGGAGACAGGGTGGACTTCCGGGACGTGCGCGATTTTCTCGGTTTTGTTAGGAGTTTCACTCATAGCGGATCTTCGGGTCTACTACGGCGAGTAAGATATCCGCCAGCAAGTTCCCCACCAACAGGATGCCCCCAAAGTAGAGCAGCCCTCCCATGATGACCCATTGGTCTTGGTTGTACAGGGCGTCGTAGTAGGCGCGTTCGACCGTGCCGAGGTTCAGCACCGCTGAGGTGACCAGCATCCCTTCGAACATCATGGGGATCCAGAAGCCGAGCATGCTCACTAACGGATTGATGGCATTGCGCACGGCGTGCTTGTAGATGACGACGCGCTCGGAGAGCCCCTTGGCCCGGGCGGTCTGCACGTAGGGCTGCCCCAGGACGTCCAGGAGGTTCGCGCGCATATAGCGGATCAGCGCGGCGATGTTCGCCGTGCCCACGATGATCACCACCGGCCAGAGGTGCCAGATGAAATTGCGCACCCTGTCCAAGCTCCACGGTGCCGTCAGATACTCTTGGTCGAAGAGCATCCCCACGCCTAGCCCCTCCCCAGGTTGACACTCAATCCCAGGACGGAAGAACTGCACGACCGGCCGCAGCCATTCGTAGCTGCACCAGCTCCCCACGTTCAGCACCGTGACCATCAGCTGCAGGAAGAGCACCGCTAACAAAAAATTGGGGATAGAAAGCCCTAAGAACCCCATGAAGTTTAAGAAGTGATCTAAGATAGAGTACTTATGGGTCGCCGAGTAGATGCCGATGGGGATGGCAATCGCCCAGGTGAAGAGCATCGTCACGAAGATGATGATCATACTGTAGAGCAGGTTCCCGTTGCCAAAGAGATAGTCGAGCACGGGGACTTTGTTGAAGAACGAGAACCCCCAGTCGCCTCGGGTGAAGATATTGCGAATCCAACTGATATACTGGGTGACTGGGTCTTTATCGAGGTCAAACTGTTTAATCAGCTGCTCGAGCTGCTCCTGGCCGATGCTGGGATTAAACTTCCACTGGGCCACAAGATCCGATGGCTGCAGCTTGACCACTGTAAAAGCGATCACGGAGATAATAAAGAGCAGCGGGATCATGTACAAGAAGCGCCGGATGATAAAGCTCCACATACTCCTACATCTCTCCGTTAGGTATCAGCATCTTATCATATTTGCATTATACTGTGCAACCGAGGCCGTTCTGACATCTGTCAGAATGGGCTTGCATTGCGCCCAAGTACGCTTTAAGATAGAGCGTGCATGTAGAACTCTTGAAGTCGAAGATCCATCGGGCGACGATCACCGGGACGGACTTGCATTATGAGGGCAGTCTGACGCTCGATAGTCTCTTGATGGAGGCTGCACAGATCCTCCCGTTTGAGAAAGTGGACGTCGTCAACATCAACAATGGGTCGCGCCTGCAGACGTATGTGATTGCGGGGCCGGCGGGGTCAGGGGTGGTGCAGCTCAACGGGGCGGCGGCCCGCTGGGGTGCCCCCGGCGATCTCGTCATTATCTTAGCCTATGCGAGCTTTGAGCCCGCCGAAGCCCAGCACCATCGCCCGCGGGTCATCCACGTCGATGAGTCCAATCGCGTGATCGAGGTCACCGAGCCCTCTGGCTATTCATAGCGAAAGAGCTTCCCCGGCGGCACCAGGATCACTTTGAAGGGCAGGTTGGGGTGCTCGCCCCTCAGTTGCTCTTCGATCTCCTTGAGCTTGTGCTTATACCGTGAGCTGATGTGGACGGCGAGAAAAGCTTCCTGCACCTGGGCGCGGAGCGCCACTTCGAGGGCTTCCGAGAGCGTCGCGTGCTTATAGTCTTCGCGCTCTTCTTCGGTAAGGAACGTGCAATCATGTAAGAGAATATCCGTGCCGGCGACATCAGCGGGGTCGAGGGCTACAGAGTCTCCTCCGTACGAAACGAGCCTTTTTAGATACGTTTCAGAGATCTCTTCTCTCTTGCCTTGGCGGACGAGCTCTAAGATCTCCGATTGCGGCAGATCACGGTACTCGGCCTTCAGGCGCTTGCGTTGCTCCACGATCGTATACCCCAGGGAGATCTCGCCCTCGGAGTGGACGACTTTGAACGTCTCGATGTATCGACTGCATTGTCCGGAGAAGAGCGTGACCCGGTCGCCGACGCCTAGAGGGACCCAGTCGAGCGGATATTTGAGGCGTCGGTTGGTCTTGCGGATATAACTGATGAGCTCGAGGATGCGCCAGTTGCCCTCAGGATAATAGACCGTCAGGGGTTTTTCGGTGTCGCCCATGCCGCTGTTGCGGATGTGCACCAGCCCTATAAGCCCCGTGATGTGATCAGCATGGCCGTGAGAGAGAAAGACGCGCTCAATGGCGAAGACCTTGTTGCCCAGCATCGTGCTGATGCCTTCGCCCGCATCGAACACGATACGGTCGGGGCTGTAGTAGACCCAGCTGGAGTAGAGGGCTTTGGAGTAGATGAGAAATCTCATAGGAGGCTACGCCCCTCGAAGTCTGGAGGCTGGGGGAGCCCCAAGAGTGCATAGAGTGTTGGGGCGAGATCGAGCAGTCGCGGTTTGGTTTGGGTTTTCAGGGTGTGGCCGCGCACGAAGAGAAACGCATCGTCGAAGGTGTGCATCCCTTGGAGCCGGGTCTTGGTGAAGAGCTCTGTGGCGCTGAGCCGCGCCTTCAGATCGAATCCTCTATGCGGGACAGCGATCAGATCAGCAGCGCGAGAGAGCTGTGGGCCGGCGTAGATCTCCTCGCGCCGCCAGACGCGCTCAATGACCGGTCTACGGGTATGGGGGTCTTTGAGCTCGGAGAGGGCTTCAGTCAGCTCACGGCGAGTCTGCTCATAGGCGCGATCTCGCACGTAGAGCCGGCCGGGGATAAGCCCGTAGGCTCGCGTGCGTGGATGCACGTCGCTGAAGTCTTGAGGGGCTCCGTTGCGGAACGCCAAAAAGCCGCGCTCCTGCAGGAAGAGATTGAGCTCGACCTCGTAATCTATGCTGCAGAAGCCATGGTCAGAGAGCAGCACCAGCTCGCAATCTGGGGGCAGTCTTTCGGCTAATTCCCCGACGAAGTGATCAATCTCGCTGTACAGCCTCCAGAACGCATTGTAGTACGGGCTATTGGGATCGTCTTGAGCCTCCCAGAAGAAGTGGTGCAGCCGGTCGGTCTCCATAATGTGCAGCAGGAAGAAATCCCAGGGTTCAGTCTCAAGGAGATACCAAGTCAGGTGGCGGCGGCCCTCCAAAGCTGCGAAGAGTTCTGTAAGAAAGCCATCGGGGTCGGTGTAAGCGCGCGCGGGATCGGCGTCGATGCTATAGTGGAGTCTTTGGAGTGTGGGCAGGAGGCTTGTGGGGTAGACGCCTTCTTCAAGGTGCGTGCACAAGAACCCTGAGACCATCACGCCATTGATGGGCTCTGGGGGGTAGGTGATGGGCAAGTTCACCCAGATTGAGCGCATATTCCGCTCAGTCAAGCGTCGCCACAGAGGGGGAGCCGTGAGAGAGCGCGCGTTGGGGATGTAGAAACGCCTTTGGGCGTCGAGATCGACGAACCCGAAGATATTGTGTTTGGCGGGGTTGACTCCCGTAGCAAAGGTGGCCCAGGCTACCGAAGAGATCGTTGGGATCACCGATTCCATCTGGACGAAAGAGCCCTGGGCAAAGAGCTCTTTCAGAGCGGGCAATCGTTCCAGAGCGCCTTTCAGCAATGTGTAGGGCGTTCCATCGAGGCTGAGCACAAAGAGCTTCTGTCTCACAGGTACAACCTCCCTGTTGCGATAAACCTTGTGCATTGTATAAACTAAAGCGAGTGTTCTGCAAATGAGGACCCTGGGGATAGACGAAGCGGGGCGGGGCTGTGTGATCGGGCCGCTAGTAGTCGCAGGCGTTGTAGCCTCTCAAGAGCAGATTAGGGCTCTCTATGAGCTTGGGGTGCGCGACAGCAAGCGGCTGCCGCGCGCCCAGCGTGAAGAGCTCGCCCTCAAGATTGAGCGCCTCGCGCAACGCATCTTAGCTATAGAGATTGGGCCCAGCGATCTAGAGGAAAATTTAACAGAAGTCGAACTGCGTGCGTTTGTTCACATTATACGGGAGAGCGGGGCGGAGCGGGTCTATCTGGACTTGCCGGTAGGGCCTTCAGCGTGCGAGAGATTCTCTTGGGCCCTGCGGGAGAGGGTGGGCATTCGGGATTTGGAGCTCATCGCGGAGAACAAAGCTGACGCGCAGTATCCTGTGGTGAGTGCCGCTTCGATCATCGCGAAAGTCTGGCGCGATCGGGCCATCGAGAGATTACGCCAAGAGTACGGGGATTTCGGGTGGGGCTATCCCAGCGAGCCTAAGACGCGAGCGTTTCTAAAAGAGTTCTATGAGCGCACGGGGCGATGGCCTGAGTGTGTCCGTCGCAAATGGCGCACGCTCCAGAGGCTCACAGAATTTCCGCTCGATCTATAGCGAGTGGACACAGCGGCTTGACAAGAGCTCCATTTCTGACTCTAATGGGTGGTGAGAAGGGGTGGTCACAGATGGCTGATCAAGTAGAACTGGAACGCAAGCTCAAGATTCAGTCGACTCTTGCTCCCTCAGCCGTTCCTCCACAAGGGGCACTGACCCTCGGCCCAGATGAGATCGGCAGAATCTGCATTGCTGAGGAGCTCTCCATCGCCACGGAAGATAAGAAGACCCATATCGAAGTCTATCTCCCCGAGGAGAAGCGCAACGAGCTCGCCTTGGGGGATTACGTCGTCATCCCCTTGGGGTATAAAGACTATAAGATCTTCGCCAGCGTGGAACAGCTTTGCTATCGGAAGCGCGATGCGCTGGACGACATGAGCGATGTACACGTCTTCATCGGGGCGGACCGCCTCGGCGAGGACGACTATATTGAGACGGCTATCTTAAATCCCATCTCGATGATCGGCCCAGAACGCCAAGCCCTCGAGGTGCGCTACATCCCCAAGCCCAACACCATAGTCCGGAAAGTCACAGGCGAGGACGAAGTCAAAATTGGGCTCGACATACCCGACTCGGGGATCTTCTTGGGATATGTCGCGGTCAACGGCGAGCCCATTCAGACCAGACAGAAGCAGTTTGTGCCGTACTATCTGATCAATGACGAGAAGAAGACCGGCGATCCCATGATCTTCATGCACACGCTGATCGCGGGTATGAGCGGGCGGGGCAAGACCCATGTCGCCAAGAATTTCTTGCGGCAGATCGTGGGCTCGGTCTACCCCATGGAGCGGCGCGGCGGGGAGCAGCGCAAGCCCTGTATTGTCATCATTGACCCGGAGAACGAATACTGGAAGATGCGCGAGGATAACCCCCATCTCACCAAAGAGGACCAAGAGATGCTCTTTGGGCACGGGGTGAAGTTTGGCGGCATCAAGGAGAAGCTGACGGTCTACGCCGCTGTCGAGGGCGAGCCGCGCTACTTTGGCTGCCCAAAGTACACGAACTTCACGATCCCCTTTGAGCTTGTGCGCGATTTCCCCTATCTGATCGCAGGCGGCGAGCTTGATGAAAACCAATATGTCTCGTTAGTGCAACTCGTGCGCGACTTCTTCTATCAGCACGAGCACGGAACGTATCGGGAGTTCTTAGAGTTTGTGGACAACCCCAGCACGCTGGAGATGTACAAGCAGAACGGGCGCATCCATCCTGCGACGTTCCAAGCGTTGCAGCGGCGCGTGGATCGTCCGCAGTTTGCTAAGATCTTCGATCAAGGGGCTAATCCCCTCACCCAGCTCTATAACGATATATTCGCTGAAGACGTGGTGAGCGTCTTCGCCACAAAGCATTTGAGCCCCGACGCCGAGAGAATCGTAGTCTTAGCAATTCTCTCCATGATCGCCGACGCCAAGCTCAAGAGCACCACGACCAATTGGGGAAGAAGAATCGAAAGATTTCCCATAGTCTTAGTGGTCGATGAGGCCCATCGCTACTTTACCAAAGACCAGACCCAGCAAGATCGCATCATTGTCGACAAGTTTATTAAAGCGGCCAAGCAAGGGCGCAAGCATCGGTTGGCCCTGGTCTTGATTACGCAAAGCCCCCAAGACGTCAACGAGACGGTGCTGGCGCAGATCAGCACGCGCATTCTGTTGGGGATGGAGCGGGAGATGGCCGAGCGTGCGGGGGCGCCGCCGCGCTACCAGAAGATCCTGCCCTACTTTGAGCGGGGGCGCATGGTGGTGCACGCGCCGGATAACTCCAAACCCCTCGAACTGAGAGGGCTGGACTTCTGCGTGGTGATGCACTAAAATGCCATGGG
>FWWL01008173.1_pt1 | contig 13639 bp, 15 predicted proteins | sample 2228331 | NCBI WGS metagenome assembly FWWL01 (sample SAMEA103939775, study PRJEB20133) | metagenome | reverse complement strand
GGGGAGGGGCGAAATTTCCCTCCCTGCCAGGGGAATTCCTGGGGCAAGAAGCCCGGCGGGCTTAATACCTTTTATACTTTTAACCAACGGTTTGTCAATATAAATTAGAATCTGCCATTGCCAATATAGTTACGTGGGGTGTAGACATCGGTTTTTGACACTTGCGCCAGACTGTGCTATAGTTACGTTCGGCAACCGGACCGAAAGGACTCACTATGGGTTCCCTGAAATTGATCACGGTTAAGGGCATCCCCATCCGCATACATATTACGTTCCCCCTGATCCTGGTCTGGGCCGCCGTCCAGTTTGGGAGTGGGCAGAGTTATTTCTGGCGCGGTGCGCTCTTCGGTATCGTTGTCGTTTTACTGCTCTTCGTGTGTGTGGTTCTGCACGAACTGGCCCACAGTCTCGTCGCTATCCAATTCGGTAGCAAGGTCAACGAGATCGTGCTCCTGCCGCTGGGAGGCGTTGCCCAGATGGAGCGCATCCCCGAACGCCCCTACCAGGAACTGCTGATGGCGCTGGCCGGGCCGGTGACCAGTGGGATCATCGGCGTAGGATTGGCTTTCCTTACTCTCGTTCTGTTCCCTCTGCAAATATGGATGGAGTTCCTGCGCGCCATTTCGTCGGGTCGGACGCTCTACTGGTCGTACCTTCTGCCTTACCTGGCGATTACCAACCTGTTTCTGGCCGGTTTTAACCTGCTTCCCGCTTTCCCGATGGACGGCGGGCGAGTCCTGCGCGCGGTCCTGGCAACGGTGATGCCCTACGGCCGCGCGACGGGACTGGCCGTCCGCATCGGGCAGGTACTGGCGTGGGGCCTGGGCCTTCTGGGGCTTTTCGGCCGGGACGTCTTCCTCATCCTGGTTGCCCTCTTCGTTTACGCCGGCGCGACCCAGGAGGGGCATATAGTTCAACTCAAAACCGCACTGGCCGGGTTGCGGGTCCGTCAGGCCTATTCCCACTCCCCCCAGGCCGTTCATCCGGGAGACCCGCTGAGCCATGTGGTGGACCTGATGCTGGAGGGATTTCAGTCCGATTTTCCGGTCTACGATGAAGATCGCCTGGTCGGTATGCTGACCCGCACGGGGGTCCTGCGGGGCCTGAAGGAATACGGCCCTCAGATTCCCGTGCATCAGGTGATGCAGCGGGATTTCCTGATTGTCGGTCCGGAGGACGACCTTTTTGAGGTGCAGCAGCGGATGAGCGAAATGGGGGTGGAGGCGGTGCCGGTGGTGGACGCCGGCAGGTTTCTGGGACTGCTTACCCGTCAGGACCTGGAGGAAGCCTACCGGCTGGTGACGGTCTATCCAGGTCTGCTCCCGCGACGGAACAGTCTGTGACCGGAGACGGCGATGACAACAGCGAAACCGATACGCGCGCTGGTCCTCTCCGGCGGTGGCGGCCGGGGAGCCTACGAATGCGGGGTGTACAAATACCTGGAGGAAGTGGGGCTGGTCCCGGATATCCTTGTCGGCACATCCATCGGAGCGATCAACGCTGCGGCCATTGCCTCCGGGAAGACGGCGCGGGACCTGGAAGCGGCCTGGCTCTCCACCCGTACCCGGGACATTCACCGCTTCTGGCGTCTGCGCCCCTGGCGGTCTATCTACGATACCTCGCCCTGGCCCCGGACGCTTTACCGGTTCATTGACTTTGACAATCTGGCCCGCACGGACAAGCGATTGCTCATCACTGCCACCGAGGTGGAAGGGGGCGACCTGCGCGTTTTTGACAACCGCGAAACGGAAATCACCCCTGCCCATATTCTGGCCAGTTGTTCCATCCCGCTGGTCTATCCCTGGACTCCCATTGGGGATCGGCACTACTGGGATGGAGCGGTGATGGCGAACACCCCGCTTTCGGTAGCGATTGATGCCGGGGCGGATGAGGTCTATGTCGTACTGCTCTCCCCGGTGGGGGAACGGCACATCCCGCCGCCCCGCTGGCCCTGGCAGGCGTTCGCCGTGATGCTGGACCTGGCGCTCAGCGCCACGTTTGAGAACGACATCAAGCAGCTGGAGCGGATCAACCAGCTGGTGGCCGCCCAGATGGATGAAAAGCATCGCTATATCCGTTGCCGGGTGATTGTCCCCAGCCAGGAGATCGGTCTTCTGCAGATTCTCCGCTACGACCCGAAGACCAGCCGGGAACTGATAGACCTGGGGTATGAGGACGCCCGGCGGACGCTGAGTAAATTGACAATGGCAAATTCTAATTTATGTTGAAAAACCATCTGCTAAAAGTATAAATGGTATCACCTTGTCACACTTCTCGCCCCGGAATCCCCCGGCAGGTGAGGGGAATTTGCCCCTCCCCCCTGCCCCCTTCCCCGTTGCGGCGTTCGCCGCACGGGGAGGGGGAAACCTCACCCTCTCCCCCAACCCCTCTCCCTCTCCCAGTGGGAGAGGGAGAGGGGTTCTGCCTGCGGCGACGGGGTGAGGGTGAAGTCTCCCCCGCCCGTCAGGGCAGGGGGAGAGGAGGGACAAAGGGGAGTGAGGGGGTATTAAAAATCACTACTCGCTGGAGCGACTACCGCCCGTTGCGGATTTCTCTGATTTTGGGGTGCGGGAAGATGGCGAAGTGGTTGTTGAATAACGTAGGCCCTGTATCCGAGGTACCGGATGGTTGAGATTTCACCCCAGAAGCAGGCCGCGCTGGACCTCTTTGTCCAGAAGTTGCTCTCCGGGCCGTGGAGAAAGCGCGTTGCGAAAGTGATCCTGTTCGGAAGCGTCGCCAGAGGGGAAGACAACCCGGCAAGCGACATAGATGTGCTGGTCTTCTCCGTCAATGGCCTGGAGGAATTGCGGGATGTCTGCGCCGAAGCGGCCTTTGAAGTCGCTATGGAGACAGGGGAAGGGATTGAGCCCCTGGTTTATCCGCTTAGCGAATACTTCAGCCCGCGGTCGTATTTCCTTTACCGCGCCTTCCGTTCGGGAAAGGAGGTCTTCTCGGTGGGGGAGGGGGAACTGAAACAGCGCGGGGCTGAGGCAGAGGGACACTCCGCATGAACTGGCTGGAGGTCAGCGTAGAGACGACGGGGGAAGGGGCAGAGGCGGTGGCGGAGGTGCTGAGCCGCTTCGCCCCGCGAGGGGTGGCGCTGGAGGCCGGGCCGGAGGGCTTCGGCGCAGGGCCTGTCGTTGTACGGGCCTACCTGCCCGCCGACGACGAACTCCCCCGCACCCGCCGTCAGGTGGAGGAGGCCCTCTGGCACCTGAGCCAGATTCTCCCCCTCCCGGAGCCGACCTTCCGCACCGTCGCCGAAACCGACTGGGCCGAGGCCTGGAAACAGCACCTTACCGTCCTGCACATCGGCCGCCGCCTTGTCGTCCGCCCGTCCTGGCTCCCCTACACCCCCACCGAAGAAGAGGTGGTCCTGGAACTGGACCCGGGGATGGCCTTCGGTACGGGAACCCACCCGACGACGCAGATGTGCCTGCTGGCGCTGGAGGAGCGGATCCGGCCCGGCGCGCGGGTGCTGGATTTGGGGACGGGTTCCGGCATCCTGGCCATCGCCGCAGCCAAACTGGGGGCCGGGCGGGTGCTGGCTCTGGACACCGACCCGCAGGCGGTCGCCGTTGCCCGGGAAAACGTCCGGCGCAACGGTGTGGTTGACCGGGTGCGTGTGGCCCGCGGGTCGCTGGCCCAGGCGATCGGCCGGTTTGACCTGGTCGTCGTCAACATCCTGGCGCAGGTCATCATGGAGATGGCCGACCAGGGCCTGGCGCGTCGCCTGACGCCGGAGGGGGTACTGGTGGCTGCTGGATTGCTGGCCGGACAGGAGGAGGAAGTACGGGCGGCCCTGGAGCGCGCCGGACTCTCCATCCACGGACGGAGGCAGATAGAGGATTGGGTCGCCCTGGAAGCCACGCGCAGTCGCTGATCGCTTATCGCGTATCGCAAATCGCATATCGCTTATCGCGTATCGCAAATCGCATATCGCAAATTACGGAATACGCAATACGCAATACGAACACGGAGGTCTCTGCATGCGTCTACGGATCTTGCCCAAAGAACAGGTCCCTGAGATGGTCCGCGCACTGATGGCGGATTACCGCGTCTGGGGGCCGAAGGCGAAAGGGCCGCAGTTCGCCTTTGAGCCGCTCTACGACCCCGCTGAGATGCGCCTGGACTACAACATCTCCATCCTTTCCCCCAAGGTGGCCCTCCAGCCACCCCAGGAGCGGATCGCCGTTTTCCGCATGGGGGACGGGTTCACCGTGGAGCCGGTCATAGAGGCCGAGCCGACGGTCATCTTCGGAATGCATACCTGCGATCTGCATTCCCTCTCTCTGCTGGACCGCGCCTTCTCCGCCGATTTCCCCGATGCCCATTACCTGGAGCGCCGCAAGCAGACGCTCGTCGTCAGCATGGAGTGTCTGCAGCCCTGCGACGAGCACTCCTTCTGCAAGAGCATGGGCACCTGGACGGCGGACGGCGGGTACGACCTGCATCTCACCGATATCGGGGATGCGTATACGGTACACGTCGGCACGGAGCGCGGGGAGGCACTGCTGGAGAAGTACGCTCAGGCCCGCCCCGCTACAGATGCCGATGTGCGGCGCCTCAACGAGGTGCTCAGTGCCAAGTGGCCGCGGTTTACCCACCGGCTCAACTTTGATTCGGCGGAACTGCCCGCGCTCCTGGCAACCGCCTACGACCATCCCGTCTGGGCGGAACTGGGCGAACGGTGCCTCTCCTGCGGCTCCTGCACCAATGTCTGCCCTACCTGCTACTGCTTCAACGTCATTGACTCCCCCGATCTGAGCCTCACCGAGGCGGTTCGCCTGCGCCAGTGGGACTCGTGCCAGTTAGACGAGTTCGCCCGGGTTGCCAGCGGGGAGAATTTCCGCGAAGCGCGCGCCGCCCGCCAGCGCCACCGTATGTTCCGTAAGGGCAAATGGCTCTACGAGCGGTTCGGCGCTCTGGGGTGTGTGGGTTGCGGGCGGTGCATCCGCGCCTGTCTGGTGCATATCAACATCGTGGACACCTTCAACACCATCCACGCTTCTCAGCACAGGAGGTAGCCCGATGACGGATTCCATTTATGCTCCCAGGATGGCTCGCCTGGCCGAAGTCCGTCCGATGACGGAACTGGAGAAACTCTTCGTCATTGAACTGCCCAACGGCGAGAGCCTCGGCCATCAGCCAGGCCAGTTCGTGATGGTTGCCATCCCCGGTGTGGGAGAGGCGCCCATCTCCATTTCCTCTTCCCCCAGCCGCTCCAACGGCCGGTTTGAACTCTGCGTCCGCCGGATGGGGGACGTGACCGGAGCGCTTCATCGGATGAAACCCGGCGACGTCGTGGGCATTCGCGGCCCCTTCGGGCACGGGTTCCCCATTGAGCAGATGCGGGGCAAGGACATTCTCTTCGCCCCTGGCGGCCTGGGCCTGGCCCCCCTGCGTTCGCTCATCAACCAGGTGCTGGACGAGCGGGGCTCCTTCGGCCGCGTCATCATCCTCTACGGAGCCAAGCGCCCGGCAGAACTCCTCTTCCGGGACGAACTGGAGCAGTGGGCCGCCCGCGACGATGTGGAACTGCACGTCACTGTGGACCGGGGGGACGAGACCTGGACTGGCAATATCGGCGTCATCACCACCCTGTTCCCGAAGGTCACGGTGGACCCCCGCAACACGGTGGCGGTCACCTGCGGCCCGCCCATCATGTACCGCTTCGTCCTGATGGAGATGCTGGGCAAGGGCATTCCCGAGACCCAGATTTACCTCTCCCTGGAGCGGCGGATGAAGTGTGGGCTGGGCAAGTGCGGTCACTGCCAGATCAACCACCTCTACGCCTGCAAAGAGGGCCCCGTCTTCACCTACGCCCAGATCAAGAATGTGCCGGAGGCATTGTGATGAGCGCACCGAAGGTCAAACCCAAAGTGGCGTTTTTTGACTTCGCCAGTTGCGAAGGTTGTCAGTTGACGGTGGTGGATGCCCTGCAGACCCACCTGGACCTGCTGGACGCGGTGGAGATTGTCAACTTCCGCGAGGCCAGTTCGGAGCGCCGGGAGGACTACGAGATCGCCTTCGTGGAGGGCTCCATCACCCGTCCGTACGACGAGGAGCGGATCAAGCGCATTCGGGAGCGGGCGAAAGTGCTGGTCGCGCTGGGCGCATGCGCCCATACCGGATGCGTCAACGCCCTGAAGAATCTCCAGCCCCCCGACGAGGTCCGCCGTTACGTCTATGGGGACTGTGCCGACTGGTACGACACGTACGCCGCCCGACCGCTCAGCGCCGTCGTCAAGGTGGACGTGGAAATCCCCGGCTGTCCCATAGACAAAGAGGAGTTTGTGGAGGTCGTGAAGGCACTCCTGGTGGGCAAGCGGCCCCCTATTCCCGATTACCCCGTCTGCGTGGAGTGCAAACTGAAGGGGAATGTTTGCATCTTCCACGTCGGCGGCATCTGCATGGGGCCGGTGACCCGCGCCGGCTGCGGCGCGATCTGCCCCACCTACGGCGACGGCTGTGAGGGGTGCCGCGGCCTCATCCCCCATCCCAACGAGAACGCGATGGAAGAGGTGCTGGACGAGGCAGGCCTGACCCTGGACGACATCATGCACTACTTCACCATGTTCAACGCCTACCGGGAAGTGGAGGAAGGAAAATGGGCGCAACGGTAAAAGTGGATGTTCACTACGTCACCCGCGTGGAGGGCCACGGTAACATCGTCGTGGATGTGAAGAACGGGGAGGTAAAGGAGTGCCGGTTTGAGGTGGTGGAGGCGCCGCGCTTCTTTGAGGCGTTTGTCCGTGGCCGTCCGTACCACGACATCAACCACATCGTCTCCCGCATCTGTGGTATCTGCTCTGTGGGTCACAGCACCACCAGCACCCGCGCCACGGAGAAGGCAATGGGGGTGGAACTGACGGAGCAGGGCTGGCTCCTGCGGAAGTTGCTTTTCCACGGGGAGATTCTGGATAGCCATGTCCTGCACACCTACTACCTGGTCGCGCCCGACTTCCTGGGGGTTCCCAGCGTCATCCCGCTGGTGGAGACTCACCGGGAGGTGGTGGAACGAGCGCTGCGGCTCAAGAAACTGGCTGGGGACCTCTGCGCGATGATTGCAGGGCGCCACACGCATCCCTGCGCGCTGGTCGTCGGCGGCTTTACCCACACCCCCACCGAGCGGGAACTGCGCCAGATGCGGGAGCGGCTGGTCGCCGCCCGTGCCGATATGGATGTCACCGTGGACCTCTTCGCGTCGCTCCCCTGGCCTCAGTTTGAGCGGGAGACGGAGTACGTCAGCCTGCACAAGGAGGACGAGTACGCGTTCATAGACGGCGTGATCGTCACTTCCGACGGGTTCACGTACCCGATTGAGGACTACAAGAAGGTGACCAACGAGTACTGTGTCCCCTTCTCCACGGCGAAGTGGACGAAGCACAACCGGGAGTCCTACATGGTCGGTGCGCTGGCCCGCTTCAACAATAACTACGACCAACTCCATCCGCGGGCGAAGGAGGCGGCGGCGAAGTTCGGGATGAAGCCCATCGTCACCAACCCGTTCCTGAACACGGCCGCGCAGGTGGTGGAGATGGTGCACTGCGTGGAGGACTCCATCCGCATCATAGACGAGTTGCTGGCCCGCGGGGTGCGGGAAGAGAAGCCGGTGCCGGTGCAGGTGCGGGCCGGAGAGGGGGTGGGCGCCTGCGAGGTGCCGCGCGGCGTCCTCTTCCATCACTACGTCTATGATGAGAAAGGCCTCTGCCAGGAGGCGAACTGTATCATCCCCACCAACCAGAACATTGCCAACATCAACGCCGACATCCGGGCGCTGGTGCCGCAGATTCTGGACCGGCCGCAGGAGGAAATCCGGCTGCTCCTGGAGATGCTGGTGCGGGCCTACGACCCGTGCATCTCCTGCTCCACGCACTTCCTGCGGGTGGAGTTTGTGTAGTTCGCGTATCGCATATCGCATATCGCATATCGCATATCGCGTATCGCATATCGCATATCGTGGTGGGGAGGCGATGCCGTTCCGGTTTGAGACGCTGGAGATATGGCGTCTGGCGCGGGAGTATGTAGCCCATATCTACGAGGTCACTGCTCACTTCCCCACGCACGAGCGGTACGCGCTGGCCGACCAGCTGAACCGGGCGGCGAATTCCGTGGTTTTGAACATCGCCGAGGGGGCGGGGCAGGATACTCCTGCGCAGTTTAACCGGTATCTGGGCTTCGCCGCGGCTTCGGTCTGTGAAGTGGTCAGCGGCCTCTTCCTGGCGCTGGACCGGCGCTACATTGACGAGAAGACCCATACCCGGTTGTACGAGGAAGGGGACCGGCTGATCCGCTCCATTACCAGCTTCCGCAAGACCCTGCGCTGAGGGGGATTGGCGGGCGGCGGCGCAGCCGCCGCCCGCACACCCCATCCCTGGCGGTGAAACACACCCCCTGGCCCGCGATACGCGATACGCGATTAGCGATACGCGATTAGCGATACGCGATACGCGATTAGCGATACGCGATATGCATACCCTGATCATCGGCCTGGGCAATCCCCTTCGCGGCGATGATGGCGTCGGTCCCCGCGTGGTGGCGGAACTCCAGCGCCGGGGGCTGCCCGAAGGGGTAGCGGCGGTGGACGGCGGCGGGGGTGGGCTGGACATCCTGCGCCTGCTGGAGGGGTGGGAGCGGGCGATCATCGTGGATGCGGCCGACATCGGCCGCCGGCCCGGCGAATTCGTCCGCTTCACCCCCGAAGAGGCCCGCCTGCTTCCGGCCGACCTCTCCCTTTCCGTCCACACCGCCGGCCTCGCCGACGCCCTGGCCCTGGCCCGCGCCCTGGGACAGCCTCTCCCCTCCATCGTCATCTACGGCGTCCAACCGGAGCGGATGGATTGGGGGGAAGGGCTCAGTCCGGCGGTAGAAGAAACCCTGCCCGCTCTTCTTCAAGCCATTTTATCCGAAACAGGAGTGGACGATGGCGCACAAAATCCTGATCGTTGAAGACGATCCCGATATGGTCACCGCGTTGCGGATGCCGCTGGAGGCCAACGGCTACGAGGTCTACGTCGCCGCATCTGGCCAGGAAGGGCTCCAGAAGGTCAAAGAGATCAACCCCGACCTGATCATCCTGGATGTGATGATGGAGACCACCACGGCCGGTTTCCAGGTCTCCCTGCAACTGCGCAGTCCCGACCCGCGCTCGGAGTACGCCCCGTACCGCCATATCCCCATCCTTATCCTGACGGCCATCCACACCACCACATCCCTGCGCTTCGGGCCGGACGAGGCATACCTGCCGGTGGACGATTTTGTGGATAAGCCCATAGACCCCGAAGTGCTCCTGAGCAAGGTGCGCGCGCTGATTGAAAAGGCGAAAGCGCAGTAGCGGGACGGTCGGGGTCGGCATCTATCCGGGCCGATACCACTGGTAGGCCGTGAAACTGGGCGATGTACTGGATACCCTGATGGCCGCCGCGGCGCGCGCGGTCCGCGCCGACGCCGTGGCGGTCTTGCTTCTGGAGGGGGAGCGCCTGACCGCCGCTGCCCGCCGGGGCCTGCCCGACGACTGGCCGCTGGAGGAATCCCCACCGGACCGGGAAACCCTGGCGGGGCAGGTGGTCAGGGTGGAGGAGGGGCATCCGGAAGTCCCGCTCCCACCGGGGTTCGCGGCGTCCCTCTGCATCCCTATGGCCCTTCCGGCGCGCCCCCTGGGGGTTTTGCGCGTCTATCGGCGGGAGGGGCCGTTTTCCCCCGCGGAGGAAGAATACCTGCTGGCGCTCTCTTCCCTGGGCGCGGTGGCGATTCAGGCCGCGCAGGAGACGGCCGAACTGGAGCGGATAGAGGCGGCGAAATCCCGCTTCATCCACGTGGCGACCCACGAACTGCGCTCCCCCATCGCCGTCGCCCAGTCACTGGTGCGTAACGTCGTCAAGGGCTATGCCGGCCCCCTGACCGCTCAGCAGAAAGACCTCTTTGCCCGCATTTCGGCGCGGCTGGATTTCCTGGAACATCTGGTCAACGACCTGCTGGACCTGGCCGCCAGCCGGGCGCCGGAACTGGCCGAGGAGGAGTGTGCGGTCGCTGTCAACGCTTCGGTGGGCCGGGCGGCGCTCCTGCTGATGCCGCGGGCCGAGGAGAAGGGCGTGAACCTGGTCTTTCGCCCCTGCTGTGAGGAACTGGCCGTGATGGCGACCGAGGAGGGGCTGGACCGCATCTTCGTCAACCTGATAGAGAACGGCATCAAATACACCCCGCCGGGCGGTACGGTGACGGTGACGATGGGACGGGAGGAAGGTGAGGTCTGGGTGAAGGTCTCCGACACGGGCATCGGCATCCCGCCGGAGGCGATGCCGCATCTCTTTGAGGAATTCTACCGCGCTCCCAACGCCCGCGCCGTCAATGCCGTCGGCACCGGGCTGGGGCTGACCATCGTCAGGGAACTGGTGGAGCGCTATCGGGGACGGATTGAGGTGGAAAGCGAGGTCGGGAAGGGGACGACCTTCACGGTTACCTTCCCGGCGGTTGGCCCGCCGACCTGTGGCCTGTCGTAGAGGTTTCGGGGCGGGCAGCCTTCGGCCGCCCGCCCCGAAACCGCCAGAATTCCCCCTCAGATACCCCAAAGTGTCCGACACCTCAGGGATGCCTGGCACCGATTTTCTCCATCATCCGCAGCCCGTCTTCCCACATGGAGACGTTGTTGAACAGCACGTAGGCCGTCTCAAACGGGCGACACCACTCCAGGACCTGCTCCAGGTCGGCGTCGGTGAAGCGGTATCCGTAGCCGCCGATCCCATGGAGCCGGAAGTACGCGATTCCCGCGGTGGCCGTCGGCCGGACGAAAGGGTCCACGCAGTGGATGAGGTCCAGGTCGCGGCAAAGCGCCGCGATGAGGTCGTCGGGCCAGGGGCCACGGGGCTCCCAGGCGAAGCGCATCCCTGCCCGGTCTATCGCCCCGAAGAACTCTCGCATCGCGGCGACGTTCTCCGGGGTCGGGGTGAAGGTGGCGGGGCACTGGAAGACGACGATAGGGGCACCCAGCGCCAGGGCGATCTCCCGCGTCCGCTCCCAGGCCTCCAGCACTTCCGGGGTGGGGCGAAACCCGCCGTAGCGGTCCCGCCTGTCGGCGGGGATAGAAAGACCGGAGCGGCGGTAGGTGGGACTGGTGGGCGGATGGGTGATCAGTTGCCAGGCCTTGAGGGTGAAAACGAAGTCCGGCGGGGCCTCCTCCCGCCAGCGGCGGGCCGTCTCCGGGCGCGGAGGTTTGTAGAAGGTCTGCTGGACCTCTACCAGCGGGAAGTGCTGGAAGCAGGCTGCCCGTCCTTTCGGGAATCCGCAGCACCCCACCCGGATCACAGGAACATCTCCATAAAGACCTCGTCGTCGTAGCGGCCGTCTATCCGGACCTGTCGGGTAAGGACACCGCGCGGAACAAACCCCAGCGAGCGGTAGAAGGCCAGCGCTCTCTCGTTGCTGGCCCGTACGAAGACGACCAGTTTCTCGTAGTTATGGGCGCGGGCGAAGGCCAGGGTGTGTTCTGCCAGGCGGTGGCCGATCCCCCGGCCGCGCCATTCGGGAAGGACGAACGTCCCCAGCGTCCCCACGTGGTCAAAGGAATCGGTGTAGCGAACCCACAGGTCCAGCGACTGAAACCCGACGATACGCCCATTCACCTCGGCGACGAAAATCCCCTCCCGGTCGGAGAGAGAGGCGATGTAGGCCCGTTCCTGCTCCGGAGTGAAGGGCCGGTTGACGGCAGTGTAGACCCGTTCCGCGCAGATGACATCCCAGATGCTGGCGATGGCTCCGGCATCCTCCGGGGTCGCGCGGCGGATAAGGACTTCTGTCATTGCCGTTTCTCCTCGCGCTGGATACGGCGAATTCGTCCCCAGGGATCGGCAATAACGATGTAGTGGGTGTGCTCTGGCGGGGTGAAGGAAGAACTACCGTCGGGCAGGAGGTTTTCCACGCAGAAGGCCTTCATTCGGATGCCCCCATCCGGAGTGCGTTCCATATCTCCCCAGTTCCAGTGCTGACAGTACTGCACCCTGTGCCATCGGCGACGGGAAGAGGGGTTCCCCGTTTGATGGGCTATTGGAGATGTCAGGGGAACGTCTTCAATTTCTGCTGTGCCGATGATTCGCGCGGTCCGCCCATCTGGGCGGGATAGAACCCTTTCTGCCGTTTTGCGGACCACCTCGGCCAGCCGGTTTTCGTCCAGAAATATCGGTAGGGGGAGATGCTGTTTCATCGCGTTGGCGTACTTCATCGCCAGGAGCAGAGAGGAGGAATAAGAGAAAGCAATCAGGAAGCCACTGGTACAGAGCATCAGGATCAGCGGGAGCACTTCGGTTACCCGATCCCGGAGTCCCACCGGCTCCTCTTTGCAGTAATTGGGTTCAAAAACGAGCCAGCAGAGCAATTCCCGCAGCAGGGGGGAGAAAAACATCCCCACAACCAGCAAAAAAGCAAGGAAGACGGTCAGGGCAGGAACGAGAACGGCCCGGGTTCGGGGGTTTTTCATCAGCGCACGTCTTCCCCGGAGCAATGGGGCCAACAGCATCTGTTCCCGAATGGCATGGCGGGCCTCGTAGGTAGCCTGCAAACTCAAGAGGCATCCGCTCACCGTGAGAAGGACGGCGATGATTTGAAAACCAGGTTGCACCCCCTTCCAAACTCCTCCCAGGCCCAGCAGGCTGCATCCGAAGGCGATTGTTGTCATCAAGAATGGGAGATAGATGTGGGGTTGAGTGAATTTGAGCAGTCCCTCCCAGCCTCCTTGTTCTTCGGGATGTTGCTTTTGCCAAGCCTCCCAGGGTTTGTTGTCGGCTTTGCAGCGCGGGCAAGGCTCTCCAGGAGTGTATTCCCCCTTACAGACGAAGCATTCCGCCATGCCTTTTGCCTCCGGGTTGATAGTGCGGAAGAGCCAATACACTTCCGGGGGGCATGGAAAGGGTAGGAAAGGGAGAGATGCGCGATTGAGAGGGAAGTCGTGAGGATATTCCTCCACCCCGGCGTATGATTCGCCTATCTCCTCCTTACGGCGATGATGTGTTACAACGCCGCAACGATGTGCGGGTGGTGGTTTTCGCAAGGAAAGGAGTTTTGCAGCGGCTTTGGCGCCGCAAAACCCTGTCACTTACACGTCCAGATTCTGGACTTCCTTGGCGTGGGTCTGGATGAAGCGACGGCGAGGGAGAACGGCGTCCCCCATCAGCATCGTGAAGATGCGGTCGGCCTCCGCGGCGTCCTCCACCGTCACCTGGAGCAGAGTCCGCCGGGCGGGGTCCATCGTCGTCTCCCAGAGTTGCTCCGGGTTCATCTCTCCCAGCCCCTTGTACCGCTGGATGGTCACCTTGTCCCCATCCAGCCGCTTCAGAATCTCATCTTTCTCCGCCTCGGTGTAGGCGTAGTAGATCTCTTTCGCCGTGGCAATGCGGTAGAGAGGGGGCTGGGCAATGAAGAGATGCCCCTCTTCAATCAGGGGTTGCATATACCGATAGAAGAAGGTCAGGAGCAGGGTGCGGATATGGGCGCCGTCTACGTCGGCATCGCAAAGAAGTATCACCCTCCCATACCGCAACCCTTCCAGATTGAACTGGTCGCCGATGCCGGTGCCCAGAGCGGAGATAAGGGCCTGGATTTCCTTGCTGGAGAGAACCTTGTTGATACTGGCCCGTTCGGTGTTGAG